>ERZ1643251.1986-NODE-1986-length-21674-cov-15.519589_pt1 | contig 21674 bp, 20 predicted proteins | sample MGYA00579261_ERZ1643251 | MGnify/ENA primary metagenome ERZ1643251 (study PRJEB29033, sample SAMEA4952267) | chicken gut metagenome | biome: Broiler Chicken; feature: Gastrointestinal Tract; material: Caecum | place: Ireland | collected 2018 | study: Broiler... | reverse complement strand
GCTCGCCGCCGGACAGCGTGCCGCCAGCCTGCTTATACCGTTCCCGCAGGCGTGGAAAATGCTTATAGACGTTTTCTATATCTGCTAAAATCTGTGACTTGTCCCTGATGGTAAAAGCGCCCATCTCCAAGTTTTCCTCAACCGTCATCGATGCGAAAATACGCCGCCCCTCCGGGACATGCGCCATCCCAAGACCGACAATCTTTGATGGCTCGGTTGTCAGAAGGTTGTGCCCTTCCAGCTCGACGGATCCTGATGACGCCTTCTTCAGTCCCGTAATTGTATGAAGCGTCGTCGTCTTGCCCGCGCCGTTCGCGCCGATCAGCGAAACAATTTCGCCCGCGTTGACCTCCAAGCTCACATCATGGATCGCATGGATGGCGCCATACGACACGTTCAGATCTTTGACTTTCAGCATTGGCTCCCCTCCTACTTCCCGAGATACGCGCCGATCACCTTTGGATCGCGCGCGACTTCCTGCGGCGTGCCGGCGGCAATAATCTGACCGTAGTCTATTACGACCAGGCGCTCGCAGATCTTCATGACAAGGCTCATATCATGCTCGATCAGAAGGATGGATACATGGAACCGTTTACGGATAATGGAGATCGCCTCCATCAACTCCGCGGTTTCGGTCGGGTTCATACCTGCGGCCGGTTCGTCAAGCAAAAGCACCTTTGGATTGGTCGCAAGCGCGCGGGCAATTTCAAGCTTGCGCTGCTGGCCATACGGGAGGTTGGCCGCGATATGATCGGCAAGCCCTTCCATATTAAACACGGACAACAGCTCGCGCGCCTTGCGGTCAATCTCCTCCTCCTCTTTCCAGACAAGCGGCGTGCGCAGAATACTCTGGAGGACGGAATACTTCATATGCAGATTGAAAGCGACGCGCACGTTGTCAATAACTGTCATCTTCTTAAACAGGCGGATATTCTGGAAGGTGCGCGCGATGCCGGCTTTTACCATCTGATGCGGTTTTTTACCCGCCATCAGATTCCCATCGAGATAAACGGCGCCCTCGGTTGGCTGATAAACGCCTGTCAGCATATTGAACACAGTTGTCTTACCCGCGCCGTTAGGACCGATTAAGCCGACAAGCTCATTTTCACGGATTTCCAGATCAAATCCCTCGACCGCCTTGAGTCCGCCGAAGGAGATGCCAAGATGGTCAGCTTTCAGAACAGGATTGCTCATTTGCCGCTCCCCCTTTCAGCCGCCTCTTTTTTTCGTTTAAACTGCGGATGGCGCAGCCAGCGCAGCAATGCGGACATGGAGAATTCACGCGTGCCAAGCAGCCCGGATGGTTTAAAGATCATGACGACGATCAGCGCCACGGAATAGATCAGCATACGATATTCGGAGAAACCGCGCAGCGCCTCAGGCAGTACAGTCAGGCCGACAGCCGCGATGATCGAACCGGTCAATGAACCAAGACCGCCGAGCACAACGATGACCAGAATATCGATGGAACGCATGAAATTGAAGGTTTTCGCGCCGAGCACCTGCATCTGCTGCGCATAGACAGCGCCCGCCACACCGGCAAAAAACGCTGAAATCGTAAATGCGAGCACCTTGTAATACGTATTCGGGATACCTGACGCCTCCGAAGCGATATCGTCCTCACGGATTGCAATGATCGCGCGGCCATGGCGCGAACGTCCAAATGCAAACAGCACGGCAATGGTCAGGGCTGTCACCCAGTAGACCGTGTTGAAATTGGAGAGCTTCGGGATGCCGGAAAGCCCCTGCGCGCCGCCGGTAAATTCGACATTCTCAATTATCACGCGAATGATTTCGCCGAAGCCGAGCGTGATAATCGCCAGATAATCGCCCTTGAGGCGCAGCGCCGGGATACCGACGATCAGGCCGAAAATGGCGGCGACAACGCCGGCTACAACAAGAGACGCCAGAAACGTGCCGAAACCGGCGGCCGTCGGCGCACCGTTTTCAACAAGCTTTGCCGCCTCGGCGATCTTCATGGAAAAAATCGCGGCCGCATAAGCGCCAACCGACATAAAGCCGGCATGCCCAAGCGCAATCTGCCCAAGAACGCCCGTTGTCAGGTTGAGCGAGGTCGCCAGGATGATGTTGATCATAATCAGCATGATCACGCCCGCCCAATAAGTGTTGATCACGCCCGCCTTCATCAATGCGGTCAAAACGATGAACAACAGGACGACACAAACAAGGTTGACGAGATAGGAAAAATAAGTCTTGCCGCGTTTTGAAGCCATGCCATTCACCTACACTTTCTCACCGACGTTTTTGCCCAGGATGCCCGTTGGTTTGACGAGCAGCACGACAATCAAAATACCGAACACAACGGCGTCCGCCAAATACGAGGATATATACGCCTTTGTCAGGCTCTCGACAAGGCCGATCACAAAACCGCCGAGCATCGCGCCCGGGATGATGCCGATGCCGCCGAGCACCGCCGCGATAAAAGCCTTGAGGCCAAGCATGGAACCCATGTAAGGATTGACCAGCGGATAGGCGGAACAATACATAACAGCCGCCACAGCCGCCAGGCCGGAACCGATTGCAAACGTCATGGAAATTGTCACGTTGCTATTGCAGCCCATGAGCATCGCTGCGCCAGCGTCCTCGGAGACGGCGCGCATCGCCTTGCCCATACGCGTTTTCTTGATAAACAGTTGCAGGCAAATCATACAGACAATCGACAAGGCGATTGTAATGATCGTAACGGCGTTTGTCTGGATTTTACCGATGCTGATCGGATTGGCGCTGATGATCGCCGGAAACGGCTTGGAGGCGGAGGAAAACAGAATCATAAACAGGTTTTCCAAAAACAGGCTGACCGCGATGGCTGTAATCAGAACCGACAGCGACGGCGAACCGCGCAGCGGCTTATAAGCGATGCGCTCGGTCGCCATGCCGAGAAGCGAACAGCCAATGACCGACATTACGATGACCAGTACAATGACAAGAATCGCGGGCAGTCCCGCTCCAAGCAGCATCGGCACCGAAAACAGCGCCAGATAAGCCCCCACCATAATAAAATCGCCATGCGCGAAATTAATCAGCTTCACAATGCCGTAAACCATCGTGTAGCCGAGAGCGACGAGGGCGTAGATGCTGCCTACCTGTAATCCGTTGATCAACTGGTTGATAAAAACAAACAGGCCGTCCATTTCGCATCTCACCTTTCTTTCTGATCCGGCATATGCCGGAAAGCCATTCAGCGGTTCCACACTGTTAAAAAGCGAACCGCCCTTTTTGTCATATTCATATGAAAACCGCAATGGGGCAGGACCTATCGCCCTGCCCCTGATTGCATCGTTTTATAAACGCCTTACGCGGCAGCAGAAGAAGCGGCCTCGGAGGACGCGGCAGCCTCAGAAGATGCGGCAGCCTCAGAAGATGCGGCTTCGGAGGACGCGGCGGCCTCGGAGGACGCTGACTCAGAAGCAGCAGGCGTGGAATCCTCAGCGCCGTCAGCCGTCATCATCGTGTCGAGAACTGTCTCGCCGTTTTCAAGGCGCAGCACCGCGACGCTCTTGATCGGGTCGCCATTCTCATCGAAAGTCATATGGCCCGTCACACCCGTGTAATCAGTAGCGCGCAGAGCTTCGACAACAGCGGCCTTATCCGTGGTGCCGGCCTTTTCAATCGCGGCCTTCATGATATAGACCGAATCATAACCGAGCGCGGAAAACGCGGTCGGGTCCTCGTTGTAGAGGGAACGATAACCGTTGACGAAGCTGGCAACCTGCTCGTTCGTATCGCCAATGAAGTAATGACAGGAGAAGTAGCAATTATCCACAACAGAAGCATTCTCACCCAGGGAAGTCAGAACGCCATCCCAACCGTCGCCGCCGAGCATCGGACCCGTAAAGCCGATCTGACGGGCCTGGTTTGTGATCAGGGCCACCTTCTCGTAATAATCCGGGAACATGATCACATCAGGACCGGCTGCGTTGATCTTGGTCAACTGCGTCTTAAAATCGGTATCGTCCGCACCGTAACGCTCGTCGCCGACAACCTCAAGCCCCAGCTCCTGCGCCTTGGCAACGAACGCCTTGGCGATACCGTCGGAATAGTCATCGGAGGAGTTCGCCATGACGGCAACCTTTTTCGCGCCAAGCTTTTCAGCCGCAAACTGCGCCATAATCTGGCCCTGGAACGGGTCCAGGAAGCAGGTGCGGAAAATATTGTCCCCATTCTGGGTGATCGAAGGGGCCGTGCCGGTCGGGGTGAGCATCGGCGTACCGTCGCCGGCCGCGATTTTCGCTACAGCGTCGCACGGCTTCGAAGTAACGTCGCCGATCAAAAATACCATTCCGTCGCTGATCAGCTTGTTGTAGCCGTTGACAGCGTCCTGAACCTCGCCCTTTTCATCCTCGGTCAAAAGTTCAATCTGGCGGCCCATAACGCCGCCGTTGGCGTTGATCTCGTCGACTGCCATTTTGATGCCGTTAACGGTGGTAATCCCGTATACCGATACGGAACCGGTCAGCGGCGCGAGCGAGCCAACCTTGATTGTTTCGCCAGCGTCCGCGGAACCGGAAGCGGTTGAGGCGGCGTTGCTTGTCGTTCCGCTTGTATTTCCAGAACCGCCGCAGCCGGCAAAACCTGCGGCCAGGGCGGCCGCCAACGTTACTGCCAAGAGCTTTTTCATTTTATGTTCCTCCTAAATTCAGCCCGGGAGATACAAAGCAATCTCCCATTGCTTTAAAGTAGCACATTCATGTGTTAAAAAGTATATTGCAAAAATCCTGTAAAATCCATAGACTTTTTCGCCAATCATCATCCGACAAAAACGTTTCGTTTTAGGATTATTCATAAATTTTTTGTATTTTTTCAATATTTTGACCTAATAGATAAAAATTTAACGTTATTTTTATACGTTTCAACATTGACACGGGCATGTTATACAAGTATTTTTCCCTTGATTTTACTTTTTTCCGTCTGACAAAAACAGTCGTCGTTCAATCAAAGCCGGCATTGGCAAGTATCCCTTTTTGTGATACACTTTGGTCATCCCTTTGTTATCATGCCCCAGGCCGCATATATTCTGCATGGATTGATCGCCGATTTATGGAGGTTTTTAATATGAAGCGTTTCGCCGTGTTCCCGCTCTGCGCTATCCTGCTTTTTTTATCCGCCTGCTCATCGTCCAGCGGGCCGGTCGTGATCTCCGATCCCGCCGCTCCAATGCCCAGCGGATCACAGAGCGCCGCGCCGCCGGACAACAGGCCCGCGTCCTCCGGCAAACCCACAAGCGCGCACGCGGCACGTCTGCTGTCCACGATGACCGACGAACAAAAGGTAGGTCAGCTTTTTTTAACATCCATTCCCGGCGATACGCTCGACGAACAAACCATTGCATTTCTCAATGAAACGAATATTGGAAATATTATTTTATTTTCAAACAACACGCCCTCCCCCATTCAAACTGCTGAACTGACCGCGGCGCTCCAAAGCTGTATTACGCAAAATACCGGCGTCCCCGCCATCATTGCAGTCGATCAGGAGGGCGGAGAGATCTCGCGTATCATCGGCAGCGCCTATGAATACGCCCCCGACGAGAACGGAATCAAATATGGTGAAATTCCCCTCGGCGCAGGTATTGAGACGTTCCTTTATCCCTGCGCGATGGCCATTGCCGCCTCCGGCGGCGCGCCGACGGCGCAGGAACCTGTTCCGGAATTCAACGCGGTGCGCACAGCGGGGCTTTATATAGGTCAGGAACTGCGCGCGGTCGGTATCAACTGCAACCTTGCCCCAGTCGCCGATATCAACAGCAATCCTGCCAATCCGGTGATTGGCACGCGTTCTTACGGCGATGATGCTGAACGGGTCGCGGCCGATGCGGCCGCCTTTGCCACCGGTTTACAGGAAGCGGGTGTTCTCGCGGTCGCCAAGCATTATCCAGGCCACGGGGACACCTCCATTGACTCGCACTATGGCCTGCCCTCCGTCAACAAAACACTGGAGGAGCTGCGCTCGCTGGAGCTTATTCCGTTTAACGCTGTACAGAATGCGGATATCGGAGCAGTCATGGCAGCGCACATCGTTTTCCCACAGATTGACAGCACCGGCCTGCCCGCCACACTTTCACAGCCCGTCCTGACCGGCGTTCTCCGCAAGGACGGCTTTGACGGTTTGATTCTCACCGATTCCATGCGCATGGGCGCAATCATGCAGAACTTTGGATTTGGCGAGGCATGTGTGATGGCAATCAACGCTGGAGCCGATCTCATTACAACCGGCACAGGCGGCGACAATATACAGGGACTGGCGCTTCAGCGCGCTGCTTACGACGCAGTACTTGCCGCCGTTAAAAGCGGTTCGATATCCCCGGAAACGCTTGATGATCGTGTTGGACGCATCCTATTATATAAGGAACGCTTTGGTATTATAGACGGACAAGCCGCGCTGCAAAGCGGCTACTATCCGTCTCTGCACGCCGCTTTTGCACGGGAAGTCAGCGAAAAAAGTATGACCCTGATACGCGATACGCGCAGCCTGATACCATTAGAGCCTGCGGAAGGGGACCGTGTGCTTGCCATCTCAGCGGCGCGCACCTTTCCAGCCGGAGCGGACCAAAGGGACGGGGCTTTCGCTGCACAGGCCGCACGGCGCTTTGGCGGCGCTGATATACTCGTCGACGCGTCGCCCACATCCGAGCAGATCGCCGCGTGCGCTGCGCAGGCTTCCAAAAGCCGCTATGTAATCGTAGCCTGCCGCGACGCGGTGTTTGATCCATCGCAGCAGGCGCTTGTCAACGCTGTCTGCACGGTCAATCCGAACACGATCGTCGTGTGTATGGGCCTGCCTTACGACGCCAACCTGTTCCCGCAGGCAGGCGCGGTCCTCTGCGCGTGGGAGTCCACGCCGCTTTCCATCGCATCGGCTGTGCGTGTGCTCGCTGGTGACGCCGATGCGCAGGGCGTTTCTCCTGTATCGCTCGGCCAGGGTCTGTTTGAATAATGAAAACAAACAGGCTGCACCTGAAGTACAAAGATTTCCTTCAGGTTTTCCATTTTCTCCGCTCCGGCTTTTCAGCAGGGATTGACATATCTATATACTTACTATAGAATAATACTGTTAGACATATCGCGGCCTCCAACATGCCGCCCAGCTTTTGGCCTGCTTTATGCAGGATATTCTTATATATCCTGCAATCAGGCTGAAACCATTATTTATTGATCACAGGAGGTAAACACAATGAAATCCATAAAAAAGCTTCTTGCCCTGACGCTGGCCTGCGCGGCGGCCGCTTCGCTCGCCGCCTGCGGCAGCTCCGCCCCAAAGCAAACCGCTTCTTCCGGCGCTTCCGGCGATGCGTCCGCCGCTGGTACGGATGCGGGCAAGACCTATCTGATCGCGACCGACACAACCTTCGCGCCCTTCGAGTTTCAGAATGAAAGCGGTGAATTTGTCGGCATCGACATGGATCTGCTCAAAGCCATCGCCGAAGATCAGGGCTTTTCCTATGAAATTCAGGTGCTTGGCTTCGACGCGGCCGTTCAGTCGCTCCAGGCAGGCCAGTCCGACGCCGTGATCGCCGGCATGAGCATCACGCCGGAACGTCAGGACACATTTGATTTTTCCGAGCCGTATTTTGATTCCGGCGTCGTCATGGGGATCAAGGCCGACAACGAGGAAATCAAAAGCTACGAGGACTTGCGCGGCAAGAACGTCGCTGTCAAGACCGGCACGGAGGGTTCCGCCTTCGCTGAGTCCATCAAGGCGGAATACGGCTTTACCACCACGTATTTCAAGGATTCGTCCAATATGTACGAGGATGTGATCTCCGGCAACTCCGCAGCCTGCTTTGAGGATTACCCGGTTCTCGGTTATGCTGTTTCACAGGACATCGGTCTGAAGATTGTCACGGAGAAGGAACAAGGCTCGTCCTACGGCTTCGCGGTTAATAAAGGCCAAAACGCCGAGCTGCTCGACATGTTTAACAAGGGCCTTGCCAATCTTAAGGAGAACGGCAAATATCAGGAAATCCTCGATACCTATATCCAGGAATAACAGCTTCACAAATATTTTACGCAGCGGGGTGCGTTTCATCCCGCTGCGTATTCCGGTTTATTACGGCGCTTTACCGCATGCTTCCCGCATCGTTGGGATTTGTCACAAGAAAGGACGGTTGCTTTGAGCTATTTTGAGCTGCTATCACAATCATTTCCACAACTACTGACAGGTCTGCTGCAAGGTACGGTCAAAGTAACCGTTATTTCGCTGATCTTTGCCACCGTCCTGGGATTGATCTCCTGCCTGTTTCAGATTTCACACAGCCGTGTGCTGAAATTTATTTCGCAGGCGTATATTGATATCATGCGCGGCGTTCCGGTCATGGTGCTCGCGTTCTTTATCTATTTCGGTGTGACGCGCGCGCTTGATGTCCGCATGAGCGCGGAGATCGCAGGCATCCTGACCCTTTCGCTCAATGCCGGCGCATATCTGTCCGAGATCTTCCGCAGCGGCATTCAGGCTGTCAATATCGGTCAGATGGAGGCCGCCCGCAGCCTGGGGCTGCCCTATGGCCGCGCGATGCGCAAGGTCATCCTTCCCCAAGCGGTGCGGATTGTCATTCCTTCGATGGTTAATCAGTTCATCATCACACTCAAGGACACCTCGATTCTTTATGCAATTGGTATGCCTGAACTGACACAGGCCGGCAGTTTGATCATCGCGCGCAATTTCCGTTCGTTCGAAATCTGGGCCACCGTAGCAGCGATGTATTTTGTAATTATTTTCCTGTTGTCCAGGTTGTCCAGAATGATCGAAAGGAGGCTGTCAAATGGCAAAGGTAAGAGTTAACAACCTGCATAAAAGCTTTGGCAGACTTGAGGTTCTGCGCGGCATCGACCTGGAGGTGCGCGAAGGAGAGGTCGTTTGCCTGATTGGTCCGTCCGGTTCCGGGAAAAGCACCTTTCTGCGTTGTCTGAACTTCCTTGAGACGCCCACATCCGGCGAGGTGGAGGTAGACGGCCATATCCTGACTGACGGAAAAGCCGACTTAAACAAAATCCGTGAAAATATCGGCATGGTGTTCCAGCAGTTCAATCTGTTCCCGCATCTGAATGTTCTCGACAACATCACCATGGCTCCGCTCGACCGCAAAAAACTCGATAAGGCGGCCGCTGAACAGAAAGCGCGCGCGCTGCTCGAACGTGTCGGCCTGGCGGACAAGGCCTCTGTTTATCCGGCACAGCTTTCCGGCGGCCAGCAACAGCGCGTGGCCATTGCCCGCGCGCTCGCTATGGATCCGGATATTATGCTGTTCGATGAACCAACCTCTGCGCTCGATCCTGAGATGGTCGGCGAGGTGCTCGCAGTTATGCGGCAGCTGGCCGATGGCGGTATGACTATGGTCGTTGTCACGCATGAGATGGGGTTTGCCCGGGAGGTCGCCGACCGCGTGATCTTTATGGACGAAGGCGTGATTGTGGAGCAAGGCGACCCGGCCGATATTTTCGCCAACCCACGTGAAAAACGCACAATCGATTTTCTCAATAAAGTGTTGTAAAGCCATTGAAAAGGAAAGCGCCGCCCGATGGGCGGCGCTTTCCTTTTCGATCCAGGCTTTCCCGAACCCGCATCCCCTCTCCAAAGGATGCGGGTTCGGTTCTATATTTACAGCGCATACGGCAGCAGACGCGCCTGCGCCGGATAAGCATAGTCGTTGAGACGCCCTTCATAAATCAGCCGCGCGCCCTCCAAACGCATAAAATCCCGCGGCCGCACCAATGAAAAATCCCGGTCAAAGCTGTATGCCCCGCTTTGCTCAAGCACATACGCCACGAACTGCGAACATACGAAATGCCGGTCCCGTTCAATGGGGATATTGACAAGCATCGCAAGCAGCCCTGCAAAGTTATAACGATATCGCCATTCATTCTGCTCAAACTGACGGATCAAGCGCTGCGCCTGTTCATAGGCATACCGCTTCACAGACAGCCGATAAACCACGCATCGTGTATCTGAATACTGGCAATAAACGCCGTGTCCCGGTTCTTCCCTGACAAAACCTGCTGCGAGCGGGAAAAAAAGGCATTGACGGCCAAAGCTGTACAGGCGTTTCAGCTCCGGTTCCAGACCGATTGAGACATGGTTATACGGCTCCCGGTTTACAGCGCGCAAAAGGCGCGAAAAATACGTGCCTGTCTGGCTGACTACAATGTACAGATCCATGGAACCACCCTCTTTCTGTTCAATGCGTTCTGCTTGTAAAACGAGCAAATGTGACAGGAAACTTCAAATCCATATTGAAAAAGGAGGGAAAGGCCAATTGGCCTTTCCCTCCTTTTTCAATATGTTCGTTTGTTTTACGCCGCTGCGGCTGCGGCCTGCCGGCGCGTCACACCCATCAGCAGATCCACACATGCTGTCAGAGAAAATACAAAGTCAACGCCGTATGAAGGCGTCATCTCCATATACCGGTCATGCAGCTCATTGATCTGCTCATACAAAGCAGCGCTGCGGTCCACCTCCGCCGCATTTGAGATCAAGTCAACTGCATGCAGCATACTACGGCGTCTGTAGCCATAGAACTGCATACAGATTTCATATTTCAAATGGCCGATTTTACTTCCGTCGAAGCTTTCAGAATGCGCATAGCAGAAAAAGTCTGACATGAAGTGGCACAGGATGCCCAACTGCTTGCTGTATTCGGCAAGCGTCATGGCGTCCCCTTCCCGGGCCAGGCGTTCCGCACGCTCCATCACAAGGTCATAAATATCCTTTTTGAAGTGGGAAAGCTTCAACAGGCTCGGCGCGACGTCGGGCAGGACATTCCAACTTACGAAGCTTGCCTTGTCAAGCTCCACACCGAGCTGCTCGGTGAAATAAGTGTAGAGATACCTGCCCATTGTGATGTGCGAAAATAAGTTCATTGGAAACACCGCTTTCATTATATTCAAGGCCAATCAAGGCGATCCTTGTCCCGGCAACGGCCGCCCGCCAAAATATGGCAGTCCGGCACGCAACGTCTGTAAAAAAGGTTTTTTGCCATGCTTATAGAAAATTTGGATAGATATTGCGAGCGTCCATGCATAAAGCAGCAGATTCACCCAAGACAGGACAATTACGATGAGATCGTAATGTGCGATCCATGCAAGACTTTTATCCGCGGTGAACATTTCCTCAATAACAAAAAAGTGATTCAAAAAGGTCATAACTGTCAAAGCTGCGAATCCAATAAAAAGCTTTCGGCTTTTGTGACAAAAGCACGCGGCAAGAGCCATCGCAAGTGCGGGAATCTGATAACGTTCATGCATCCGCGCCGAAAACAGAAAAATTGTCTGCATGAACACAAATCCAAACAGCCAAAGGCTGCGGGTCGTAGCTGTAAAAAAGAGGTAAACCAGCAGCACGCCTGCCAGAATACTGGCGATCATGGAAACTGTTTGGGCGGTTATGCCGCCGATCAGCTCTGTATCGATGCTTTGGTAATTCAAGCCAAGCGCGCCATATAAATTGAACGCATTGAGCGAAGTACCCGCATACTTTTCAAATCCGCCAAAATAAATTCGAAAGGGAAGCGCGAACCCGGACCGTGCCATAAACGGAAGAAATACAGCCGCGGCTGTTCCCAAACCGGCGGCAATGGTTTGCAGGCACTTGCGCGGCGGGTAAGCAGTGAGTAACACCAGGGCGTAAACCGGCGCGAAATAAAGCGACTGGAACTTCATCAGGCATGCGAGCGTCATCACAATGCCGGACCATACGGCCCGCCTGCGCTCCAGAAGCGCAAAAGCAGCGACTACCAAAAAAATCATAATCGCGTCTGTCTGACCCCAATATGCGCTGTTAAGCAGCGCGGTCGGGTTCACCGCCCAAACCGAGGCGCCTGCGATTGAAGCCAAAACACCCCACCGGCGAAGAACAGTATAAAAAAGCGGCACACAAGCGGTATCAAACAAGAGCTGCCAACCTTTAAGAGCCAGCATCCTGTACGGTTCGAAGATTGCAAATACATCCACTGAAAGCAGCTTTCCTGTTAAAAACAAAGGGAACAAAAACAGCGGCGGATAATCGAGCGACTCAATATTATTATAAGCGCCGTAAAAATCGCGCGCCACACCCGTCGACCAATCGACATAAAAGCTCAGGTCATAATAGTGTACGGACGTATAAGCGATCATCAACCGCACAAGCAGTGCAAACAGAGTGATCGTGCCAATCAGCAAATGCGTATCTTTTTTTGACAGGTGCAGCCCGCCAGTGTTTGTAGGTTGTTCCATGTTCACATCCATGCTTTCGTTTTCATTTTATCACAACCTTTTTAAAAAATCTGTTGGGGTTGTGATAATTATGTAAACATGCAAATTTTTCGTATAAATCAATAATTTTTTTAATCAAATTCACAAAAAACTATATAATATTTATAATCATCTGAACGATATGCCTTTGCAGACAGGAAATCACCGCTTTCAGTCAGATGCACTGCAAACGCTTCGGCGCTTTGCCATTCGCCTGTACACCCGATGGACAAGGTCTTTTGCGCCCAGTCGTAAGAAAATGTCTCCAGCGTAACGCCTGTGTCCTGTGCAGCTTGTGACAGTGTGGAAAACCTGATTAGCTGCTTTCGCATCGGTATTTCCAGATTCCCGGCCGCATCGGCAAATGAATCGATATATTTCATAAACAGGGCCGATCGCTCCGGATCGGTCAGCAGGCGTGCGAGCGAGCCGTCCGGCTGTACGGAGGCTAATCGCACGAGCTGGCTGTTCATCAGCTCCCTGCGCAGCCCCGCTGCGCGCCAAGCCAGCAAAATGCCGGCGGCGACCACAGCCAGGAGCGCACAGAGCGCAGCGGCGGCCCGCTTTTGACCGATGCCGCCGCCGAGCAGCCGCGCCGTTTTATATGCAAGTTTTTGCTTATCAAGCATTCTGATGCTCCCTCAACGCTGCGTATTCCTCCAGGCAGAGTCCCTGCGCCATGATCTCCTTCGCCGCCTCCACGCCGACATAGCGATAGTGCCACGGCTCATAATCAATGCCGGTGATTTCCGTTTTGTCCTCTGGATAGCGCAGAACAAAGCCGTATGACGCCGCATTTTCCAAAAGCCACTTTGCGGCCTTTGTACCGGCATATCCCGCATCCAGACGCTGATAGGACGGCGTTACTATATCAGCCGCAAGCCCCGTCTCATGCTCGCTTGTGCCCGGCACTGCAATCAGCCTGGCCGTCGCCATAACAGCCTGATCCTCGCTGTAACCCATCGCCATATAAGTGTCTACGCTGTTTTGAAAATTGACCTCCTGCCGCGCGCGCGTCCGATACGCTGAACAAAGCAGCAGTTCCACACCCTGCGCACGCGCATCCGCAATCATTTGACGCATCGGCCCGGCGGCGCGCGTATCCATCTGATAATCGCCCTGCACCTTTTCAAGCTCAAGCGGCGCATAATCCTCAGACATGGGATACTGTGCGTTTACAAGAATCAGCAAATTGTCTTTCCCCTCCGCGGTGATCTCCTCCCCTTCGCGTATATCCGAAACATGCGTCTGCTCCGGTACCGATTCCGGCTTGGATATCTTTTCTTCAATTTGCACAGCGGCCTCCTCCTGCTTTTCCCCAGGCTGCCGTGCCGCGGCGATCAATACAAAAGGAACCATGCCCATCAAAAAAAACATACAAAGCGTTGTAAGAACCGCCGCAAGACGACTGCCGCCCGAACGCTTTCTCCTTCGACTCATACAATGTCACATCCTTCCATATATCCGATTGGGACATATATGATCAAAACTCCCCCGCAGCATACAGAATCGCTGCGAGCGCCGCAACCGGCGCCGTCTCACAACGCAGGATGCGGCTGCCGAGCGACAGAGCCATCAGCCCGTTTTCAACCGCGAACCCCGCCTCCGACGGCTCGAAACCGCCTTCGCTGCCCACCATTAGAGAAATTCGGCCGCCAACGCCGGATCTGAGCGCTTGATGCAACGGCTGGTCTGCGTTCTCATAAAAAAGGATTGCCAAAGGTTCGCATTTCATACGTTCGACCGCCTGGGAAAAATGGAGCATCGGCTCCACCTGTGGGATCCGACCGCGGCCGCACTGCTTGGCAGCCTCCAGCGCGATGCGGTTATAGCGTTCCAGCTTTTTGCGCATCGCCTTTTCGTCCGGACGCGACACGCACCGGTGCGTCAGCACCGGCACAATGCGCGCGGCGCCAAGCTCAACGGCCTTTTGTACAATCGATTCAAATTTATCGCCCTTTGGCATCGCCTGATACAATGTGATTTCCACACGCGGTTCCCCGGCCGACACAGCGGACTGTCCGACACGCAAAAGCACCTGCTCCGGGGCAATCGTTTCGATCCGGCATTGATAGTCACGTCCCGCGCCGTCGCACACCGTCACTGCCTCGCCGATTTTCATACGAAGCGAAAGCGCCATATGGCGCGCGTCCTCACCGGTTACGACCGCTGTATCGCCGCAGACCTGCCCACAAAAAAAGCGCGGCATATGCTCATCCTCCTCAAGCCTGGCGCGCCAAAAGCGCAACCCATCCGCCGGACTCACACCGCTTTTCAACACGATATCCAGCCGCTTCCAATGCCGATGTTACATCCCGCTCGCGCGCGTCGATGATTCCTGAGGCGATAAACGCGCCCCCTTCTGTCAGAAAACGCCCAAGGTCGGGAATCAGACGGATGATCACATCGGCGACAATATTGGCCGTCACAACCGGAAAGACACCGTCGACCTTCGCGGCCAGATCACCCGCAATAAAGCGTGCCCTGCCCCCGACGCCGTTTGCCTTTGCATTTTCGCGTGCGACGCGCACCGCCACCTCGTCGATATCGACGCCGACGGCCGCCCGCGCGCCGAACAGCAGCGCGGCGATCGCCAGGATGCCGCTGCCTGTTCCAATGTCGAGCAGATCCATACCGGGCGTAACAGCCTCCTCAAGAAGCTGTATGCACAAACGCGTTGTCTCATGCGTGCCTGTTCCAAAAGCCATGCCGGGATCCATGGTCAGAACAGTTTCTCCCGGCGCGGGAGCGTAGCTTTCCCACGACGGGCAGATCACAAGCCGCTCGCCGATTTTTGTCGGGAAGTAATATTTTTTCCAGGCTGTCGCCCAGTCCTCCTCATCAACAAGATCTGTTTGGACTGTGTAGGAAATCCCGGCTGCATCGAAGCGTTCGCGCAGAAATGACACGGCCTCCGCCGGATTTTCATCAGGGGAAATATACAAATGGATGACTGCGTGCGTGCGGTCGCGTTCCAACAGCTCCTGTTCGATCAGATCGATATGCGCAATCTGCGGGGCCAACTCCTCAATATCGCTGTAGTCCTCAATATAAAAGCCATATGGGACAACCAACCCGGCAATCGCGCCGGCTGTATCCACATCCTGCGTGCGCACCCGAATTCGGATTTCACTATACTGCATAAAATGTCCTCCCTGTTCTCTGTCCACGGCCGAACATACCGTATTTTATAGTATACAACAAAACCGCCCTGTTTCAAAGGGCGGTTTTGTAAACAATTTAATTTGAAAAATGTTCCATTTTTATTTCATTGCATCCCGCAGCTTTTCAAAAAAGCTTTTCCGCTTTTCATAATTTTTTTCGCTCGAAAGTTCCTCAAACTTTTTAAGCGCATCCTTCTGCTTCGCATTCAGATTGCGCGGGACCTCGATATTGACCTTTACATACTGGTCGCCGCGGCCGCGGCCATTGACATATGGGATACCCTTGTTGCGCAGGCGGAACACCGTCCCGGACTGCGTGCCCTCGGGTACCGTATACTTCACCTTGCCGTCAATCGTGGGCACGACGATCTCGTCGCCGAGCACAGCCTGCGAGAATGTAATCGGGATATCGCACCACACATCAAAGCCGTCGCGTTCGAACAGCGTGTCAGGGCGCAGCGTAACCATGATATTCACATCACCGGCAGGTCCGCCGTTGACGCCCTGATCACCTTGGCCACGCAGTACAAACGTCTGCCCGTCGTCGATGCCGGCCGGGACAGAAACCTCCAGCGTGCGTGTTTTGCGCACGCGGCCCATACCGTGACAGTCGGCGCACGGCTCCTTGATGATCTTGCCCTTTCCGGAGCATTTCGGGCAGGTGCGCGAAGTCTGGATCACGCCGATCGGCGTGCGCTGCTGCACCTTGACTTGGCCTGTGCCGCCGCAGTCGGGGCACGCTTCAGGCGCGGTGCCGCTTTTGGAGCCGCTGCCGCCGCATGTCTCGCATTTTTCCAAGCGCTGCACCTGTATTTGGCGCTTACAGCCTTTGGCCGCCTCCATGAAGGCCAGCCCGATTGTAACATTGACATCATTGCCGCGGATCGGCGCGTTGGGATTGCGTGTACGTGTGCTGCCGCCAAATCCGCCGAAACCGCCGCCAAAAAAGCTTTCGAAAATATCCCCGACATCAAAGCCGCCGAAACCGCCGCCAAAGCCTCCCGCGCCGCCTGCGCCCGCGCCATAGGACGGGTCCACGCCCGCGTGGCCGAACTGATCGTACCGCTGACGCTTCGTGGAGTCGCTGAGGACCTCGTATGCCTCGTTGACCTCCTTGAATTTCGCCTCGGCCGTCTTGTCGCCGGGATTCAGATCGGGGTGGTACTTTTTCGCCAGCTTGCGGTATGCTTTTTTCAAATCGTCCGCGGAGGCATCCTTCGCGACGCCAAGCACTTCATAATAATCCCGCTTATCAGCCAATTTCCTCACCTCTGTTGACACTGGGAGCCGCCTGCAAACGAACGGTTGGGTTCATTTTCAAACGGCTCTAAGCAAAGGCGGGCGTGTACGCGCCCGCCTGCATACCTCGCCTATTTTATTACTTTTTGTCGTCCTCGTCAACCTCGCGGAAATCAGCGTCGACATACCCGTCGCCGCCGGCGCTGCCGTTGTCCTGCGGGGCGGCCTGGCCGTCCGGCGCGGACTGCTGCGCTTGCTGGTACATTTTGGCGGACATATCGTAAAAGTCCTTCTGGAGCGCCTCCTGCTTTTCCTTGATGGCCGCGATATCCGTCCCCTTGAGCGCCTCCTTGAGCGCGTCAATCTTGATCTGGACAGCCGCCTTCTCATCGGACGAAACCTTGTCGCCCAGATCCGTCAGCGTTTTTTCGCACTGATAGACCATCTGATCGGCGCCGTTGCGCACATCGATCTCCTCGCGGCGCTTTTTGTCCTCCTCTGCGAACGCCTCCGCATCCTTGACGGCGCGGTCGATATCCTCCTTGGACATATTCGTCGAAGCAGTGATCGTAACATTTTGCTCCTTGCCGGTGCCGAGGTCCTTGGCTGTCACGTGAACAATACCGTTGGCGTCGATATCAAAGGTGACTTCGATCTGCGGGACGCCGCGCGGGGCCGCCGGAATGCCGTCAAGGCGGAACATGCCGAGCGTCTTGTTGTCGCGCGCCATCTCACGCTCGCCCTGGAGCACATGGATCTCAACCGAGGTCTGCCCGTCGGCGGCTGTCGAAAAGATCTGACTCTTTTTCGTCGGAATCGTCGTATTGCGCTCGATAATCTTCGTGCAGACGCCGCCGAGCGTCTCAAGGCCGAGCGAAAGCGGGGTAACGTCGAGCAGAAGCAGCCCCTTGACGTCGCCGCCGAGCACGCCGCCCTGAATAGCCGCGCCGACCGCCACGCACTCATCCGGGTTGATGCCCTTGAACGGATCCTTGCCGCAGAATGCCTTGACAGCTTCCTGAACGGCCGGAATACGCGTGGAGCCGCCGACCAGCAGCACCTTGTCGATATCGGAAACCTTCAGCCCTGAATCGGCCATCGCCTTGCGCACCGGCTCCATCGTGCGCTCGACAAGGTCGGCCGTCATCTCGTTGAATTTGGCGCGCGTCAGCGTCACGTCAAGATGCTTCGGGCCGGTCGCGTCGGCGGTGATGAACGGCAGGTTGATATTGGCCGTCGTCATGCCGGAAAGCTCGATCTTCGCCTTTTCAGCCGCCTCCTTCAGACGCTGCATCGCCATCTTGTCGCCGCGCAGGTCGATGCCGCTCTCGCTTTTGAAGGTATCCGCGAGATAATTGATGATGCGCTCGTCAAAGTCGTCGCCGCCAAGATGCGTATCGCCGTTTGTCGCAAGGACATCCTGCACGCCGTCGCCCATTTCAATGATTGAAACGTCGAACGTACCGCCGCCCAGGTCGTAAACCATGACCTTCTGATCGGTTTCCTTGTCGATGCCGTAGGCCAGCGCGGCCGCTGTCGGCTCGTTGATGATACGCTTGACATCAAGTCCCGCGATGCGTCCGGCGTCCTTTGTCGCCTGGCGCTGCGCATCTGAGAAGTACGCCGGTACGGTGATGACCGCCTCCGTGACCTTCTCGCCGAGATATGCCTCCGCGTCGCTGCGCAGCTTTTGCAGGATCATCGCCGAGATTTCCTGCGGCGTATAGCTCTTGTCGTCGATCGTCACCTTATGACTGGAACCCATGTGGCGCTTGATCGAAGCGATCGTGCGGTCTGGGTTCGTAATTGCCTGACGTTTGGCCACCTGGCCGACCATGCGTTCGCCCGTCTTTGAAAACGCGACGACAGACGGTGTTGTGCGGGACCCTTCCGCGTTCGCGATTACAACAGGCTCGCCAGCCTCCATAACCGCCACGCAGCTATTTGTTGTACCAAGGTCAATACCAATAATTTTTCCCATAATGTAAGCCCTCCAAAATATTGAAAAATAAAATGTAACAAAATTTATATTGGCGGCAAAACAGCCGCCCAAACTAATTGGCTACCTTCACCATCGCGTGCCGGATGATCCGCTCGCCCAGGCGGTATCCCTTTTGGAACACCTCGACGATCGAACCTGCCCCGGCCGCCTCATCCTCAATATGCATCACAGCGTTGTGCACCTGCGGATCGAATGTATCGCCTGGAGCACCGAACGCCTCGACGCCCATCTTGGCAAGAATGTCGTTGAAATTCTGCAAAATCATTTCAACGCCCTTTTTATACTCCTCGTCGGCGCACGGCGCCGCGAGCGCCCGCTCGATCGTGTCGGCAACCGGCACGAACTGCGCGACGGCAGCGGCCGTCGCCTGCGGATAAATAGATTCCTTTTCTCGCTGGCTGCGCTTTCGGAAATTGTCGTACTCCGCCATGGTGCGCAACAGGCGGTCGTTCAGATCGGCCACCTGCGCCTGAAGCTTCGCCTCGCCATCCTGCTCCTCCTGCGCGGTCTGCTCCTGCGCGGGAGTTTCTTCAGGCACGTCCTGCGCCTGCGGCTCCTGCTCCACAGGCTCCTGCTCCATCTGATCGTTCATGGTGGTATCGGGCATTCTGATCACTACCTATCTGTTTGTGTTATTGTAATATCTATTCCTGTTCAAAGGTTTCCGCCAAAAGCTTTCCGAGCGTCTGTGAAAAATATTCAAGGTGCGGAATAATCTTAGCGTAATCCATACGCACCGGCCCGATCACACCGATCGCTCCCGAGTTCTGTTCCCCGATCTTGTAGTGTGTCACCACAACCGAGGTGTCAGCCAACTCGCTTTTTGAGTTCTCCTTGCCGATGCTGATGAATACCGCGTCGTCGCGCGAGGCGAGCACTCCGAGCAGATCGCTGCGGCTGTTCATCGTCAAAAGCAGTTCGCGCGCAATGTCGCCAAACTCCTTGTAGCCAAGCAGGTTCGCGCCCCCCGACGTATAAAACTGCCCTTCGCTGATCTCGCGGCAAAGCTCGTAAATCGCGGCGAGCACCGGAACAAACGGTGCGGAATATTCTCCGAGCGTGACGGCGATCGAGTTGACATAATACTGCGAAATCTCACTGACCGGCTTACCGACGAGGCGGCCGTTGGCAAACTGGTTTAAAAAACCGACCAGTTCGTTCGTCAGCCTGAAGTCGACGCGGCAGACTTTATTTTTGATCACGCCGTTTGTCGCGATAACGAGCACAACCACAGTCCGCGCGCCCGCAGGTACGATTTCAATGCGCTTGACCTGGACCGTGCGCGGCGTGATCGTAGTGGATACGGTCGCGCAGTTCGTATAATCAGCCAGCGCCTCGGCCGCGTCCTCAAGCAATTTGTCGGGATCGGGGTCGCGCACATTAAACAGAGCGTCGATCTCGCGGCGTTCTTCATCTGAAAGAGGTTCGCATCGCATGAGCTGGTCAACATAAATTCGGTATCCCAGATGCGACGGCACGCGCCCCGCGGACGTGTGCGGCTGTTCGAGCAGGCCCATTTCAAAGAGTGCCGCCATATCGTTGCGGATCGTGGCTGAGGAAACCTGCAGTCCGAGTTTTTCAGTCAGCATCTTCGAGCTGACAGGCTCACCAGTTTCAATATATGTCTCAACAATGGCCGTCAGGATTTTTAATTTCCTGATATCGAGCTTCAACGATCTCACCCCGCTTGCTTTAGCACTCATCCTTTTTGATTGCTAACAACACTAATGTACCACATTTTCCAGAGATGTCAAGTGAATTCACGAAATGTTTACAGTTTTTTGTCACTCAAATACAGAGATTGCTAATATCTGTCATTTTGTACAATCACAAAAAATTTTATTATACATATTGACATTCTTCGGAAAATGTAGTTTAATAAAGATGTAAAAAGAGGAAACTAAACAGACACTTCATAAGGAGGTCATCATTATGATTATCAAAAACGTCATGCTCCATTCGGCCGAAGATCTTCGCCAGTTTATGTATCAGGCTATGCAGTCGTCCGAAGATATCGGCGTGCACACAGCAGATGGTAAAATCGCGGATGCCAAATCGATTTTGGGCCTGATGGCGCTCGATTATACGAAGCCTGTCAAGGTTGTCACTGAGGATTCTACTTTTATCAAGCATATCAGCCAGTGGATTGTCAATGACCCGGAATAATCAAACGAACAGCGGGGCGTCGGAATTCCGACGCCCTATTCATATTTCAGACACATTCTCGACATGATTCGTACATATTTCTCCGGTAAAATAATACTGAATATAATAAGGATGTGTCTGCCCTTCGGCTGACCAAAGAAAAGGAGGACCAACCATGAAGCGTGTCCTTTCATTGATACTTGCCTGTATTTTGCTGGCGGGCTGCATCTCGGCGGTGGTGCTCGCGGAGGGTGCGGCCGATCCGGTTCTCGACACCGGCGTCGTTGTCACCGTTTCAGTTACAGGCAGCGGTGAAATCAAACTGAGCGAGAGGGATGACTCGTCTAAATTTTATCCGGTTGTCAATGGCCAGGCGGCTGTCCCCGCAAATACCGCAATCAAAATCGAAGCTGTTCCCGGCGAGGGCCAGCGGCTTTTGAGCCTTGCCGCAAAGGGCATCGCATTGACACCGCCGTATACAGTATCTTTCCAGTCTGCGGACATGGACAAAACCATTGCCGCCGTCTTTGAACCGATGCAGTATTCTGTTACATATACTGCTCCCACCGGTGGTACGCTGTCCGTCACGAACAGCGGCCAGCCCGTCGCGAGCGGTACAAAGCTTGATTGGGGCACAGTGCTGACTGTCGCGGCGACGCCTGACGAGGGCCATGCGCTCGATACGCTGACGGCCGGCGGCACGCCGGTCGCAAGCGGCGCGACTTTTACGCTCAAGCAGGATACGACGGTCGCGGCGTCCTTTAAGGCGCTCCAGCATTCCGTCACTTATGACGCGCCCGTTAACGGAACACTGTCCGTCACAAACGGCGGCCAGCCCGTCGCGAGCGGTACAAAGCTCGACTGGGGCACGGAGCTGGTCGT
>ERZ1643251.1985-NODE-1985-length-21677-cov-17.775923_pt1 | contig 21677 bp, 16 predicted proteins | sample MGYA00579261_ERZ1643251 | MGnify/ENA primary metagenome ERZ1643251 (study PRJEB29033, sample SAMEA4952267) | chicken gut metagenome | biome: Broiler Chicken; feature: Gastrointestinal Tract; material: Caecum | place: Ireland | collected 2018 | study: Broiler... | reverse complement strand
GAAGAGCAGGAGATTTGCCAGCATTTTATGCTGATGCTACAAAAGCAGAAAAAGAGCTTGGCTGGAAAGCAGAAAAAAGCTTAGAAGATATGTGCAGAGATTCTTGGCATTATATAGAAGTTAGCAGAAAAAATGGATAAAACAAAATATTTTGTATAAAATAACAAAAGTAAAATAAGGAGGAATTTAAAATGAATAGTAATGAAAAAAGATGGATAATTTTATTAGTGGCAGTTGTAATAATTGCAATAGTATTTTTTGTGGTAATCACAAATATTAATAAAGGAGATAATGGAAGCCAAAACAATGTAACTTCACAACAATCAGTTCAAAGTGGAAATAATGAACAATTTACAACAGAGTTAGATGACGGAACAAAAGTAAATACAAGTGAAACATTTGGACAAACAAAAACATATAATAATTTAGAGATAAGCAATATTCAATTTACAGAAAAAGATGGACAAAGTACATTTTTAGCAGATGTAAAAAATAATGGAACAACAACACATGAGCCAGAAATAGTAAAAATAACATTATTAGATGAAAACGGTAATACTGTAGCAGAATTAAATCCTGCAATTGAAAGAATTGAACCAGGAAAAACTGCACAAATAAATTCTATGATATCTGCAGATGTTACAAATGTTAAAGATTTTAAAATAGAAGCTGGAAAATAGTGACATATAAAAATAATAAGCATATGAAAAAACGAGTTGATGATTAAATGTGAGAATCAACTCGTTTTTTTACTATAGTAACAATTTGTTATATAGTTAACAACTGGTGAAAACAAAATGTTATTACACACTTAAATAAAAAATACAAATTTGTAAAATAAAGTAAAAAATAAGTTAAAAATATGTTATAATAACAGTAGCCTAAAGAGAAGGAGCTTATTTTATGCTTGATTTGAAACAAAATGTACAATATGTTAAAGGAATAGGACCTAAAAGAGTTAAGGTTCTTAATAGTATTGGCATATATACTTTATATGATTTACTTACATATTTTCCAAGAAATTATGAAGATAGAACAAAAACTAAAAAAATAATAGACTTAATAAATGGAGAAGAAGCAGTAATAGAGGCAACTGCCATATCTAATATTACAGTAACTGTAGTAAGAAAAAATATGTCAATATTAAAACTTACTGTTGGAGATGAAACAGGAACAGCCACAATAACATGGTTTAACCAACTTTATTTAAAAAGTGCATTTAAAATAGGAGAAAAGTATAAGTTTTATGGAAAAGTTAGTAATGCATTTGGAAAAATAGAAATTTCAAATCCAGTATTTGACAAATTAGGTGAAAATAAAAATACAGGAAAAATTGTACCAATATATCCACTTACATACAATTTGTCTGAATATACAATTAGACAAGCTATAGAAAATGCTTTAAGTATGGTAAATAATAAATTAGTAGAAACACTGCCAGACTATATAATAAAAGATTATAAGCTAGACGATATAAATACTGCAATTAGGCAAATTCACTTTCCAACAGATTTTACAGAGTGCAATAAAGCTAGAAATAGATTAGTTTTTGAAGAACTACTTATAATGCAGTTAGCACTTATGCAGCTTAAGAATCAAACAATAGGTGAAGAGGGAATTACATATAGCAAAAATGTAAAAATGTCAGATGTAATTAATAATCTTCCTTTTAAACTTACAAAAGCTCAGCTTAGAGTCTTAGAAGAAATAGATAATGATATGGAAAGTACACAACCTATGAATAGGTTGTTGCAAGGAGACGTTGGTTCTGGAAAAACAATTGTATCTATAATAGCAGCATATAAAGCAGCAAAAAGTGGGTACCAAGCAGCAATTATGGCACCAACTGCAATACTTGCAAGTCAACATATAGAAGAATTTAAAAAAGTACTAGAACCATATGGAATAAAATGTGAGCTTTTATTAGGTGGAACAAGAAAAAAATTGAGAGAAGAGATTTTACAAAAACTAAAAGATGGAGAAATAGACATTTTAGTAGGAACACACTCTTTACTAGTAGAAGATGTGGAGTTTAAAAATTTGGGATTTGTTGTAACAGATGAACAACACAGGTTTGGTGTAAGGCAAAGAGAAAATATTATAGCAAAAGGCAAAAATCCTGATGTGTTAGTTATGACAGCAACTCCAATTCCAAGAACATTAGCCTTAATACTATATGGAGACTTAGACATATCAATTATAGACGAATTACCTCCAAATAGAAAAAAAATAGAAACATATGCAGTAACATACAAATTAGAAGATAGAGTAAACAACTTTATAAGGAAAAATTTACAAGAAGGAAGACAGGCATATGTTGTATGCCCTCTTGTAGAAGAAAATGAAGAACTAAACATGAAATCTGTCACTAAAATTTGTGAAAAATATAAAAACGAAATATTTAAAGACTACAGAGTAGAACTTTTACATGGAAAAATGAAACAAAAAGAAAAAGATGAAGTTATGCAGGAATTTAAAGATGGAAATATTAATATATTAGTATCTACAACAGTAATTGAAGTTGGAGTAAATGTACCAAATGCAAATATTATGGTAGTCGAAAATGCGGAACGTTTTGGATTAGCTCAGCTTCATCAGTTAAGAGGTAGAGTAGGAAGAGGAGAGTATCAATCTTACTGTATATTAAAATATCGTGGATCTACTCCAGTTGCAAAAGAAAGAATGAAGATTATGCAAGAAACAAATGATGGTTTCGTAATAGCAGAAAAAGACCTAGAGTTAAGAGGCACAGGAGAATTTTTTGGAACAAGACAACATGGTCTTCCAGAGTTTAAAATTGCAAATTTATTTAGAGATATAGAAATGTTAAAGTTAGTACAAAGTGTTGCAATTAAAATAGAGTCAGAAGATCCTAAACTGGAATTAGAAAAAAATAAAGAACTAAAGAATTTAATTAAGGAGAAATTTACTAAAAGAGTAGAGATGTAAATTTACATTTAAAATAACTATATAAAGTGTTAAAAATAAGATGAATAATAATAATGTAACATTAATGCCATGCCACAAACTACTTGACATTTACATAAAAAATAAGTATTATATATGTAGAATTTTAGGGAGGAGGATTGCCATGCATACACAAATGTTAACATCAAGACTAGGTGGAGAGTTAGTAAGTTTTAAAGTAAATGGAGAAGAAAGAATACATCAAGGCGCAGATGTAGTTGACGAAAGTGGAAAAGTATATTGGAAAAGGCATTCTCCAGTATTATTTCCTATAGTAGGAAAGCTAAAGAAAAATCAAACTTTAATAGGCGGAAGAACATATGAGATGCGTCAACATGGTTTTGCAAGAGACATGGAATTTGAACCAATAACAAAATTAGACAATTTCCATTCATATGTACTAAAAAGTAATCCGTCTACACTTGCAAGATATCCATACGATTTTGAACTATATAATACATATAGATTAGACGGAAATAAATTAACAACAATGTATAGAGTAATAAATACAGGAAGAATTGCAATGCCATTTGGAATTGGAGGACATCCAGCATTTAAAATTGATGTAAATGAGCTAAAAAAGGGCAATTACTATTTAGAATTTCAAGAAGATGAAGAAAAAATACATTTTCTTTATTTAGTAGACGGCTTAGTTGGTACTGAGTATGCAAAAAATATTTTAGTAAATAAAAGAATAATTAATATAGATTCACATACATTTGATAATGATGCAATTATAATGAAGGGCATTACAAATAAAAAAATTAGCTTAAAGAATAAGCATATGAACAAACCACTTTTAACAATGACCTTTGACGAATTTACATATTTAGCAATTTGGTCAAAACCAAACGCACCATTTATTTGCATCGAACCATGGATGTCTACAGCAGATACTGTAAATAGTACAGGAGTATTTACTCAAAAACAAGATATTATTTTACTAAAGCCAAACGATACTTTTGAATGCAAGTATACAGTAGAGTTCTTTTAAAACATGAGTATAAAGTTCTAAAATAGGATGTGATGTTTATGTGGCAAGTTATATTATTATTAATTGGAGCTGTAATGGCAACAATGGGAACTATTATGATATATGATGCACGTATTTTAACAAAGAGATTTTTTAGCTTTGGAGATCAAAATGATGCGTCATTAGGACTAAAAATATTAGGCTTTTTAATAGCAATAGGGGGAGCTTTATTAGTATTCTTTCTATTAAGAAATTAGGGAGAGGTCACGAACGTGTCAATGGGGACGGAGAAGATAATTGTGTCACTAGGGACGGAGAATTTTGACACATTGCTAGTCAGATTATGAATAAATAAAAAGTATTTGCTTTTTTAGTACATATATGTTATAATACCAAATGTGTTATACCTTTAACTTAGTTTTAGGATAAAACTCCACTATAACCAAGTTTAAGGCAAATAAAATTTTTAGGAGGAAAATATAATGACAAAGGAAAGAAAACAAGAAATTATCGAAACTTATAGAAGAGACGAGAAAGACACTGGTTCACCAGAAGTTCAAATAGCTCTTTTAACAGAAAGAATATCAGAACTTACAGAACACTTAAAAGTTCACAAAAAAGATAATCACTCAAGAAGAGGATTATTTAAAATGGTTGGATCAAGAAGAAGCTTACTTAACTATTTAGCTAAGAAAGATATTCAAAGATATAGAGACATAGTTGAAAAATTAAATTTAAGAAAATAGTATTTACAATTGGACGTTTAGCAATTTCGCAAAACGTCCAATTTGCAAGTTTAATATTTTGTAAATTATAATAAATTTGAATATATTTAGCACAAAATTTAAACTTATGATTTGAATTTATGATTTAAACTTATAATTAAAGCTTATAAATTTTATAAGTTTAAGTAAAACATAATTTAGATATTAATATTAAAAAAATATATAAAAAATATTGAACAATACTAAAATTTAGTAAGTAGCTTGTATTATAAACTAGGGACGCGTTACAAAATAATTAGCAAAAATATAATTTTGCAGTACCGCGCAGCGATTAAACGTAGCGTAAGCGGAGTGAGATTTGAGCAACTTTCTTTCTATCAAAATAAAAATGCAATTTTTATTTTGATAATAAGTAGTTGCGAACAGCAAGGTACAAAAAATTATATTTTTGCTAACATAAGAAATAATAAAGAAATTTACATCTAGTTTATAATAGAGGTTACGCTAATTTAGTATTGTTTCAAAAAGAAAGGATGATTTTATGTACAAAGTTTATGAAACAGAATTAGCAGGAAGAAAACTAACAATTGAAACAGGAAAAATTGCGGAACTTGCAAATGGCAGTGTAGTAGTAAGATATGGAGATACTGTTGTTATGGTAAATGTAACAGCAGCAAAAGAGCCAAAAGAAGGAATTGACTTTTTCCCATTATCAGTTGACTATGAGGAGAAGCTATATGCAGTAGGAAAAATACCAGGAAGCTATACTAAAAGAGAAGGAAAACCAGCAGATAAAGCAATATTAACATCAAGAGCAATAGACAGACCTTTAAGACCATTATTCCCAAAAGATTTTAGAAATGATGTATGTGTTGTAGCAACAGTGTTATCTGTTGAGCAAGATAATAGTCCAGAAGTATGTGCAATGATAGGAGCTTCTGCAGCACTTTCAATATCAGATATACCATTTGGTGGACCAACAGCGGCAGTTTCTGTTGGATATGTTGATGGAAAAATTATAATAAATCCAACAGTAGCAGAAAGAGAAAAAAGCAGATTGAACTTAACAGTTGCTGGTACTTTAGAAAAAATTACAATGATAGAAGCTGGAGCAGATGAAATACCAAATGATGTTATGTTAGATGCTATAAAAGCAGGACATGCTGAAATAAAGAAACTTTGTGATTTTATTTCTAAAATGAAAGAAGAAATAGGAAAACCAAAATTTGAATATAAATCATTTGCAACAGATGTAGAAGTATATAAAGAAGTAGAAGAAAACTTTAAAGACAGAATGTACCAAGATGTACAAGCCCAAGATAAAGAAGTAAGAGATGCCAATATAGAAAAAATTACAGAAGATATAAACAATTACTTCTTAGAAAAATATGGTGAAGAAAAAGTAGAAGAAATAAGCGCAGACATTGCGGGAAGTATACATGACTTAGAAAAAGCTTGTGTAAGAGAAATGATATTAAAAGAGCATAAAAGACCAGATGGAAGAAAAATAGATGAAATAAGACCACTTTCTTGCGAAGTTGGAGTACTTCCAAGAGTGCATGGTAGTGCAATATTTACAAGAGGTCAAACACAAGTAATGTCTGTTGTAACACTTGGAATGAAAAGTGAAGAGCAAATGCTAGATGGAATAGACGAAGAAGAAACTAAAAGATATATGCACCAATATAATTTCCCACCATATAGTGTTGGAGAAGCAAGAACATCACGTGGACCAGGAAGAAGAGAAATTGGTCATGGAGCATTAGCAGAAAAAGCATTAGTTCCAGTTATTCCTTCAGAAGAAGAATTCCCATATGCAATAAGGGTTGTATCAGAAGTGCTTTCATCAAATGGCTCTACATCTCAAGCAAGTATCTGTGGAAGTACATTAGCACTTATGGACGCTGGTGTTCCAATTAAAAAGCCAGTGGCAGGAATTTCAACAGGACTAGTTACAGACAAAGAAAATCCAAGTAACTATATAATGCTTACAGACATTCAAGGAATAGAAGACTTCTTTGGTGATATGGACTTTAAAGTTGGTGGTACAAAAGATGGAATAACTGCTATACAAGTAGACATTAAAATAGACGGACTAACATATGATATTATAAAAGAAGCATTTGAAAGGACTAAAGTTGCAAGAGATTATATATTAGATAATGTAATGCTACCAGTAATTTCTAAGCCAAGAGAAGAAATATCTAAATATGCACCAAGAATTATAACAGAAACAATAAATCCAGATAAAATTAAAGATGTAATTGGACCAAGTGGAAAAATGATAAATAAAATAATAGATGCAACTGGAGTAAAAATAGACATAGAAGATGACGGAAGAGTATTTGTTTATTCATCAGATAGTGAAAGTGCTAAGAAAGCAATGAAAATGATAACAGACATTGCAAAAGATATTGAAGTAGGCGGAATATATGATGGAGTTGTAACAAAAATAACCTCATTCGGAGCATTTGTAGAAATAGGCGGAGGAAAAGAAGGACTACTTCATATTTCTAAAATATCAAGTAAGAGAATTGACAAAGTAGAAGATGTTTTATCTATAGGAGATGAAATAACAGTAAAAGTAATAGACATAGACAATCAAGATAGAATTAATTTAAGCATGAAAGATTTAGAAGTTGGACATAAAATAGAGAACGAAGAAAATAGTTCAGTTGATAGTGAAAAAGAACATAAACAAAATTAGAGCAATAAGAATCTATAAAATAATTATACACTTAAAAAGTAATAAAAGCGAAAACAGCATTAAATATAGACAAAATGCAATATAATAAATTAAAAATATTAATAATTTATTAAAATAATAAAAAAAGTTGTAAAATTTTTGATTTAATAGTATAATATAAAATGTAGGACTTTTAAATTAGAGCTTTAACAAATGCAAATTTAAAAATATAAAGGGAGAAAAAAGAATGGAATATTTATATATAATACAACAAGTATTAATATGGATTATAACAATATTCTGGGTATATCAAATAGCTATAAGCCTTTGTTCTTTAGTAAAACTTAAAGAAAAACCTATAGTTAACGAAAAGAAAAACAAATTTATGGCAATTATACCAGCTCATAATGAAGAAGCAGTTGTGGCAAACTTAATAGAAAGCTTAAAAAAACAAGATTATCCAAAAGAATTATTCGACATTTATGTAATAGCAGATAATTGTACAGATTCTACAGCAAAAATTGCAAAAGAAGCTGGAGCAATTGTATATGAGAGATTTGACGAAAAACATAAAACAAAAGGTTATGCATTAAATTGGTTTTTACAACAAAAAATAAAAGAAAATGCAGACTATGATGCATTTTGTGTATTTGATGCAGACAATATTGTAGATGTTAATTTTATAAAAAATATGAATATAAAATTATGCCAAGGTGAAGAAGTAGTTCAAGGTTACAGGGATATTAAAAATCCAACAGACAGCTGGGTAAGTGCAGGTTATGCATTATTCTACTGGACAATGAACCGTTTCTATCATTTGGCAAGATATAATATTGGATTATCACCGCTTATCAACGGAACAGGGTTTATGGTAAGATTTGATGTAATAAAACCAGAGGGTTGGAATACTAACACTTTAACAGAGGATATAGAATTCTCTTTAAAAAGAATTATAAAAGGAAGAAAACTAGGCTGGGCAAGAGAAGCTATTGTATATGATGAGCAACCAGTTGGATTTAAACAATCATGGTCACAAAGATCAAGATGGACAATTGGACATATTCAATGTTTAAAAGAATATACAAAGCCATTAGCAGTAGCAGTAAAAGAAAAGAAAACAGTCATGAACTTTGATGGTCTTTTATATATTTTAGGAAGTATACCAATGTTTGTTTTAACATTAGTATTATTAGGAATGAACTTTGTAATATATGCAGGAGCCGGAATGTCATCTGTTGACTTAGTGGTTAATATCTTAAGATATTTAATACCAACATTTTTACTTCCAATAGGAACTGCAATAATTATTATGCTATTAGATAAAAAACCAATAAAACCTATGATAAAAGGATTAGCTTGCTATCCACTATTCTTAGGTTCATGGTTACTAATTAACTTTGTATGTTTGTTTAAGAGAAATGTAAAATGGGAGAAAATTGAACATACAAGAAGTATTAAAATTGATGATGTTAGAAAAACAGAAATGGTTAGTCAAGAAATAAAATAAAAGAAAAATCTGTCAGTTAGATTAAAAATCTCTGACAGATTTTTTTGTTAGATACACTATAGATGGAAAAAAATATAGTGTATTTTTATGAGAAATATAAATAAATATAGAATAAAATTATTTGTAAATAATGATAAAAAAGTATTGAAATATAAAATTTAATATAGTAGAATGAATAATGTATAACAATACTAAACGGGACAAATAATGTCAAATGAGTATAAAAAAAGTAGTATTGAAAAATAAACAAAAAGAAAAAGGGGCAACGCAAAAATGACAAAAGCTAAAACCGCTGAGGCTGTAAAAGAGAGAGAGAGAGAGAGCTATACTTTACTAACATAGAGTGTAGTTTATTTGAACGTGGCAGCATAAGTAACTTAATAAAAATACAAGAAGGTAGAAGTACCTTTATTGGTGATATAAAAAAAGACAGACTATAAATAAAAATAGCCTGTCATTTTTGCGTGCAAAAGAAAGGGAAGGAGAGCATGGAAGAAATAAAATTAAGAATGCAAAATAAAATAGACGAGCTAAAAGTAAATAAACGGAATAACGTTAATAGCGTTAGTTGTGACAATAGTAGTTTTATTAATATTAGCAGGGATAACAATAGCATTAGTGTTTAGTCAGAATGGAGTAATAAGAAAATCGCAAGAAGCAAAAGAAAATACTAAAATATCTCAGGTAAGAGAACAATTAGAATTAGCAAAGGCACCAGAGTTTATAGAAGGTAATGGAAAATATAATCCAGATAGTTATTTTCAAAGAATAGAAGACGAAGGAATAATAGATGACAAAGATACAGATGTATATGAACGAGAAGACGGAACATATGAAGTAACAACAACAGAAGGATATATATTTATAATAACATTAGTACCAAGTAAAGATAATGTAGAAGACATAAAAATAGATTATGAGGGAAAAGTAGACGGACCAAGAATAAGAAAAATAAATGTAACGAAAACAACAAGTAGTATAAGTGTAGAAGTAGAAACAGTAAATGCAGAAGGAGCAACATATACTTATTATTATAAGAAAAATGATGAAACAGATTGGATAAAAGCAGAAGAAAATAAAGAAAGCACATATACATTTAATGGATTAGAAGCAAATGTAATATATAACATAAGAGTAGTGGTAGAAAAAGATGGAAAGACAGCAAAAAAAGAAGTAAGTACAGTAACAGGAGAGTTACCAGAAAGAGCAGTACAATTTAGTCCAGTAACATGGGAAAGTGGACAAGCAAGTACAGTAATAACAACAACAGAAACAGGTTATACATTGCAATATCAAGTAGGAGGAATAGCAGAAGACAATTGGACAGATGCGACTAGTGGAACTACAATAGAAAACTTACAACATGGAACAACAGTATATGGAAGACTATTTGATGGAACAAATGGAAGCAAAAATTCAAGTATAGATATAAAAGATGAAATAAATCCAACAGTAACAGTATCAAAAGGAACAATAACAACAAATAGTATATCTGTAAATGTACAAGTAATAGATAGTGAAAGTGGAATGATAACTACACCAACATATACGTACTATATAAAGGAAAATGGAGAAACAGATAGTAGTTATAAATCACCAGCAGGAGCAATAGAAATAACACAAAACACATATACATTTACAGGACTAACACAAGAAACAAGTTATGATGTAAAAGTAGAAGTAAATGGAGACGAGGCAGGAAATATAGGAATAGGAATATTAGAAAATCAAACAACAGGAATAGTAGGAGGAGCAAGTGAAGGTTTACTAACAGGAAATATCATAGCAAGTAACCCTACATGGAGTAATGGAAAAGCAAGTATAACATTAAGTACAAGTACAGGATTGACAATTCAATACCAAGTAGATGGAATTGCAGAAGAAAATTGGAAAAACGGCACAAATGTAACAGAGTTACAACATGGACAAACTGTATATGCAAGATTGACAGATGGAATAAATTATGGAAATTATGCAAGTATGGAAATAAGGGACGCTATACCGCCAAGTATACCTACATTAAATACAAATGGCTATGTCTCTGATACATGGACAACAAATAATATAACCCTTGCGTTTAATAGCGTAGATAATGAAACGGGTGTATTGAAATATCAATGGTCACCAGATGGCGTAAATATATATGATGTAACAAATCCATATATTTGGACAGAAAATACTCGTACAGGATTCTATATAAGGGCTGTTGATCACGTAGGAAATTGTAGTAACTGGGGAGGAGGAATTATAATATCAAAAGATTCTCTAGCTCCAAATACATTTAATATTTCCATTGATAATGTTACTAATGATAGTTTTACTATACATGCAAGTACATCCGATGCAGGTCATGCAGGAATAAATAGGTATGAGTATATTGTTAATGGCGTAGTGAAATATTCTGGAACAAATACAAGTTTTAATGTTACAGGTTTACAAAGTGGAGTGACTTATCAAGTGTATGTAAATTGCTATGATAATGCTGGAAATATGACGAGATCAAGCAATACATTAAATCAACAGCTGAAGTTAAAATGGAGTGCATATGCGGACAAAAGTTCAGCTAAAGTTACATTAAGAGAACCATCATCTGATGCTAGTCCAACAGTTTTAGAAATAATATCTTCTTCAGAACAATTTGTTAGAGCAGGTGTTCTTTGTAGTGGATTTGTTCCAGCTGGGACAGAAATAAGAGTAGATTATATGTATGTACGTAGTAATACAGGATCCTATTTAGATTTTTTATTTAATGAAACACTGATGGAGGTTTTATCTTATTCAAGAAACAATACGAGGAGGTCATATACTTATACGACAGGAGAAAATTTAAATTCGATTATATTTGGACTAAATAAATCAAACATAACCAGTCCATCATATTATGCAACACTTTATATTTATGGAATTTACATGAATAACCAAAAGGTATTATAAAGTAGAATATAATAGAAAAAAAGATGATGGACTAAAATGCTACCCTATATTTACTATGAAGTCTGAAATTACAATAAAAATAGTATATCATGAGACGTTAATTTAGCGTCTCTTTTTATATCTAAAAAACATTGCAAAAGCTCTATCCTAGTGATATAATTTACTAAGTTATTTATAAGGAGAAGTACAAGATGAGTTTGTTTAACCAAAACATATTTAATCAAAATCTGTTTAATCCAATGCAAGATATAAAAGTATATGCATTTGTTGGACCATCTGGAACTGGAAAGAGCTATAGAGCTCAAATGGTAGCAAATGAATATAATATAAATTATATAATAGATGACGGAATATTAATTAGAGATAATGATATTATTGCAGGAAGTTCTGCAAAAAAAGCACCAACAAAAGTAGAAACAGTAAAAAAGGCTATATTTATAAATGAACAAGAAAGAAACGAAATGAAGAAAGCTATAAGAAAATATAAACCAGAATCTATATTAATATTAGGCACTTCAGATGGGATGATAGACAAAATAACAGATAACTTAGGGCTTCCAAGACCTATAAAAAGAATTTATATAAATGAAGTTGCAACAGAAGAAGAGATGAAAACTGCAAAAATGATAAGAACAACTCAAGGTAAGCACGTAATACCTGTTCCTACATTTGAAATAAAAAAGGACTTCTCAGGTTACATATTAGATCCATTGCAAATATTTAAATTTAAAGGAAAAGGAAATGACCCATACATTTCAGAAAAATCAATTATAAGACCAACTTTTAGTTATTTAGGTAATTTTACTATTTCAGATACAGTATTTAGGCAAATTGCAGAATATTTAGCAAAGAAGTCAGAGGGAATTTATAAACTATCAAGGACAAGAGTAGAAAGCTATCCTGAAGGACCAGAAATTTATTTGGAAGTAGTTGTTAATTATGGTTATAATATTTTAACAGTACTCAGGGAATTTAAAGAGAGATATAAAAAAGAGGTAGAAAATTTAACAACTATGAATGTTCAAAAAATAACCATTGTAGCAAAAGGTATACACATGCCAGAGAAAGAAGAAAATTAGGAGGAAAGCAAAATGTCATTTGTTGTAGGAATAGATGGACCAGCAGGGACTGGAAAAGGAACTATTACAAATTTAGTCGCAAAAGATTTAAATTTAAGTCAAATAGATACGGGCGCTATGTATAGAGCATTTGCTTTATATATGTTAGATAACAATGTAGCATTAGATGAAATAGAAAAAATAAAAGAACTATTAGAAAAGGTAAAAATAGATTTAATTCAAGAAAACGATAAAGAAACAGTATTTCTAAATGGAAAAGATGTTACAAGTGAAATAAGAAGCAACAGGGTAACAAAAGTTGTATCTCCTATATCAAGTATAATAGAAGTTAGAATAAAAATGGTAGAGTTACAAAGAAAAATGGCAGAAGGAAAAAATGTAATTATGGAAGGAAGAGACATTACAACTTACGTATTTCCTAATGCTGATGTAAAAATCTATTTAGATGCAGATGTAGAAGAACGCGCAAGAAGAAGATATAAGGAAAATGTTGAAAAGGGAATAGAAACAACTTTTGAAGAAGTTTTAGAAGATATGAAAAAAAGAGATTATAATGACATGCATAAGCCAATGGGAGCTTTAAAAGTTGCAGAAGATGCAGTTGTTGTAGATACAACTAAATTATCTATAGAAGAAGTAAAAGAAAAGGTAGAGAAAATTATAAAGAACAAAATAAGTATACTTTAACATTTTAAATATAAGAAATTGTTATAAGTTTTTTAATAACATCTAAGTAAAAGTAAAAAAATATTAAATAATTAATACTAACAAAATTTAAAATAATAGTGAAAGTATAAATTCAAATAAAAAACAGTTAGGAGATTTTTACAGTTAGGAGATTTTTATGGTAAGGAAAATAGTAGCATTTTTAGTGCATTTATGGTGTAGAATATATTTTAATTTAAAAGTTATAGGAAAAGAAAATGTTCCAAAAGAAGGAGCATATATATTATGTGCAAACCATACGTCAAATTGGGATCCACCGCTAGTTGTTACAGCTATAAAAAGACCGATGTATGTAATGGCTAAAGAAGAGCTTTTTGTAAATGGGTTTGTAAAGTGGCTTGCAAAAAAATGCTGGGTATTCCCTGTAAAAAGAGGAAAGAAGGATTTAGACTCTATTAAATTTTCACTACGAGTATTAAAAGATGGTGAAATGCTAATGATTTTTCCAGAGGGAACAAGAAATGGCATGGAGAAAAACGGAAAGGCACAAAATGGTGCAGCATTTTTAGCATTAAAAACAGGTACGCCAGTTATACCAATTGGAATAAAAGGTGAGTTTAAGTTTAGACATAAAGTTACACTTACTTATGGAAAGCCAATAGACTTTAGCAAATATAAAACTGCAAAACCAGAAAAAGATGTATTAGACGAAGTAAGCAAAGAGATAATGGATAACATAATTATGTTGACAAAGTAATATTGTTAGAGTATAATTATAATGTTAATTTATTGTACTTTTAAAGTAAACGGATTAAGGGTACAATAATATACTTTCTTTAGAAATAATAAAAGTATATTATTGTACTCTTAAAATTAGAAAAGAGAAAGTGAAGGGAAATAAGATGAACAATCAAAACATAAGAAACATAGCAATAATTGCACACGTAGATCATGGTAAAACAACATTAGTAGATGCACTTTTAAGACAAAGCCATGTATTTAGAGAAAATGAACAAGTAGCAGAAAGAGTAATGGACTCAGGAGATATTGAAAAAGAAAGAGGAATAACAATACTTTCTAAAAACACATCAGTTATGTATAACGGAGTAAAAATAAATATAGTAGACACTCCAGGACATGCTGATTTTGGTGGAGAAGTAGAACGTGTACTTAAAATGGTAGACGGTGTACTTTTATTAGTTGACGCTTTTGAAGGACCAATGCCTCAAACAAGAGAAGTTTTAAAGAAATCTCTAGCATTAAACCTAAAGCCAATAGTTGTAATAAATAAAATAGATAGACCAGGTGCAAACCCACTAAAAGTTGTTGACCAAGTTTTAGAATTATTTATAGAATTAAACGCAACAGACGAGCAATTAGACTTCCCAGTTATATATGCATCTGCTAAAAACGGAATTGCAAAAATGCACTTAGAAGATGAATCAGACAACATTACATGTATTTTTGATACAATTATAAAATACATAGAAGCGCCTTCTTGTGAAATAGATGGACCAATGCAAATGCTAGTTTCAAATATAGATTATGATGATTATTTAGGAAGACTTGCAGTAGGAAGAGTTGAAAGAGGAACAATAAAATCTGGAATGAATGTTGCAGTTTGCAAAAAAGAAAAAACAGAACAAGGAAAAATTGCTAAACTATTTACATATGAAGGATTAAAAAGAACAGAAACAGACGAAGTTAAAGCAGGAGACATTGTTTGCTTATCTGGTATAAGTGGTATAAACATAGGAGACACAATATGTGACCCAGAACATCCAGAAAAAATAGACTTCGTTGATATAGATGAGCCAACAGTATCTATGACATTTAGTGTAAATAACGGACCATTTGCAGGAAGAGAAGGAGAATTTGTTACATCAAGACATATTAGAGATAGACTATTTAAAGAATTAGAAAGAAATGTAAGCTTAAGAGTAAAAGAAACAGATTCAGCAGACAGTTTTGAAGTATGTGGACGTGGAGAATTACACTTATCAGTATTAATAGAAACAATGAGAAGAGAAGGATTCGAACTTTTAGTTTCTAGACCAAAAGTTATCTTTAAAGAAATAGATGGCGTAAAATGTGAACCTATAGAAAGATTAGTAGTAAATGTACCAGATGACTGTATAGGAAATGTTATAGAAAAATTAGGTAGAAGAAAAGCTGAAATGGTTAATATGGAACCAGCTGAGGCAGGACATACAAAAATAGAATTTAAAATTCCAGCAAGAGGATTAATTGGATACAGAACAGAGTTCTTAACTGACACAAAAGGTGAAGGAACAATGAACAATATATTTGACTCATATGCACCATATGAAGGAAATATTGCTTCGAGAACAAGAGGAGTTTTAGTTGCATTTGAGCAAGGAACTTCTATAACATATGGATTATACAATGCTCAAGAAAGAGGAGAACTATTTATAGGACCAGGTGTAGAAGTTTATGAAGGAATGATAGTTGGTATAAATTCAAGAAACGAAGATATAGCAATAAATGTATGCAAAGAAAAACACTTAACAAATACAAGAGCTTCAGGATCAGATGATGCTTTAAGACTAGTTCCACCAATTCAAATGTCATTAGAACAAGCTATTGAATTTATAGCAGAAGACGAACTAGTAGAAGTTACACCAAAAAATATTAGATTAAGAAAGAAAATATTAGACTCAAAAACAAGAGAAAGACAAGCAAGAAGAAATGCACAAGCTGATTAGAAAAATGTGAACCAAAGGGTAAAACCTTTGGCTCTATTTAAAGGAGAGAGTATGCGGAGAGGATAGAAAAAAGTTTATTAGAAATTTTAGCATTATTGCACATATAGACCATGGAAAGTCTACTCTAGCAGATAGACTTATAGAGATGACAGGTGTTCTTTCAAAACGCGAAATGGAATCACAAGTTTTAGATAACATGGACATTGAAAGAGAACGTGGAATTACTATTAAGTCACAAGCTGTTAGAATGAAATATAAGGCTAAAGATGGAAATACTTATGAGCTTAATTTAATAGATACTCCAGGACATGTTGACTTTAATTATGAAGTTTCTAGAAGTTTAGCTGCATGTGATGGCGCTATACTTGTTGTTGATGCAAGTCAAGGGGTTGAGGCTCAAACACTTGCAAATGTATATTTAGCAATAGACAATAATCTAGAAATTTTACCAGTAATAAATAAAGTAGACCTACCAAACGCAAGACCAGACGAAGTAAAAAAACAAATTGAAGATATTATAGGAATACCAGCAGATGACGCACCATGCATTTCAGCAAAAACTGGTTTAAATGTAGATGAAGTTTTAGAAAGAATTGTTAAAGATATTCCGGCACCAACAGGAGATGAAAATGCTCCACTTAAATGCTTAATATTTGATTCAATATATAATGATTACAAAGGTGCAATTGCTTATGTTAGAGTAAAAGACGGAACAATAAAAATTGGACAAGAAATAATGCTTATGGCATCTAAAAAGAAATTTACTGTAACAGAAGTTGGATATTTTGAACCTGGAAGATATGAACCAACAGAAGAATTAAAAGCGGGAGAAGTAGGATATATAGCGGCTAGCATTAAGAGCCTATCAGATATTAGAGTTGGAGATACAATTACACTAGTAGATAATCCAGCTAAAGAACCTTTACCAGGATATAAAAAAGTTAACCCTATGGTGTATTGCGGAATTTATCCGGTAGATGGTAGTGATTATGAAAATTTAAAAGTAGCATTGGAGAAGTTAAAGTTAAATGATGCTGCACTAGAATATGAACCAGAATCTTCAGGCGCATTAGGTTTTGGATTTAGGTGTGGATTTTTAGGATTACTACACTTAGAAATAATAGAAGAAAGACTAGATAGAGAATTTGATTTAAGTTTAATTACAACATCTCCATCTGTTATATATAGAGTGCATAAAACTAATGGAGAAATGATAGAACTTTATAATCCATCAGATTTACCACCACAAAATGAAATATCATATATGGAAGAGCCAATGGTTACAGCAGAAATACTAACTCCAAAAGAATTTGTTGGGGGAATAATGGAAGTATGTCAAAATAGGCGTGGTTCATATATAAATATGAAATACCTAGATGCAGATAGAGTTACTTTAATATATGAAATGCCACTTAATGAAATAATTTACGACTTCTTTGATACTTTAAAATCTAAAACAAAAGGATATGCGTCTTTTGACTATGAATTTAAAGAATATAGACGTTCAGACTTGGTTAAGTTAGATATATGGGTAAACGGAGAAGGTGTAGATGCATTATCATTTATTGTACACAAAAGTAATAGTTATGAACGTGGCAGAAAAATGATAGAAAAACTAAAAGAAGTTATACCTAGACAACTATTTATTATACCACTTCAAGCTGTAATTGGAGGAAAAGTAATAGCAAGGGAAACAATATCTGCAATGAGAAAAGACGTACTTGCTAAATGCTATGGTGGAGATATTACAAGAAAGAAAAAACTATTAGAAAAACAAAAACGTGGAAAGAAAAAAATGAGACAAATAGGGAATGTAGAAATTCCACAAGAGGCATTTTTAGCAGTATTAAAACTAGATGATGAAAAGTAAATGGAGAAAAACTATGATAGATTTGAAAAAAGCAGAAATGGAATTTGAAAAATATACGTCAAACTATGATAAGAATAATACAAAAATAGCATTTAAAATAAAGCATAGTTATGATGTAGAACAAACTTCATTAAAATTATCTGAACAATTAAAATTAAAAGACGAAGATATATTGCTTGCAGGACTTATTGGATTGCTACATGATATAGGAAGATTTGAACAGATGAGAAGATATAATACATATGTAGACAGAGAAAGCGTTGATCATGCTGATTTATCTATGGATATATTAACAGAAAATAATTTTATACGAAAATTTATAGAAGATAATATATTTGATAGTATAATATTAAAAGCAGTAAAAAATCATAATAAATATAAGATAGAAGAAGGGCTTAATGAAAGAGAATTATTACATGCTAAAATAATAAGGGATACCGATAAAATTGATATAATGAAGCTTGTAGTAAATATGCCATTTTATGATTTGTATGGAAAAGAAGATATTAGTGATCAAGTTTTATCTGAAGATATATATACTGAAATTATGGCTAAAAAACTTATAAATAGAAAAAATATAAAAAGTGATGTAGACGCATGGGTAACGATGTTAGCGTTTGTTTTTGACTTTAACTATAAAGAAAGTATAAAATGGGTTGGAGAAAAAGGCTATATAGACAAAATATTAAATAGAATAGAATATAAAGATGAGCTAACAAAACAAAAAATGAAAGACATTAGTAATTTAATAAGTAATTATATAAAAGAAAATATGTAATTTTAAGGAGAATGTCTATGAATGAAGAATACCAAGATCAGATAGAAGGAAGAAATGCTGTAATTGAATTATTAGAATCTGGGAGAGATGTTAATAAAATATTAATAGCAAAAGGCGAAAAACATGGTTCAATAAATAAAATAATTGCAATGGCAAAAGAAAATAAGATTATAGTAACAGAAATAGAAAGAAATAAGTTAAACCAAATTTCACAAACACAAAATAATCAAGGAGTAATTGCAATAGTTCCACCATTCAATTATTGCGAAGTAGAAGACATCTTAGAAGAAGCTAAAACAAAAAATGAACCACCTTTTATTCTAATCCTAGATGGTATTGAAGACCCACATAATTTAGGAGCAATTATAAGAACAGCAGAAACGGCAGGAGTTCATGGAATAATAATTCCTAAAAGAAGAGCTGCGTCTGTAAATAGCACAGTGAGCAAAGTGTCTGCAGGAGCTGTACAATACATAAAAATAGCAAGGGTTAATAATATAAATGAAACTATAAAATTCTTAAAGGAAAATGATGTATGGGTATGTGGTACAGATATGGATGCTAAAAAGTATTATTATCAAGAAAGTTACAAAGGACCTATTGCCATAGTTATTGGAAGTGAAGGCTTTGGAATGAGCAGATTAGTAAAAGAAAACTGCGACTTTTTAGTAAAAATACCTATGAAGGGAAAAATTACTTCATTAAATGCATCAGTTTCAGCTGGAATTGTAATGTACGAGGCAACTAAACAAAGAATGCAAAAAAATTAGTTCATTGCTGGTCGCTGCGCGGTACTACAAAAGTTACCTCATTAACTCTAATAAATATAGTGAAAATGTGTGTTATAAAATACACATTTTTTTATTGCATTTTTTTATTCATTGTGTTAGTTTATACATAATGTAATATAAAGGAGAGATGAACGATGCCAAAAAGAAAAAAAGGCTTAATCATAGCAATAGTAGTGGCTGCAGTAATAATTCTTTTAGTTGCAACTTTATTAATAATATATTTTGCAACAGATATATTCAAGAATGGTCAACAGGCTTTTTTACAAGCAGCAGTTAAAAATATGGATATATTTACTACATTAACAAGCCAAAATATAACATCACAAGAAGATTTTAGAAAAACACATTCGTATAACTCTACAGGGACAATAAACGGAACAATAAGCCAAGGTTCAGTTACACAAAATGTTACATTAAAAACAACTGCAAGAAGGGATGCAAATACAAAAAGATATTATACGGACATTTCTCTTCAAAATGCGGGACAAGACATATTAAAATATTCTTATATAGAATGTAACGATGTATATGCAGTAAAGTGCGATGATGTTTTAGCTAATTATGTAGGAATTAGAAATTCTAATTTAAAAGAATATGCAAGAAATATGGGAATTTCAGAAGATACTGTAAATAATATTCCAGATCAAATAGATTTTGAAGTGTTAAAAGGTGCTTTTAATTTAAGTGAGGAAGAAAGAAAGCAGTTGCAATCTACTTATTTAAATGTAATAATGGACAGCATTCCACAAGAAAATTTTCAAAAAGCAGGTAAAGAAAATATTACTGTAAATAATTTAAGTTGTAATGCAAACAAATACACGCTTGACATTAATGGAGAAGAAATAAAAAATTTATTAATAAATTTATTAAATACAGCTAAATCAGATGAAATAAGCATGAATGTTTTTGCTAAATTGCAAAATGCTTTAACTTCTAATGTAGATACCACACTTATTACAAATAATATAGAAAATTTAATAACAAGAATAGAAAATGATGAAACAATAGCTAATACTACATTAACAATGAATGTATATTCATATAAAGGAAATACAATAAAAACAATTATTGATGTTTCTACTATAGGAAAGTTTACAATAGATACAGACCAAAATACTCAAGCTATAACAGTATTAGAAGAAAGATATGACAACATAGGAAATATAAATATGACAAGCCAAATAACATTGTCTAAAGGCAATTATAATGATAGTTCAGTATATAATTTAGAATTGGTACCAAACACTCTAGATATAGGTCAGAAAATAAATATTATGATGCAGTTTGGTAATGCAACAGATACTGGATATACAAATTTATATGAAGTGCTAATACAAAATGGTGAGAGCAATTCAATTAATTTACAATATAATGTAGAAACATTAGCTTCAGAAACAGTAGAAGAAATAGAAGAACTAACAGATTCTAATAGCATAATATTTAACAATTATCCAATAGATCAGTTAGTGCCTTTTATAACTGCGTATATCCAACAAAATTCAACATTAATTTTAAACAGAATATCAAGTATAGATACTACGACAGTAAATTAATATAATGTAATAAAAATGAAAGCAAATTAAAAAATAATATGAAAGAAGCTAAAATAAAACAAAAATTAAAAGGCTAAAAACAAGTAATTTTTATAGTAAATAAATAATGAAAAAATAATAAATAGATTATATAGAAAATAATAAATTAGTCACAAGAAAAAAATAAAAAAATAATTATAAAAAATCAATAGCAAAGTAAAAAGATAAAAGTATCGAAAAATACTGATATCAGTGCATTTTCGATACTTTTTATGTTAAAACTTGGAAATAACAAAAAATACTTTAAAAAAATAGCAAAAAAATTTAAAAAAACAGTTGACATTATATGATTAAATGTGGTAGAATAAAAAATGTCCTCAGTCGAGGAAAATAAAGTACATTGAAAAGTAAACAATAAACCTTTGAGAAGACCAATAAAAAAT
>ERZ1643251.1984-NODE-1984-length-21681-cov-6.055997_pt1 | contig 21681 bp, 23 predicted proteins | sample MGYA00579261_ERZ1643251 | MGnify/ENA primary metagenome ERZ1643251 (study PRJEB29033, sample SAMEA4952267) | chicken gut metagenome | biome: Broiler Chicken; feature: Gastrointestinal Tract; material: Caecum | place: Ireland | collected 2018 | study: Broiler... | reverse complement strand
CATAGGATGCGTTAGAGCTGTTCTTTGAAGTTGTGTTCTTGTTAGAATTGGAATTGTTAGCGTTGCTATAATTCTTTGCCATGATGATACCTCCTGTTTTTTGGTTCAGTCTTAGTATCCCATGTCTACATTTTTTTATTCATAATTTTTATATTCATAATTTCACATTTTTTTCATGATTTTTAAATATTTTGCTTGCTTTTTCCAATTCCATATATTATACTGTTCATTGTAGAAAGGTTACTTTCTACAACCCCTTATTAATTATTTATACTCCCCTCAAAAGACCGATGGCTCCCCCATCGGTCTTTTACTATTCTAAGCCGTTAAAATTCTAAACTGTTAGAACCGACGTTCATAGTTTGTTCATTTATCCTTTAAAATTCTTTCACGATATCAACATGTTTTCTTCATTTCTCCCTCATATACTATAACCATCGAAAGAGAAAAACAAACACAAACAAGACGCTGACAAGTTATTTTGATTAAACTTTTTCATAATACATGCCGGGGACCAAGCCGATTGGTCACCCGGCATCCTCCCTTTTTATGGGCTTTTTCCGGGTTCTGATATAAGATCAGCACCCGGTTATTCATGTCTGTTCCCGTTACTACACCACTTTTTACACCACTTTACCTCTGATTGCACCAGATTCCATTAAAACAGCCCTGCTATCTTCTGTAGTTCCTGTGCTTTTGTGTCCGGCAGTACATGACTGTATAAATCCATAGTCATAGCAAGGCTTGTATGACCGAGTATTGTCTTTAACACCTGTGGGGGCATACCGTTCTCAATACATCTTGTAGCGAACGTATGTCTGAGCGTATGCGGACTTATATGCTCAAACTCAATTCCGTCTCTGTGGATCAGATCAAGTATATGGTTCAGGTACTTTTGGAGTATGGACTGCTCGATCAGATTGCCATTAGCCTTCGTGAACACCAGATCCGGTACTCTCTTAATCGGATTCCAGTCCTGACCAAGCATCATCTTCATTTCAAGCTGTTCTTTTTTTCTCTTTTTAAGTATTTTGTATACATTATCAAGCATAGGAATATCACGTCTGCTCGTTGCGGTCTTGGGCGTAGCCTTATAATGTCCTGTAGCAGATGTATACACCAATGTGCCTGTAATATGTATGATCCGATTATCGAAATCCACATCCGACCACTGTAAACCTCTAAGCTCTCCACTTCTCATCCCAGTAGACAGAGCCGTCTCAAATATATCGCCATAGTAAACCTCCCGGGTATATTTGAGAAATATCTCCTGCTCTTCTTTAGTCATTACCCTGCGCTCGCCAGATACTTTTCCTCTGGGAAGAGTTGTCATGGATACAGGGTTTCTTTTTATAATTCCATTCTTATATGCCTGCTTAAACATACTGTTTATAATCACCCTCAGTCTTTGCATAGACTGCCTTCCTAATATTTTTGATTCTTGATTGAGCATTCTCTGTATATGCTCTGGTCGTATATCTTTCAGTTTCCTCTTCTTCAAATATGGAAAGATATGATGCTTATATGTACGCTCATACAACTCCAGAGTCGTAGGTTTAACCACATTTCTCTTATATTCCTCCAGCCATGTATGAAACCAATCATCCACAGTAATACTCTGTTCTTTCTGGTAGATTCCGTGTCTCAGCTCATATTTCTGATCTTCCATTCTGTTTTTTAATGTCTCGACGTCTTTATCATACAAGGTATAGCGAATGCCGTCATATTGAAAGCGAGCCATATACAAGCCATCAGACCGTTTCACTATACCCGCAGGGAGCTGCTTTTCTTTCACAGCAGCCATGATTCATCACCTCCACGGATGCGACAGGGGAGAATTATTCTCCCCTGCGGTTCTCAAAATCTTCTAATACCTTTCATCGCACCACTGATCAAAACGGACACGGTCTACAAGGAATCGTCTGCCACATCGGAAGACCGCCCCTGATTCCTTAGCAAGCTCGATAGCTGTGTTGCGCCCGACACTGGCATACTGTTTGAATTCATTGATGTTCAGTAACCTCTTGTCCTTTATTGCCATGTTTTCCATATCTATAAACCTCCTATGATTAATCTTCTGAACCGTCAAACCGGACAAACCGTCAGAAATAAACATTAAGATCCCCCATCTCTCATTAGCATATATTTCTTGCGGTTCATACGGTTCGGCGGTCTATTCTTCATCAAGATGCTCAAGACTTTCCTTTTTCAGATAGAGATATCGTTTCGTATTTCCTCTCTGGATAGGCAGTTTACGTGATCGTATTCTCTTTCCATCTTTCTCAACCACCTCCAAAGCTTCTTTTCGATCAAGTACAGCGATCAGGTCCTCATTATTAATAATCCGTTGCGTATCCGAATAAGCCGTTCCATATTGTTTGATTACCATTCTCAGGAATCTTGTTGTCACATAATAGCATCTGCTGTCTTCATATAATTCTTCTCCTCTTCCACAGCTGTCACGATTCAGCTGAACAGGAGTAATCTGATTACTGTCGAGTGCTTCCTTGAACACACGAAGCACCTGAGTCGCTTTATCGCGTTGTCTAAATCTTTCCTCCATTATATCCAGTTCGATTTCAAGACCAGTCTGCACAGCTTGAAAAAACCTTCCTTGATCTTCACTATTCCAAAAGCCACGTTCCAGAGCATACATACTAATCAAATCAGCTGTGATCATAAAGGCTGCATACATATTGCTGAATCGACCTACACTATAATGCTTCTGATCTCGATAGCTAGAATAATTTTCAGAAATATATTGAACACAGGTTTCAAATCTTCCTGTCACCCACTGCACGAAGTCATAGGCATGAGTAGGGATAATCCAACGCTCTTCTTGATATCTGCGAAGTTTTATATTGTCTACATCATTTTTATTGACTTCAGTTAAAAAAAGTCTTGTCATGGATGATTCGATTGCTTCTGGTGCGAACTCTCCAGTGATAACACAGTTTCCTCCAATAGGAAAATATATCCGCTCGCCATTGTGAGTAAAGATCAGCATTCTCTTTTTTTCAACACGATCCCCGTAGAATCGAATGAGTTCGTCCAGCTTTCTGTTCATCTCTCTTTGCTGGGTCAGGTTTGCTCCTGCTTTGTAATCATCAATAATGACGGTTGCGTCTTTATACAACCCTAATGTCTGCTCGATTCCGGCACTTGTGGCTGTAGCAAATTCTGCATCTGCTTTCAATCTATCACGATCAAATACCTTTGCGATTGCGGTCACCAAGCTTGTCTTTCTACAGTTAGTAGGACCAACAATCATAAAAGAAAAATCAATGTCATATCCAGCCTGTTGAAATAATGTCGTCAAAAGTCCCATATGCATGAACAACAATAAATTCATGCTCGTTCTCTTGTTTTCACATATATCAGCTGCCATCATTGCCGCTTGAAATACTTCTTGATCTCCAATCTTATCACTTCGAAGCGTCAATGTATAAAAGCCACTCCCTGTATGAATTTGAGAGCCTTGGTTACCTACCATTCCATCACGGAATATGTAGCGCCATCCGCTTCCAGTAATATTACGCCATCCAGCTCGATTATAGATCCATTCTGGTTTAGCATCCTCTGATTCTATACATTCTTGGATCATGTTGTCTAACGTTTCCTTATCATCCTTCGTTCGCGGTAGCATAGCCAACGAATGTGTTGCTCTTTTCAGCCACCCATACTCCTTGACTTTATCACTTTCGATTTCTGTATAAAAACTCTTTGCCTTTCCATTCGCCTTGTATACTGTGATTTCTATACCGTAGTAGCTATCGCGAATTTCTCCCTCACTTGAATCAAAAATACGGGAAATCATTTTCTTTAACTCTAGCTGAAAATTAAATCCTTCCGGCTTTTTATTTTCTTTTGCCCTTCTTATCAGTTGCTGCATATCGCCGCCCTCTGCCATGTACTGATGCATTCCTTCAGCCAGAATTCGTGACAGTTTTCGATCTCCCATTGATATTTGCTCGGCGATTTTTGCCACATCCTCAGGAATGTAATCGAGCGGACGAACCATTTGCACTTGCACTGGAATAGGTTTAACCTCTTTAAGTTCTTTTTTTTCTGTTTTTGTTTGCTTTTCATTATTACCCGTTTGTGGCTCTTGCTCCTTTACCTGAACATGGTCGCCCCCGACTGTAAATGGTTTTATAAAGTCTTCGGTATTTGATTTTTCGATATGAACAGTAAATGGTTTGATCATTTTCTATACACCTTCTTTATTAATACTTTTTCCTCTTGATATACCTGCTTTCAGAGGAAATCAGCAAGTATATAATCTCTGTCGACAAGTATAGTTTAGCAAACATTTGGCAACAAAAAAATTGGGCTTCGTTCCAAAAATCAGGAACGAAACCCTTCCTTTTTTTACTGCTAATCTGATAAACCGTTTAAAGATTTCCATATCTCACGGAACCATTTATATGGCTCCCGCTTACATTCCGCTTTACATAATACATTGAACTTCAACTGCATATACGATAACTCACCTGAATTGTACTTCAACTGCTTAATATTTGCAAACATTGAAACGACTTCTTCAGTTCTAAAATTTCTCATCCACATTATACTCTTCCATTCATTTTCATTTTTAAATAGATATAATAGTGTAAAAAATAGAAGAGCATATTTTTTTTGAAATTCTACTACTTCTTTTTCAATACAGTCCGTAATAATTACAATAGCTTCATATATATCGCACGATGAATCTCCCATTACATCTAAGACGATTTTTCCAACCTGATGAATCATCCACACTCTAAGTTCAAGATTATGTATTCGATTTATAGCCTTTACCAGTGTTTTAATTTGCTCTATCAAATTCTTATATTTCTCTATATCTTTTCCTTTCGCCGCAAGATCCAACACTTCAAAAAAAATATTATACAATTCCCAAGAAGAATATATTCCTGTGCGTTTCTCAATCATATAGCATTCAAAAAATGGAAGTTCTTCCTCCAAATCATATACCTCCCTCATTATTCCTTCAAATGAACTCGGTCTCACTTTCTCCCCAGATATTATTCTTTTTATATATCGATAACTGCTTGTCGAAATTTTAAGCTCATAAACAGGATTAAAATAAGTTTTCAATTTTTCTTTCGAACCTGTTTGCTCCTCAATACAGCGTAAGTCAGTGCACCATAACCTCTCATCACTATCTATCTGTGCCACTTCATCTTTATACTTTCGAGACTTTTCTAAAATCTTAATAAGTATTTCTTTTAATACGCTATTGATAATATTTTCGTAATTTCCAGGATTTATCCAATTTTTAAAACTCTTATTCACACCCACAGAAATACGTTCTTTCCAAGAGAAGTATTTTTCATAATGAGTCGCTGTCTTTTCATCACTATACGCCCTCAGCAATTCACCCTTGTCAAAAATATCACCATATAAAGCTATGAAACATCTAACGAATCCATATCGTTTAAAATTAGTTTCATAAAACTTGAAATTATCATCAGAATCTATCCAGTATATGTATTCCGATTTATCATTTCCGGTTATCTTTTGTAATAGTTTTTTCCTTCCTTCATCATTTTGGTTTTGACCATCCTGATCCAAATTCAACAGTTTATTTATATGAAAGCTAAGCCAACTTTTATAAAGTTTTTTATCATCACAATATACCTTCCAAAACTCCACATCTGGAAAAATCTTGTAATATAAAAAGTTAAAACAAAGCTCTATATCTTTTTCATAGTTATTTTTATCGTTGACACTTTCACCATTTTTTTCTTCATTACGTGCAGCTTCTTCACTTTTTAATTGCACACATTTTTTTACTTTAGTTAAACACGAATCTCTATTCTTCCTGCTTGCTTTTTTATCTTTAACACGTAGTATAGATAACTCGCGTATAAAATCGTCTTCGTTTCCTTTTTCAGCTTCTTCCGCCCATAATTTAATTATCCTGCAAACATAATTCTCTTGTGGCTTATTCTCATTAAAGCGAAAATTCTCCTGACCAATAACCCCCATTAATGGAGCATATTTTGTCTCTTTATTTTCTTTTACTCTTGCGTAAAAGTAACTATATGCCCATAATGCTTTATATGCAGTACATTCTTCATTAGTAAACGACTTTTTTATCAGATCTATTTTATCAAGTATTTTCTCATAATCATTTCCCAGTATCTCATGAATTGTTTTCTCATCATAAATCAGTAGTTTTTTATAAGCACTAATTTTCTTAGTCATATGCGAATTACTTTGAATACATTTTCTTATTAATTCTAATTCATTTTGTTAGTTGTGAATGGTTTTCGTCTTGCTTTATAGAGTGGCGTAACCCCCTATTTTCAAGGAATCTGCGATATTTTAGATTTTATGTATGGGTGTCAAGTATCGTCTTAAAATGAAAAAATGGTGTAGTAAATGGTGTAGTTATAAGTTAGGCGTGACTTTATTTTTAAATTGAGTATAAATTTTTGTATTGACCTATATTTGATGGTATAATAACAATATATTATTGAATGGACGTGATTAGATGGAAAAAAGTACAAGGACGTATCTGGTAAATAAATACAATCGTATATCCCAAAAAACAAGTGCAACTTGTTTGAAGTACCATTATGTATATAATACAATTCATGTTAATATCTATTTTGATGCTTGGGATAGAAAGAGTGTATCATTAAGTATTGTTCTTGTATCAACTGAAGCTAAAAAATATTATTATACCCCGCTAAATATTTTAAACAGCACGATGAGAACAGAATATTTACCTAAAATTCCTTCTCAAATATTGGAAAAGATATTAGTTAATGAACATTTAGACGATTTTTATAACAAAATGGAAGAGCACCTCTTAAAAGACCAACCACATATAAATTATTATAATCAAGATAAGTATTTTGTAAACACGATAAAATATACGAAGAATAAATTAGATTTACCTTTCTGGTGGTACATTCGTAATATTCGTATGACGGATGAAACAGTGGAAAATTTAAGCGCTAGGGCAGATATAACACGTGATGTTTTGAAAAAAGTTCAAGAAAAAGGCTTAACATTAGTAAGAACTTCCGATCCTACAAAAAGAAAAGAGCTGACTTTAATTTTACAACAGCAAGGAATTGAATTAATATAATTTAGGGATAGCCTGTCAATCCCTTTACCGTAGGCACTCGTAAGAGTGGGGATTTACAGGCGGCAGTTCATACGGGCAATACTCCAAAATAGCAAAAGGGATATTCCAATACAGACTTTTGGAATATCCCTTGATTACTATTTACAACTTAATCCAGCCATTCTTTTAAATCATCACTGCTCCAACTGTTCCCTTGATCGTCTTGTGCTGTCCAACTGCCGTCAGGATTGTCCTGATATTCGACTCTTCCGTTTTCATCTTCATACCAAGATGTCGAGCCGCCTGAGGATGTACTAGAGGATGAGCCACCTGAAGAACTGCCGGACGATGTGCCGCCGGATGAACTTCCAGAACTATTGTAATTGCCGGAACTTGAAGCCTGTTGTGCTTCCTGTGCGGCTTGCCTTGCCGCTTCTTCTTGCCTTGCTTTTTCTTCTGCTTCTTTTTTCGCCTTTTCTTCCGCTTCCTTTTTCTCCTGCTCTTCAATCGCCGTGATACGATTCTCATAGGATATAATTAGTGCATTTATAGAATCTGTATAGGTAAGTGCTTCTTCCTCTGTGCAGACGGTATCTGTTTCAGATGTTATTGTCTCTGACAGGGCGGAAAGGTTGGATTTAGCTGTGTTTATACTTTCTTTGTCTGTGATTTCTCCAAGATTGTTTAAAGTGTTATCAGAAATCGTCTTTTCGTATTCAGAAGTAAAGTAGGATTTCATAGTGCCGATTTCATCATTATATTGTTGGATGATTTCATCCAGTGGCATATCTGTCTTACTGTAGACTGTGAAATCTTTGGATATGTTTTGCAGTATTTCTATTTTTTCGTTGCGATCGTCTGTATTGGAAAAGCTGTCATGATACGCTGTGATCTGGACAGTATAGGTATCTAAATCTTTTTGACGCTGATATTTCTGATACATAAATACGCCAACAATAGCAGAAATAATAAGCAATATAGCTATCAGTAATATAGCAAATTTCTTTTTGTTTTTTGAAATTATACTTTGCATATCTTTTGTCTCCTTATCAAACTTTACCAAAGCCCATAGTCTGAATTGTCTACAAATCCTTTCGTCCGTAGTTCTTTGAGATATTTAATTGCGATATGAGCCTGCCATGCCCTGCTCTTTAGCATAGTAAGGGGGATTTGAAGGTCTTGAAAATGTGAATATGGTATATCGAATAATAATTCAGCAGTTTCATCTTCACACGCTTCTATGCTCGCTTTCGACAGTACAATTTCATACGCAAAATCCATATCTTCATTGCACCAGAACCTTCCACCAGAATGCAGTTCTATATTTGCTTCATTGGCAAGAAGAATAAACTCTGTGTTTGTTTCAGGCGTAATCAATGTAGGGTGCGGAAACCAAACGGCTCTGACGAAGTTTCCCTCTGCACAGATGGAACATTGTATTTCCAAAGTAGACACCAGTGGGTTATTCAACCATGAAAATAAATGCCATTCTTCACGAAATATGGATACAACAGAGTCGGATTGTTCCCGTTTTTCTTTTTCAAGTGAAAATTCTCTGGCTTTTTTATTTACGATTTGCGTTAATATAAGACTAGCATTTTTACTCATAACAGCCTCCGTTTTGTCATTTTTTAAGTGCAAATACTGCTATTGTATGGAATCTTCACGCCTTTCTGTACAGGAATCTGCTAAGTATTTGTTTATGGAATTTCCACGTTCTTCGATACAGGAATTTACATTTTCAAAAAATTCTTCATATTCTTCAAGTGTTTTCGGAAGCCCATATTCTAATGTGTGATTTTTGAAAAACTTTTTCGGGCGTCCGTCCGGCAAAATAAATGCTTGCATATAGTTTTGCTCTACAAAGTTTTCCCATGAATAAAAGTTCTTTAGCCACTGTGTACAATGTAAAATCACCTCGTCTCTATTTTGTGCGTGTTTAAACAATTTCTCTAACGCACGATCATCTGTTCGGCTGTTCGTCTTTGGATTGTCCAGATACCATTGGTATATCTGGGCTAAAGTTAAATCCCATGAATCCCATTTTCCAAAATTACTTCTCCCAGTATTAAAACCTTGAGGTACAGGGAGAAAGTTCGCAAAAGAATATCCCCGATATATAAAATCATTTGCGGATTTTGAAATATCAATATGCCAAATATTTTTAGCCCAGTATGATTCCCAGTCATCTGTTGGTTTGGTATTTGAGCATATTAAAGTGTGTGTGTTTGTAAGACCATACTTTAATTTTATGTATTCCTTTATTGGGGTAAATACACTGGTCATAGTGTCACCTTTAAAAAGTATATTTTTATCAGCATGACGAAGCTGGTATTTTACAGTTGTTTCTGGCAGAGGTTCGCATATAAAATCGTCTAACCATTGATATACCGTCTTATAGAGGGTAGTTACACCTCGGCAGCAATCACATTCAAAGTTTTTAAGCTCTTCATTAGATAGTTTTCGCGAAAGGCGATATACACTAAGCCCTACGAGCATAGTTTTCCATGTGCTTATGAAAAAGGGAGCGGATGTAAGTCCGCTGTATTTTTCTAATTCTGGATAATCAGAAAAATCTCCTAAAAGTTCTAGCAAGTGAAAAAAATTAGACAGGATACAACTTTTTGTATCAGAAATTTTATGTACACTTTCTAATTCTAATTTTAATAATTCTTCCCTCATTCTAATCACTTGTTCGTACCTCCTCAATATATAATCTCATCCATAACAATATCATGAAGATGTGCAAAAGGCAATATTAAATAAAGTGCTATTTGCAATGCTTATTAAAATGCAAAACTGAAATATCATAAAATGGACAGGAGGTGCGAAACATGGCTTTTCAGTTAAAATCAAACAAGAAGGAAACTGAAAATAAAACAATACGTTTCCCTTTGCCACTTATTGAAAAGATAGAGCAGGCAATAGCAAATAAAGAGGTGTCATTTTCTGGCTTTGTTATACAGGCGTGTGAATATGCCTTAGAAAATATGGATAAAGACAAAGAATAAGAAATAGAGAGGAAATCAAATGGATAACACATATTTAGCCGGATATACTTATGATGAATGGGTGAAATTAGAAAAGGAATTTTTTGATGATTATGAAAAATCAACAAAGTACAATAAATCATTTAGTGAATTAATTTCAGACGTCCTTGAAGATGAAACATATATGTCATTTGCGGATAAAACAGAATTGAGTGCAAATATGCTGTACCGTCTGAAAAATCAGGTCGATGAAAAAGATCCACCACAAAGAAGCACATTAATTTCGGTTGCCGTTGCTTATAATTTAGATTTAATGATGACTCAGGCACTGTTATACAGCTTGGGATTAGGGTTTAACCGATTTAGTAAAAGAGATTACGCATATACATTTCTGCTTACACGATGCAGAGGAAAGAGCATAGCTGAATGTAATGCCATATTGGAAGAATTAGGGATTGAAGAAAAATATTGGCTAGGCTCTTACGCAAAAAGACCTCGAACAAAATAGCAAGAAAAATACACATCAATTTCAGGTGTGTATTTTTTTAATGTTCTTTTTACTTGTTATGTAGAATTTTGGCGCATTTGCGCTGCTTTTGACATACTTTTAGTAAACCCAAAACGCTGTAACCCTCTGTCTATCAGGGAAATAGGCTTTTACATGGTATGTAATATCTGAAAAAACAGATTGACGCTATAATCTGGCACATAAGTTGCAACTTAAATCCAAACAGAAAGGAAGAGAAACTTATGAAGATGAAGTTACTCGGTCAAATGAAAGTCGCTTTTACCAACAACGCAGGAGAGGAAATCAAGGGAACAAATATCTTTGTAGCTTTTCAGGATTCCAATGTTGTCGGATTGAGGACAGAAAAGTTTTTCCTGAAAGAGGGAATTGCTTTGCCGGAACAGGTAAAGATCAATGATGTTCTGGAAGTCAATTTTGACTATAAAGGGAAAATCGAATCTATTACAAAGGCGTAATGCAACATTTCGTCAGGGGGATAATTCCCCCTGACAATGACAAAAGAAAAGGAGAGATTATGAGAATTTTAAATAGCATACAGAAGCGTTATTTTCGATTTGCTTTAGCTATACAGCAGTTAATTTCCAGACCATACCTCAATCTTTTCCCACTGGCGGTATTAGCAGGATTTTATCGGTTCTGGATTCATAAATCTGCTGTCTATGTCAATGCCCCAAAACTGATACTTCCCCTCTGGCGTGGTATCGTTGAGATTGGCGGAACTGCTCTGTTCATAGTCCTATTTATCCTTACAGTTTATTGTATCGGGGCAATGACGGCAAAGCATGATGAATATAATCTTGCGCTTGCCTTTACCGGACAGGATTTAAGAAACGGGTGTCCGGTTCTGATAAGAAAGAGAACGGATAGAAAAACAAGGGTAACGACAAGGGTATTTTACAGCAATATCCCTATGGAAAGGTGGAAAGAAAGGAAGAAATATATTGCGGATTCTATGAATCTTAATTTTGTACAGCCTGATATAGGATACGGCGGAAAAAAGAAAGATAATGGCAAGTTGATTGTAATGTACAGCACAAAGGGGAGAAAGCCGCCGGAAAGAGGGGGATTATATGACGGAGAATAATTCTTTCAAACTGGGATATGATTATGACGCTTGGCATGGGTACGGGCAAAGAGATATTTTATCTACCGATATTTCCCTGAAAACAAACAGCCACATGATTCTATGCGGCATGTCCGGCAGTGGGAAATCTTATGCGCTTATCTGGTGTCTGAAAATGCTGATTCTCGTTTCGCCGCCAGAAGCAAAGTTTTTCTTTGCCGACTTTAAGCAGGATGATTCCTTTGCTTTTTTAAGGGAGTGCGCCTTTTACTATCCTTATAAAAAGTCGTTGGAAGCCTTAGAATATGTCTATACGATTCTGCATAAGCGGCAGTCGGGAGAGGATAAAGACAGATATGCTGTAACCCTGATATGGGATGAATATATGGCGAATATTTTAGCCTTGCAGGGAGAGGACAAGAAAAAAGCGGCTGATGTGATGAACAAGGTTTCTGAAATCCTTATGCTCGGCAGATCGCTGGGGGTTCGGTTTATTTGTTCCTGTCAGCGACCAGACGCAAAGGCGTTCCCAGACGGTAGCCGCCTGAACTATGGAATCATTATGATTCTCGGTGCGCCCATGCGGAGCATTTATGAAATGCTTATGCCAAAAGAATATATTGACATGATAGAGGACAGGCAGTTTGAAAGAGGGGAAGGCGTTTTACTGCTTCAAGGCTCGGACTTGCATTTTGTTAAAATCCCGACTGTGAGGAATGTAAAAGAAATGCAGGAAATCTGTATCAGGGCGTTGTCGTAATATCCCCAAAGGCAGGCAAGGGCGGCGGCGAAGCCGCAAGCACTTTGCCATGCCATGTTGGTCTAGTATTACCCAACATGGCACAAACATGGAAAACACCAGTAAATACAAGGCTTTTCGCCTTGTTCACATCATAGCACAAAATGCACAAAGGAGTGATTATCATAGCAGACACACAAGCATTGATGTATCAATTAACAATCAATGATCCACTGGAAAAAGGATATACGCATGAACGTATCCTTGAGATTTTCCATAGGAATTTTAAAACACTGGTTTATCTCTGCATGGCGGACGAAAAAGGTACATTGTTCCATACACATATTTTTGTCGTGTTTTCGTCCAGAGTACGATTCAGCATGATAAAGCGATATTTTCCAGAAGCCCATATAGAAAAGTGCAGGGGAACAATTTCCGATAATATTGCTTATGTAAGAAAGTCGGGGAAATGGGAAAATGATTCAAAACAGGAAACGAAAATAGAGGGTTCCTTTGAGGAATACGGAACACGTCCGCCAGACAGTAGAGGAAAAAGATACGATATGTCGGAACTGTATCAAATGGTACTGGATAATATGACAAATGCAGAGATTCTGGCGGTCAATCAGGACTATATTTTGCAGATTGATAAAATAGACAAGGTGCGGACTACCATTCTTACAGAGCGTTTCAAGGATTCTGTCCGGCTTGATATGGAAGTATGCTATATCAGCGGTCACACAGGTACAGGAAAGACAAGAAGCGTGTTAGAAGCTCACAATTTTGTTGACGTTTACCGCATTACAGACTATAAAAATCCCTTTGACGGGTATCGCTGTCAGCCGGTGATTGCCTTTGATGAGTTCCGCTCCTCTCTCCGGCTGAAAGAAATGCTCTTGTACTGCGATATCTACCCGTTGGAACTTCCGTCCAGATATGCAAACAAGTATGCCTGCTATAATAAGGTTTACATCATATCAAACTGGCAGTTAGAGCGGCAATATCCAGAAGCACAGAGAGAGGACAGAGAATCATGGGAAGCGTTTTTGCGGAGAATCCATAAAGTGATAACGTATGATGATAAAGGGAAGAAAACGGTCTATCCGTCTGTGAAAGCCTATCTTGAAAGAGATAGTGACTTTCATGCTATGACAGAGGAAGAACAGATAAGTCTGCCTTTTCTGGAAAAGGGCGGTGATTCTGATGAATAAGACGGGAAACAGGCGGACAGAACACCCGTTGACAGTTGACATAGAAACTCTGTCCGCTATGCTCTCCTGCGGTCACGCTACTGCGAGAAAAATCGGGGAACAGGCAGGGGCAAAAGTAGTAATCGGGAGACGGGTTTTATACTCTGTGGACAGGGTAAAGAAGTATCTGGACTGTCTGGCAGAATAAGGGTAATAAACCTGATTTTATCTATTATCTGGAATGGTTTTCTGGTATAATGGCTTTGTAGAGCAAGCCGGAAATCATTCCAGAACAAAGAAAGGAGTGCCACAATGAAAGGAATGATTTGATTATGGCAAGAAAAGACAGCAAAGGAAGAAATTTAAGGACAGGGGAATCAGAGAGAAAAGACGGGATTTATATGTACCGTTATACAGATGTAAAGAGCGGCAAGCGTCAGGCTATTTATGCCGGAGATCTGCCGGAATTAAGAGAAAAGGAAAAGCAGATTGCAAAGGATTTAGACGATAATATCCTGACCGATACAGCAATCAAGAAAATGACGTTGAACACGCTGTTTGAAAGATATATGCAGACAAGGCGGTTTTACGATTCCACAAAAATCAACTACGAAAATATGTGGGATATCCACGTTAAGAATGAATTAGGCAATATAAAAATTGTTCAGCTTCGCCCCTCGCATATCAAGACATTTTACAATAAGATGTCAGAACAGGGATATGCAAACAATACGATTAAGTATATCCACACGCTGTTATATCCGGCGTTGGAGTTGGCAGTAGATGATGATATTATCCGCAAAAATCCTGCAAAGAATACACTGTCCGGCGATTATGGAGAAGCACCAAAGGAAAAAGAGATTCTGACAATGGAACAGCAGGAAAGACTGTTTGTGTTCGTCTGTGGAAGTCCAGTCTACAATGTTTACATTCCCATGCTGACCGTTATGCTTGAACTTGGTCTGCGATGCGGTGAACTGATCGGATTAACATGGTCTGATGTCGATATGGAGAAAAAAGAAATATCTGTAAATCATCAGTTGATTTACAAGGACTTCGGAGACGGTTATAAGTTCCATATTAACACTCCTAAGACAAAGGCAGGAAACAGGATAATTCCCATGTCGCAAGTTGTCCAGAGAGCATTTACAGAACAAAAAAAGATAAATTTCATGCTTGGCAGACATAGCATAGAAGAAATCGAGGGTTATTCTGATTTTATCTTTCTGGCAAAGACAGGCAGACCGCTTATGCCCAGTGCAGTCAATAATGTGCTGTATAACATCATTGACGCATATAACAAGACAGAAGCAGGAAAGGCAGAGAAAGAACGCCGGACACCTGTATTTCTCCCTAAAATATCAAGCCATAGTTTGCGGCATACCGCCTGTACGAACATGGCGAAGCGTGGCATGAATATCAAAATCTTACAGTACATCATGGGGCACGCTCACAGTGACGTGACAATGGACGTATATAATCACATAGCGGGCGTGAAAGAGGTCAGGGAAGAAATCATAAAATACGAAAAAGCGGTAGGCGTTTAGTACATCAAATTCAGAAAAAATGGTGTAGTAATGGTGTAGTAGCATAGAAAAATGAGATTATAAAGATTTTAGAAGCGTGCAAAGCCTTGATTTTACTGGCTTTGTTAAAAAAACAAAAAATAATTAGCACTCAAGGCTTGACATCGCTCATTAAATTTATATTTCTGTGGCATGACGGAAACTCCTTATTATTAATGATGCATAACCTATATCATTCCAGATTAAGCACACAAAATTGACTAATACATTCGCTCAACCGTCCAACCGCTTCAACCGCTTGTTCAAACTATAAACCATAAAGTCTATCCCTACTTTCAAAAATTAACGGTTCACACGGTTTGACGGTTTATAAGAACAGCTCATGGAGCATAGTCTCCATGAGCCACTTATCTTTAAAATCTAAACTTCCCGATCCCATAGATCGGTATTGTATATATATTCTCTCTTATCCCTCCATGAGTATTACCCTTTGCATAAACCACATAATCCGCTTTTTTCTTCTCAAGAATATCCTGCACGGTCTTACTCTGGTTCTTCCCTGCTTTCACCTCTATCGCATACGTTTTCTGCGTCCTCAGCGATTTCAGATAGAAGTCAATCTCACCCCTTCCCATTGTAGCAAATGCAGGCGTTTCGAGAGCGATCTCACTTGGAGGAATGATTCTACGTTTCAAATCGAGGAATACAAAGTTCTCATTGACGATCCCTGACACATCACTCTCAGAGCACCCGATATGAGTCAGGAAATAGCTTGTCAGTCCTACGTCCATAAAGTAGCAGCGTGACTTTGGCTTAAAGTCAAGTATATTACAGTCTTTAATCTTCCCTGCGAAGCCAATGATTCCGGAACTGTAGAGCCAGTCGATCGCCCGGTTTACAGATGCTTTGCTTATATTGCTTGAATAATCCTTTACAACGATATTCTGTAGTTCTTCGCTAAAGCTATCCTCGTCAAACCCTTTCTTCTCTTTCACGAGAACACGAGCCACACTGGAAAAAATATTATCGTACACCTCATCATCCAGTATATCATCGAAATATCGTTTACTCTCATTCGTAAACAATTTGATGATCTTTAACAGTTCCGTATTGGCTTCTTCCACTGATCCCGACTCCAGATACCGCAGGATCACCGCCGGGTATCCACCAATCTTTGTATAAACTTTATACAGATCAGCAAGGTTTCTATATATCTCTTCTGAACTTTCTCCATACAGATCCAGTTCCTGATAAAACTCTTCTTTATCCAGTGCCATAAGAAACTCTCTAAAATCTAATGTATGAATCTCCAGAGAATCAAGATCACCTGCTGAATATTTAAATTCACGATTCAGTATCCGGCCAAGATAACTTCCAGTGATAATGAAATCACTTTTCAGTTGCCTTGTGAACTCCCGTATCCTGTTATATATAGCCGCTGACTCCTGTATCTCATCAATGATCACAATCGTGTCAGCCGAATCTTCAAAGTCTGGATGTACTCTTCGAATCAGCTCATAGACAGGGTTATCACACGCGAGCCCATCTCTTATTTCATTTCTCAAAATCTCATATTTTTCAAGGAATAATTCTCCTGAGAAATCAAGAAGATTGATGTATATTTTATTCCTGTACTGCTCGTCAGCAAATTTATTGACAATATAAGTTTTCCCCACCTGGCGAGCTCCTGAAACCTCCAGAGTAGCATGATCCGGTCTTTCCTTCCATTTAAGCAACTGACCATAGACATTTCTCTTTAAATACTTTTGCATAATATCACCCCTGTTGGTGTTGTCGTGTTTCCTTTAATTATACTTCAAAAAGAATATAATCTCCACCTGTTTATTCCGACATTCTGAAACAGCCCACGGCATACTAAAGCCGTGAGCTGCTCTCTGCAATCAATATAAGCTATTTAATCTTGCTCTGATGCCCCAAACAAAATTCTCATGTAATCCTGTTTTTCATTCAAGATCCTGATTACACAAATCCTATTCTCTTCAACACGATAAAACACATAATTCTTCTCACAGAAAAGACATCTGTATTCTGTGTATATTCCGGTTATCCCTGAAAGTTCCTGTCCCAGATACGGGAACATAACAAGCTGACGGACCACCTTTATAATCTTCTTTAGTACCTCTATTGCAAGGTTTTCATCATCAAATTTCTCTATAATTGATTCTTTTATATTAACCAAATCATTCCTTGCTTCCGGCGTATAATACAATTCCATACTCAGATTCCCAATGATGACTCTACTTCATCAGCAGATAACCATCCTTCCTTTCTGGCTGACTGTTCACCTTCTTCTAATTTGGACATCAGAGCAATCGTAGCACGCATCCTGTCATATTCTTTCATATCAAGAATCACATATTCACCTCGACCGTTCTTCGTAAGGAATACAGGGGAACCTTCCTGAGCTTCTTTTAAAACCTCAGTATAGTTCCTTAAATCTGAAATTGGCTTAATATTCGGCATTCGACCAACATCCTTTCCATTCAATCTATGTATAGGATATCACCTCTTTTCTAAAATTACAATGTAAATTAACACGTTAATTTCACTTATAATAAATCATTATCTATTATAGAATTATTTCCAGTTTCTTTTTTCCTCTTCGATAGTAATAGATATTCTCCGAGAGATCGCCTTCCTCTGGATAGTCCTTATTGTTCTTCTTAACAAGCGATCTCAGAAAATCCGGTGTCCTGTCGCCCCGGTCAGGTATTAATATCACCTCATTCAATGAACTTGGCAGGATATATAGATTACACTCCTTCTGAGCCGCGAAGCTCTCCAGAAGATCAAACCTCATCATTCCTACAGCTCCATTGTTATGATACTCATTTGTAAGGATATAGGTTTCATCTTCCTGATCTGATAAATTTAAAAATTTATTCAGATATGATCCGGTAAGACCTGTCTCTTCATCAATGTGACGGATCAGATAGTTATCCTTATGGAAATTATTCCTTGCTGCCTCCCATAGCTCTTTCTCTTCAATTTCCAGATACCGAAGCATACTGTTCTTAACCACAGTGCTTACAATCCCGTCTTCATTTTGAGCTAAGACAACCCTGCAATAAACAGCCAGATCCATATACTTCTTATGAGGGATGTCTCTTAACTCGTCCTTATTCCATTCCCAGTTCACAACCCTTACTGTAATTCTCGGTTTTACAGCTTCCCAAGTCTCAAAATACTGCTCCATATGCAAGTCTGGCATGGCACGGTAAAGTCCGACTACAAAGCTGACACAGGTAGAAAGATCAGCTCCAATACAATATTGATCATAAAGACTCTCCACATAGACAAGCGGTTTCAGACCGTCTATGCCATTTTCAATTCCTACTGTCTCTTTCATAATTCCATTGTTTTTATTTACAGGGATGATTTCTGACTTAATCGAATCTCTCATCCTCTCTCTGAGCATTCTGAGAAGTTGCTTTTTAAATTCTTCATAACTCATATTCTTCATCTTGCTTTGCCTCCATCTTTTTTATCCAAATGCTTCTGCCAGCAGTCTGATGCAGAATCTGAATCCGCTTACGAACCCCTGTTCCTGACCAATGATACTGGAGCTGCACAACAACAGCTCCAGTTTCTCTTTATCCAGTTCCTCAATCGGTGTCTCCAGAAGCACAGATAAGCGATCACTCATAGCCAGATCATCCACACCTGTATCCTCCTGCATCTTTGAATAAATTTCTTTATAAATTTTTTCGATTAACATAACTCCTCCTAAATCCATATTTTTATGAGCTTCTCTATATTTACGCGCTCTGTTCGGTGTACTCGGCATCAAAGATATCTTCATTATGTATCTCAGACATATCCTCTGAGATTTCATTTTTGACCGTTCCGTCTGTAGATAGGGCTCTCCTGAAATCAGCTTTGACCGGAGCATATTTCAGAGCCTGCTTGATCACGGTTTTCTTAGCCATTGCCTCATAATTGGTCTTCCACGGACTGAATGAAGCGTCAAAAGATTTGGAATATTCTTTCGCATAGGCATCTACCGCCTCTTTACTCATAACCTCAAATCCAAAGCCTCCGTTGACGAGTTTAAAAAATCCATAGAAAAGCCTTATATCTCCCCGGTCATGCAAAACCGGTCGGTGCTCCAATTTCGGATTCAGACCAAGTTCGTACTCAAATTCGTCGTTCTCATAAACTGTATGAGCAGATATGATCTGCATCTGAGGATTCCGGTATCCAAGATCGATCAGTCCTTTATATCCAATCTGGAACTGACACTCCATAGTTCCTTTATTATTAAACGGGATCAAATACGCCTGCCCAAGCGGTGTGTTCGGCTCTAAGCCTAACTGGGCTGCGTTCATTAGTGCAGCCAGAAAGCTCATCTGTGTACACTCCTGCAACTTCGGTGTTGTATTCAGTGCTGAGAGAGCCATCCTTGTAAATCTCTCAGGCGTGATTACCTCCGGGAGCGCTTTTTTGATCTCCGGGAGCATTGCTTTGATCAGGTCAGCAATACTCATTGACTTTTTCAGTTTATTCTCCCCAGCTGTAGTCTCTGCTTTCTTCGCAAGTTCATCTTTTAGATTATTTGAAGTTCTCGGTGCCATTATCTCAGTCCTCCTTCAGTAAAATTTTTATGATCCAATATAATAATCGTTCTCTCTGTTTCATTCTCTTTTCCAGTATCCTGTTATGCTGCTTTTACAGTAAATCTTCGGCTTGTTGTTACCCTCTTATATTTCTCATACAATTCAGGCTGTTCCTCTTTCAGCCGCTTTTCATCCAGACTACTGCGGCTAACATTCTTCCATGATACCTTGTAATGTTCATTTTCCGCTGTCTCAGCATCTCCAAGATATATCTTAAGCTGCTGATCAATCTGACGTTTCTCGGTCTCCATATGATCTATTACTGTGAGAAGTTCCTGTCTCCTTCTCAGTTGTTCATCAAAGCCATACAGAGGGATCACAAGCCCCTGAGAACCTTTAAAGCGATCTGCTATAACTGAATCTGCTGTTTTAGAGCCATCAGGATCAGGCATCACACCTGAGATCACATGAGCGTTCCAGAACTCTTTCTCGATCCGGATCAGGTTCTCGATCACTTCATCATCTCTTTCGATCCTGTAGTATTTGAACGCTTTTCCATAGATCACGACCGCAAGATACCATGCATCAGCCTTACATACAGACATATAGTGATAGCACTGGATCTGATAAGAGATCGGTAAGTATTCATCTGTCCACTGATCCATCATATATGGACTTGCTGTCTTACACTCTAATCCTGCGTTCTCTCCGACAACCATGCGGTCAACATCAGCAAGCATGAACGGATTCTTTTCATCATAGAACATAGCGTTCGCACGTCTGACTTTCTTTCCTGATGCTTCACAAAATCGTCTGGCAACGTACTCTTCAAGTTCCCTTCCCTGTCTCATTGCTTCATTGTCGATATCTTCTATTGAATCAGAGGTCTTATCGTAATAGACCTGGATTGCGGTACGGTACGGATTCAGTCCGCATACAGCCCCTGCGTCAGAGCCTCCGATTCCACGTTTCCTGTATCTGAGCCAGCTTTCCTTATCGAGATTTAACGTTGATACAAGTTTCTTCATACAGTTCGTGCCTCCTACGCTGCCATACTTACAAGCTGATATGCCCTGTCAATCAACGGATTCCCCTCTACCGTCTTGGAGAACAGGTTCTCTTTATACTTTGCGGTCTGTCTTAACGGTTTCGCATGTGTAGCGAAGTCTGATACCGCATTGATAAACCTGTAAGCATTCTTTCCGGTGTCCTTAAGATCAGGAGCATCAAAATATCTCATTTTCATATCTTCCTGTAACCGTTTCATATTTCTGATCTGCTGAGGGGTTGAGCCGTCCTCAACCGGAAGCAGGACTTCAATGTAATCCATAACCTCCTGATCGGTAAGTTTGTGCATCCTGAGCTTTTCAAACTCTTTCCCAAGCTCGTCCATATATCGCTCTGCCTTGAACAGAGTATCACTTGCTTCTTTCATCTTGCTCTTGATATCCCCTGTGTGGATCATAGACCATGATCGCTCCGCTGTCCTTAACGCCAGATTCAGTGTGTTGTTGCATACGACACGGATCGGTGTCAGCGCCACCTTGATCGCGCCTGATCCATCATGGGTATTGGAGAACAGAAGATAGGGGCTGATCCTCTCGCCGGAGATAATGTATTCGTGAGGCATATGTGCCAGTAACCATACCTTTTTTCCCTCCTGGAGACTCCCGGCCGTCTCATATCTGACTCCCTGGCCGAGAAGTTCATCTGTGAACGAGAAGGCTTCGTGATTCTGTACTACTTTATAGCGATCCGTAACTACGCCTAATACCTTGCGGTCTGAATCACGGACGTTCGCCTTATAGCCTTTGATCGGCTCATTCTCTGTTGTATAGATCGGTTCCTGAACCACGTTCCAGTTCAGTCCTGCTGCGATCAGAGCTTCTTTTGAATCCGGAGCGGTCATTACTTTTGTCCCTAATCCGTGCCATGGGGTTTCTCTTACATAAAACATTGATTCTACATTTGCTGACATAATAAAAT
>ERZ1643251.1982-NODE-1982-length-21693-cov-8.467141_pt1 | contig 21693 bp, 20 predicted proteins | sample MGYA00579261_ERZ1643251 | MGnify/ENA primary metagenome ERZ1643251 (study PRJEB29033, sample SAMEA4952267) | chicken gut metagenome | biome: Broiler Chicken; feature: Gastrointestinal Tract; material: Caecum | place: Ireland | collected 2018 | study: Broiler... | reverse complement strand
GAAGATTATATTCAATATATTGGCGTTACTAAAGTTGACAAAAATAAACGTCATCAATTTTTGGTAGAGTCAGAGTCAAGTTATCGTAAATATATGGTTCAAGTTGAAATGTGTCAAAATAAGATAGAGTCTACTTATTGTACATGCCCACAGTTTGAAATAGCTGACTCTTGTAAACATGTTGCTGCTTGTTGTATTTTATATTCTGATAAATTATTTTCTTTTTTAAATGAACAAGATATTGAGTATAAATCACAGTATATTTTGAAAAAAATTAATGATCAATTAAAGAAAAGTTATCAAAAGAAACAAGAAGTTTTTCTAACGCCAATGTTAGCTATTGAAGATGGTTATTATCGTAATTATGTTTCTTTAAAAGTTAAAATTGGAATTGGTAAAAAGTATTCTTTTTTAGGAAAATATTCTGGGTTTATGTCAGCTTATCAATATCATGAATCCTTTACTTTTGGCTCGAGCTTTACTTTTGATCCGGATGAACATTATTTTAGTGAACAAAGTTTAAGATTGTTGGATTTGATTGATCAAATAAGAAAGTATTCTAGAATTAATGGAAATACTGCTTATTTAAACGAACGAAATATCAAAGATTTATTTCATATTTATCCTGATGGTATTACATCAGCTTCTTCTGAAGCTTTTATGCCTCTTATTCAAGATTTTCCTGTTCAAGTAAATTTTTCTAAAAAAGATAGTAAATATAAAATGATTTTTCCAGATGATCTTGGAGATATATTTCCCTTGACTAGTGATTTAGAATATGTTCTTTATCAACAAAAAATTTATCGTTTAAATCCTCAACAGCAATTATTTTTAAGAGAATGCATTGAAAGTGATTTACAAGAGCTTATTTTTCCGGAAAATCAATTTTCTGAATTTCAAAAAACAGTAATTCGAACTTTAAAAGATCATTTGGTTTTAGATGAAAGTACAAAAGATGTGATTATTGATACAAAACCAGAGGCTTCTTTCTATTTTGATTTAAATGAAGATGATATTACGTGTGTTCCTAAATTTCAGTATAAAAATAAAGAGATTTCTTACTTTGATGAAGTAGCTGATTTAGTAAGAGATGTTGATTATGAAGAAGAAACAGTTAATGAATTATATACTTATGGATTTCATAAAATGAGTCATTTCTTTTTATTGGATGATTTTGATTTGGTTTGTGAGTTTATGGATGATGGTTTAGATGAACTTAGTGAGAAATATTCTGTGTTTACATCTGAAAAATTAAGAGATACTCATATTTTAAAGAAAAATACTATTACTACTACATTTCATATTGGTCAGGATCATATTTTACATTACGACTTTGATTTAGGGGCTATTTCTAGTGATGAAATTGATAAGATAATGAATTCGTTAAATCAAAAAAAGAAGTATTATCGGTTAAAAAGTGGTGATATTTTGTCTTTGGAAGAAGAGTCTTTAAAGGAACTTCATGATTTATCGGAAGACTTAGAGCTATCTTTAAGTGATATGAAAGAGGGAAGTGGAATACTTCCTAAATATCGGGCATTATATTTGGATTCTTTGAAACAAAAAAAATATGGAATTATTAAGACTGATTCGATGTTTCAACAGTTTATCAAGCAATTTGAAGAATATCAAAATGTAGAACTTTCTTTTTCGAAAGAAGAATTAGATGTTTTAAGAGATTATCAAGTTGATGGAGTTCGGTGGCTTTATACTATTTGTAAATGTGGTTTTGGTGGTATTTTAGCGGATGAAATGGGGCTTGGAAAATCTATTCAAACGATCATTTTCTTTAAAAAGTTATTAGAAGAAGATAAAGATGCCAAGTTCTTAATTGTTTGTCCTACTTCTCTTGTTTATAACTGGGAAAATGAATTTCAAAAGTTTGCACCTGATATTTCTCATGAAGTGTTTTCAGGAGTACGAGATGCTAGAAGACGGTTATTAGATAGTTACACTGGAAGTGTTTATATTACTTCTTATGGGCTTTTAAGAGAAGATGCGGACTTCTATCAATCTATGAATTTTAAAGTGTTTGTGATTGATGAAGCTCAAAATATAAAAAATCCGACGACTGGGCTTACTAAAGTAGTAAAAAGTATTCTTGCTGAAACAAAGATAGCGCTTACTGGAACGCCGATTGAAAACTCAATTGTAGAGTTATGGAGTATTTTTGATTTTATTATGCCGGGTTTTTTATCGTCTTTAGTGAAATTTCAAAAGAAGTATAAAGTGAAAGAATTTGATGAGGAAACCAATCAATTGTTAGATCGTTTAAGAATGCAAGTAAAACCTTTTATCTTAAGAAGACAGAAAAGTGATGTGGTAAAAGACTTGCCAGAAAAGATTGAAAATAATATCTATATTGATTTGAATGATGAACAAAAAAAGATTTATGCTGCTGAGGTAAAATATGTGAATGAGCAGATGGATCAAATGATCAAACAAGGTGGTTTTACAAAAAATAAAATGCTTATTTTAAGACTTTTGACCCGTCTTCGGCAAGTTTGTATTGATCCTACTATTTTGTTTTCAGAGTATCATGGAGGTAGTAGTAAGATTGAAAATTTAATTAAAGTGATTAAAGAAGTAGTTTCGAATGGGCATAAGATATTGTTGTTTACTAGTTTTAAAACTGCGTTAGAAATTGTCAAAGATGCTTTAGATGAAGAGGATATTTCTAGTTATACGATTGCTGGAGATGTTCCAAGTAAGAAAAGGCAGATGCTTGTTGATGCTTTTAACAAAGATAATACGAATGTGTTTTTGATTATGTTAAAAAGTGGGGGAACTGGACTTAATCTTACAAGCGCTGATGTGGTCATTCACCTAGATTTATGGTGGAACCCTCAAGCCGAAAATCAAGCAACTGATCGAACGCACCGAATTGGACAGACTAAAACGGTTGAAGTGATTAAACTGATTTGTAAGGGAACAATTGAAGAGAAAATTTTGGATTTACAACAAAAGAAAAAGATTCTAAGTGATAAAATATTAGAATCTGAGTTAGACGATTCATCGTATCTAAAACAACTTACGGAAAAAGATATTCGTTCTTTGCTTGCCTATGAAAATCAAGATTAATTTAATAGGAAAACGCCAATGTTTAGGTAAGTTGCAAATGTAGTCCAAATTAAATAAGGTATTAGTAGGTATGCTGATATCTTTTTTTTATTTTTCCATTCTATTATAAGACGGTAAATTAGGTAGGCTAATATGAGAATCCAAATAATAGAGAAGAATCTTAGTTTTAGTGTAAAGAAGAGAATTGGCCAGATGAGGTTTACACCTAATTGAAGGTAATATAGATAGTTTTTTTTATATTCTTTGCGGTATAAAAAGTAACTGATTCCCATTAATAAATAAAGAATAGACCATACAATCGGGAAAATGATACTTGGAGGAGATAATGGAGGTTGGTTTAAAGAAGTATAATCCATGCTGGAATTTATAATGAAGCCAATGAGACCTCCTAATATTAATGGAGTGAATAACTGAAGGCTTTTTATAATTTTTTCTTTCATGAGTATTCCTTTCTGTTATTATTATAGTTTTTTTCTTTTCTTTTTATGATATGATTGACATGAAAGAGGTTTTTTATGAAAGAAGAAGATTTAGAACAAGAATTTTTAAATGAAGTGCAAAAACAAAAGTTACAGAAAGTAACAGAAAATCTTTATTTGACTAAGTATCAAGCGGATGTACTAGAACGATTTCATGTTCCTTATAGAGAGGTCAAAGATACGAGGGAGCTTCTTTATTATTTATCGGATATTGTAGATGAGGAAGAATATGATGAATTAGAAGAAGTGGCTAGAGAGATTAGTGATTATTATTACTATCATGAAATGAAAAAATAAGAGTAGAACGCTAGTAAAATCTAAAATTTTCCTTTATAATGGTTTGTAGGAAGTGATTTCTATGAACCTTTTTTTGTGTTATTCTAAATGTAGTACTTGTAAGAAAGCAAGAGAATTTTTAAAAGAACATGGTATTCCTTTTCAAGAAAGGGATATTAAGGAAAATCGTCCAAGTAAGAATGAGTTGGAAAAATGGATAACCCTTAGTGGGGAAATTCCAAAGAAATTTTTTAATACAAGTGGTCTTGTTTATAAATCTATGAATTTAAAAGATAAGTTAGACTCTATGACAAGAGAAGAACAAATTCTACTTCTTAGTAGTGATGGAATGCTTGTAAAAAGGCCTTTACTTATTACAGATGATAAGGTTTATATTGGGTTTAAGCATTATGAGGAGTTATTATGAAGACGGTGCTTGTGACAGGAGCTAATGGGGGATTAGGTTTTTCTCTTACAAAGGCTTTATTGGAACAAGGTTATTTTGTGGTTGCTCATTATCATATGCATAAAGATTTGTTAGAAAGTTTAAAAGAAAAGTATTCTGAGTCTCTTTATTTCTTGCAAGGAGATGTTTCTTTAGAAAGTGATGTTCTTCAGATGAAAGCAGAGTGTGAAGCAGCGGGGATAAAAGTTGATGCTTTGGTGAATAATGCAGCGATTGATAGTCTTAGTGAGTTAGAAGACAAAAATAAGGAAAGTTTTCTTCGGGTATTTGAAGTTAATACAGTTGGTCCATTTTTGATGATGAAAGCGTTTGGTAGTGAAATTAATGAGAGATGGGGAAGTATTGTAAATATTTCTTCTGATAATACGATTGATTATTATGATATGGTATCTCTAGAGTATGACGTTTCAAAAGCGGGACTTAATTTGATGACTAAGACGTTTGCTAATTATTTTAGGCAGGCTCATGTGAATGCAATTTTGTTTGATTGGCTTGATACCCCGATGAATGATTTTACAGAAGAAGAAAAAAAATACATTTCTTTTGTACCGATGGAACGGGCGGTTGCTAAAATACTAGAAATGATAGAGACTACAGAAACAGGAAGATTGGAGTTGATGAAAGAATGAAAGATTTCTTAGATTTGGAACAAGAAACTTGGGAGTTGTATGATGAAGCAAAGAACGCACTTGCTCCTATATTTTCAAAAGTTGACGAAACTGTGGAGTATAATACAGCAAAAGTAATGCATGCGTTTTGGAAAAATCATGTGAGTGAGTCTTGTTTTTCTTCGACGACAGGATACGGGTATAATGATTTAGGACGAGATGTGATTGAACGCGTTTATGCAAGTGTTTTTAAAACGGAAGATGCGCTGGTGCGTTCACAGTTTATTTCTGGTTCTCATGCTTTAGCTAAAACACTTTTTGGAATTTTAAGACCAGGCGATTTGTTACTTTCTATTTCAGGAACACCTTATGATACGTTACACGAAGTGATTGGAATTGTTGATAATCCAAGTTCTTTAAAAAGTTTTGGCGTTTTGTATGACGAGATTTCTTTGAAAGACAATGATTTTGATTATGAGGCGATTGAAACTTATTTGAAAGAGAATTCTGTTAAGTTAATTGAAATTCAAAGAAGTCGAGGGTATTCTTTAAGGGAAACGATTAATCTAGAAAAGTGTAAGAAAGTCATTGACCTTATTAAAAAAGTAAGTCCAAGTACGATTGTTATGATTGATAATTGTTATTGTGAACTAGTTTCCACTCATGAACCAAGTGAAGTTGGAGCTGATATTGTGGTAGGTTCTTTGATTAAAAATTTAGGTGGAGGACTTGCTCCTAATGGGGGTTATGTCGTTGGAAAGAGTGAGTATATAAGGTTAGTTAGTGAGGCTTTAAATTTACCGGGAGAAGGGAAAGATGTTGGACCGACTCTTGGTATGAATAAAGCAATTTTGCAAGGTCTTTATTTTGCTCCATCGGTTGTGGGAAGTGCTTTAAAAACTTCTATTTTAGCTAGTTTTCTATTACAGAAACTGGGATATACGGTAAATCCTTTACCAGATGAGGAACGAAGTGATATTGTAGAAACGATTACGTTTCATAATGCAAACGATTTGTGTAGTTACTCTGAAGGAATTCAAAGTGGTAGTCCAGTGGACTCTTTTGTAACGCCAGTTCCTGTTGATATGCCAGGATATCAAGATCAAGTGATTATGGCGGCTGGAGCATTTACGCAAGGAAGCAGTATTGAGATTAGTTGTGATGGACCAATTCGTGAGCCATATGTTGCATATCAGCAAGGAGGTCTTACTTATGACTCTGGAAAACTTGCGGTATTAAAAGCAGTGAATGAAATTATAAAGAAAAGAAAGGAAGAGGTTTAGATGCCAGAAAAATTTATATTAGATACTGATGAAGGTTCTTTTGAATGTCGTATTTTAACAAGTTTATATCATGAAGGAAGGAAAAAGCATTATTTAGTGTATGAATATGTAGATAATAGTAACGATGATATTTATGTATCTGAGTATGATCCTGATAGCGAGGAAGATGACTACATTTTGAATGATGTGAGTGATCCACAGGAACTAGAAGAAGTCTCAAAGTTATTTGAAGAATTTATGGAGCAGTAATATGGGAGTTTGTAGAATTTCAGTTGATTTCTTAAAACAACATCCAGATTTTTTTCTAGTTATGAAAATTTTAAGGGACTACTACGGTTTTTCTTTTCCTGATGATACTTTGGTTGATTTAGAACATTCTAGTTTTATTATTCACGGGGAACGTTATTCTTATAAGTTGTATGAACGAGATGGCAAGATACAAATTTTATTGTGTACCAAAAAGGGTGAGTATCATTGTATTGTGCCAAACTCTGAAGTGTATGTTTCATATTCTAAAAAACATGGTTCTCATTTTAAAACAAATCATGGAAGAATTAAAAAAGCTCCTGTGGTGCAACTTGGTATTATGGCAGCAGCTTTATTTTTAGTTTCTTCTAGTCTTAATCGAGAGTCAGTAGAATTACCACATTATCCTGAGACTAGTATTGAAACTACGTCGGAAGTAGATGAGGAAGAGTCTTTGGATACTGATGTTTCTTTTCAAACTGAAAATGAAGTAATTTCTGAGTCTTCTTCATCGGAAGAAGTTTCTATGGAAGAGACACCCTATATTTCTTCTACGGTTGTTATAACGGCTGATCCAGTAATTACAAATCCTAATAGAGAAGCAAAGCGGGCTGAGACTGATGAATTGTATGGTGATTATATTTTAGAATATAGTACTCGTTATGGACAACCTTATGCTTTAGTAGCATCGCTCCTTACTCAAGAACGAAGTGACAATCCAAATGACGATTTAAGAGTTCGCCAAAATATAGGACAGTTAACTACTACGGCTGTTTGCGGCGAAAAAATTGTGGCTCCAGTTTTTTCTAATGGGGTGCTTCAAGGATATGACAAGATTTATGTTTTGCCACCTTGTTATGATGATTATCCTTTAGAAGATTTGGAGACAATGGGACATTTTCCTAGTTTTAGTGAAGAGGAGCAACAGAAAATTCAAGAAGCAATTCGTTTAAAAAAGGAAGGATATCAAATTTATCGGCGTTGTGATGCTTTTTATGAAGCAGAAAATAATGTTAAAATATCGACAGCGATACTAGCTTATGTAGGAAATATGAAACACGATTTGGTAAAAGAAGTTATGAGTTATCATGCTGGCTATGTGAAAGTGGCAAATGATGTATCTAATGATACTATTTTAAATGGTCAGTTGGATGCCGAAGACCCTAATTATGTTGGGCATGTTTTACAGTATTTTAGACCAGATGAGTTAGAACAACTGGAAATTTATTTTACAGATGGAATGAATACTTGGGTAGTAAGCTATGAAATTCAACTTAGTGAGGTTTTAAATGAAGAAACTGGATATCATTTATGAAGATAAAAATTTGTTGGTTCTTAATAAACCAGCAAAATTACTTACCATTGGTACGGATAAGGTAAAAGAGCACACTTTACAATATATGGCAAGTGAATATGTAAAAAAGCAATATCCTAAAAATAAAGTATTTATTGTAAATCGCTTAGATAAGGATACTTCAGGGTTAGTTGTTTTTGCCAAGAATGAAACGTTTAAAAAGAATTTACAAAATCATTGGAATGAATGGGTAGAAAGATGGTATGTTGCTATATTGGAAGGTCGTGTTTTAAGTAGTAAAGGGACTATTAAAAATTATTTGTGGGAGGATAAGACTTTGATGGTTCATGAAACAGATAATCCTAAAAGAGGGGATCTTTCTATTACCCATTATCAAGTAGTAGAGAGAAAAAAAGGATATACTGTCGTTCATATTATGATTGATACAGGGCGAAAAAATCAAATTCGGGTGCATATGTGTGGAATGGGGCATCCGATTACTGGTGATAAAAAGTATGGAGCAAAGAAAAATCCAATTGGACGATTAGGACTTCATGCAAATCGATTAAAAATTTGTATTCCACATTATAAAGATTTGACTTTGGAATGTAAATTACCAAAAGAGTTTCAATATTTTATGAAGGAAAGTTAGATATACGAGGAGGGAATTACATGGAACGTTTACAAAAAGTAATTGCAAATTCTGGGTATTGTTCTAGACGAAAGGCAGAAGAATATATTCAGAATCGTAAAGTTTACGTCAATGGCAAGTTGGTTACTGAAATGGGAATGAAGGTACATTATGACGATGAAATCGTTGTGAATGGAACTCTTTTGAATTCTAAAGAAGATAAGGAATATTATTTACTTTACAAACCAGAAGGTGTCATTACAAGTGTCAAGGATGAAAAGATGCGTCAAACAGTTGTCGATTTAGTTGAGGCGACTGCGCGGATTTATCCGGTTGGTAGACTAGATTATAACACTACAGGATTATTACTTCTTACGAATGATGGCGAACTTGCCAATATTTTGATGCATCCATCTCATCAAGTAGAAAAGCTTTATTTGGCTAAAATAAATGGAATTTTAACACCAGGTGAGTTTATGCGTTTGAAAAAGGGAATTGTTATTGATGGGAGAAAAGTTGTTCCTAGTTATTTAAAAGTAAAAAAGGAAAATCGAGAGTCTAATACTTCTAGTATCTTAATTGGAATTACGGAAGGTCGTAATCATATTGTCAAAAGGATTTTTGAACATTTTTCTTATAAAGTAATCCATTTAAAAAGAGAAACATATGCATTCTTGAATTTACAAGGGTTGAAACCAGGAGAATATCGACGTCTTAGTATTAAAGAAATAAAAAAACTTTACGCATTGAAGTAAAGTTTTTTCTTTTAAGCAGCTTTTTCTTCGTCGTCAGTTTCTTCTAGAGAAATGACATTGTCTGTTTGTTTTTCTTCTGTTTCCTCTAAAGAAGTGACATTATTTTGCTCTTCTTCCGTTTCTTCTAGAGAAATTACTTGTACTGGGCAAGCTGCGATTGCATCTTGAATAGCTGAACTATCTAGGTTCTCTTCACTAATAACATGAGAAAGTCCATCTTCATTGAAGTCAAAGTGTTCTGGATCGATACCAACACATGCTCCACATCCAATGCAACCTTCTGTGTTTACAATTAATTTTTTCATTTTTTCTCTCCTTTTCAAGAATATTATACCTGAAAAGTGAAAATAAATTCAATCATTTTGTTATTTTGTGTTAGAATATATTTACGTTTTTTGGGAGGTTTGGATGATGGAAGTAAAAAATGAATTTTTAAAGCAGTCTGCTTTAAAGATAGAAATTTCCCGTATTTTTGAGGAATATCGTTTTGCGTTGTTTTCTAAACAAGAATTTCAATCATTTGTTTTTGATGCATATCAAATTTTTCAACAGAAAGTCATAGAGGAGAATACAGGAAAATTACAACAAAAGTTTCTTTTGTTTTTCCGAAAGTATTTGGATAAGATGGTAGTCCAGAAATTAGAACAGGAAGAAACTGCTTGTTTGATTATTTTAGAATATGTGAAAGAACATGTGGTTTTTCAAAATAATTATGAAAGTGCTTTGCACGCGATGAATGGTTTTTTAGAATTTTTTCAATCTTATCAAATGAAGTTTTCTGTCGATTTTTGTGAACTTCTTTTAGCTAAAAGTAAGGATTTGAAGAAATTGGTAAAAATTCTTTATGAAAAACATTGTACAGATTGTTTGGGTAAGACAGAGCTTGATGATTTTTTGGATGAAACGATAGAACCTTTTTTAGAGGCATATTTATTTCTCTCAAATGCCCCGTTGTCTTATGAAGAGTCTGAATCATATGTTGGTAGTAGTTTAAAGATGTATCTCAGTGAAATTAATAAGCCTTTACTTTCTTTTGAAGAAGAGCAAGCAGCTTTTCAAAGATTGGCGGAAGGAGATGAGAGTGCAAAAAAGTTGTTATGTGAAAGAAATTTAAGATTAGTTGTCAGTGTTGCTAAGAAATTTACGGGGCATGGTGTAGAACTTCCAGATTTAATTCAGGAAGGAAATATCGGTCTTATGAAAGCAATTGATCAGTTTGATTTTAAGAAAAACTTAAAGTTTAGTAATTTTGCTTTTTGGAAAATTTCTGGTGCTATTCAAAGAGCAATTGAAAATCAGGGGCGATTAATTCGTATTCCTGTTTATAAATTGGAGCAAATTCGTTCTTTACGGAAGACAGAGAGGCTTTTATTTATGAAAAATCAAAGAGAACCTACTTTGGAAGAATTGGCGAGTACTTTGATGATTTCTTTAAGTGATGTAAAAGAATTGTTCGAATTATCTGAGGAGATTGTTAGTTTAAACTCTGAGGTAAAAGAAAATAGTCATTCTACCAAAAAGGATACTTTAGAAGAGTTTGTGGTTGATTATAAAAAGTCTTTAGAAGAGGTAGTGATAGAACACGAATTGGTTCGAGAAGTAAGAAATTTATTGGAAAATAAAATTTTGACGGAGAGACAGCGTTATGTTTTGGAACATTATTTTGGGATTTCTGATATTTTTCCAGAAACATTAGAAGGGATTGGAAAACATTTTGGAACTTCTAAAAAAAGTATTGGTAATACTAAAACGGCGGCTTTACTGAAGTTAAGGAAAGTATGTGACCATCAAGGTTTAGAAGAATTTTTGGCATAGAAGAGGGTAGTGGTTGTAGATGAAAGATTTAGATTTTTTTCATTGTTCTATCGAAGAGTTATATCGATACTTTGAAAATGATGTTCATGATTTTTATCAAAAAAATTGTTTGTCTTTTCTGCCATTTTCTGATTTTCAAGTTTGGGTTATGACAGCACTTCAAGAAGCTCAAGTACATTTTGTGAGTGCGAAGGACAAAAATAAAAATAATTATTTTTTTAAAAAGATTTGTTATTATGTAACACAGAAACTTCATTTGTTGTTTCAACAAGAAGAGTATTTTCAGGCTTTTTTGGTTGGTGTTTTCAAAGAGAAAGCACAGGAAACATCAAGTTATACTAAGGCAAAGAAATCATTGTGTCTTTTGGGAGATTTTTTAAAGCCTTATTTTGAATTTTTGACTTTTGATGTTGTTATGTATTTGTTAGATGAAGTGCCATCTTTTGAACATCTAGTGCAAATTGTGGTTTCTCAAAATCTAGATTATTTAAAACATAGGGATATAGATTCTTTATTTGAAAATTCTATTGTGAAAATGTTTGTGGAAACTTATTGTGTAAAATATGATATTGAATATGATAATAACAATGTGGTTTTAGAAATAGAAGAATTGAAAGATTTAGATTGCTATCAACTTTATTATCGTGATATTAATCTTCCTTTGTTAACAAAAGAGGAAGAAAAGGAATTGGCTTATCGTATTTCTTTAGGAGATAGTGAAGCTAAAAATACTTTGTGTGAACGAAATTTAAGATTAGTGGTTTCTGTTGCAAAGCGTTATCAAGGACGAGGAATAGATTTGAATGATTTAATTCAAGAAGGAAATTTGGGGCTTTTAACGGCTGTTTCTAAATATGATTATCAAACGTCGTTTCGTTTTAGTACTTATGCTAAGTGGTGGATACGGCAAGCTATTACTAAAGCTATTTATAATCGTGGGCGGACGGTTCGCTTGCCAATTCATGTCACGGAACAAATTCGAAAAATGAGTAACATTCGTGATCAATGGTTTTTGCAGTATGGAACATTTCCATCTGTAGAGGAGCTTGCCTGTCAGATGAATTGTTCTGTCCAGAAAATAAAAGGGTATTTAGTAAATGAACGAGATGTTATTAGTTTGAATGAAGAAATTCCCAAGGATGGAATAGATAGTGGGGAAAGGCTTGATTTATTAAGTGCTGATACACCAACCCCTGAAGAGGAATATGTTCATGTTGATTTGCAAAATCTTTTACAGGAAATTCTTACAAAAAGTCATTTAACGGAGCGTGAGAAAACTGTGGTACTTTTGCATTGTGGTTTTAAAGATCAAACTCCTCAAACGTTTGAGGAAATAGGTGAGAAGTTTGGGGTGACTAGACAATGCGTTCAACAAAATTTTACCAAGGCTATTCAAAAAATTCGGAGTAGTTCTAGGGTGTTTGACGTTATTTCTTTTTTAGGTGATGCCCAAGAAGGAACAGAAACAATTTTACGTTATCGAGAAGAATACCGAGAGAAATATCAAGAAAAATACGTTTCAGAAAACGAGAACGTTTCTGCGAAACAGAACTCTACTAAGAAAGTAAAAGTTAAGGCTAAAAGTAATCCTCGTAATCAAAAAGTTGTTTTTCCTAAAGTTTCTTCTTTTTCGGAAATGGAAGCTTTTTTGGAAGATAAGGTTGTGTCTAATAATGGCAGTTCTACCGCTTCGTCACATCTTTTGAAAGTTCATGCTTTTATGGAAACTATTTCTTTTGAGGTTTTTTGGGAACAATTTAAGCCTTCCCAGATAGCGGTTCTTTGTTTGCGGTTTGGTTTTGTAAGAAATCAATATTTTGAACCAGAACAAATTTCTTCTTTGTTAAATTTAGATTTAAATAAAGTATTAGCTATTCTTCGTAAGGGACTTGGTGTTTGTAAGAGTCAAATAAAGCTTATTTTGGAAGAAGAAACGCAGGAGTTAGAAAAAGCAAGTCTTTTGAAATTATCACATTCTTAAATTATTGTTTCTGTGACAAAATTTGACAAAGTTTGTTGCAAAATGTGTAAAATATGGTATCATTTATTATGAAAGGATATCAGAATATGAGGACAAGGTTGGATAAATATATGAATGATACTGATGACGCACCAAAAAGAACGAGAAAAAATAATGAGTTATATGAAGAAATTAAACATAGTGAGATTTCTAATTTTAATATTGGTAGTAATGCTAAAGTAATTGGTGAGAATAAAAATCAAATTGATATTGATAAATTAAAAGATATTTTAGAAAAAAATTATCAGGAACAACCAAAAAGAAGGTCTGTGAAGTTTGAACTTCCTGAAGAAGAGGAAGTAGAATTAGAAAAGACTCGAGAATATGATATCAATGCTATTTTAGAGAAAGCAAGAGCTGAAAAAGAAGTGGATTATGAAGAGGAACGGCTTAAAAAAATAAGAGATACTCAGTATGATATTTTGAAGAATTTGGAAGTTGATTCTGAAACAGAAGCGAAGGCTGCGAATGAAAAAACGAAAGAAGAATTGTTAGATCTTATTAATACAATTACGCTGAATGAAAAGCAAAAAAGAGCTATTGATGAAGAAATTCCTGAAGAGGAAATGGACGAGGATGATGAGGAGGATACTGGAGAGTTAGATCCTTTGGATATCTTGAGTGATTTAAGGGGCGATGAGAATACTGTAGTTGCCGGTGCCAAAGAGTTTACAGAGCAAATAGAAGAAGAGGAAGAAGTATTAAGTAAAAAAGAGAAGGCAGAAAAAGAGATTAAAGAGGCTTTGGACGAAGATGTAGATGATTCTTTCTATACGAACAGTATGTCTTTTAGTAAAAAAGATTTTGATTCTTTTGATGATGATGAGTCTGGCGGTGGGTCTGTGATTGTTAAGATTTTGATTGTCATTGTGTTTATTGCCATTATTGTGGGAGTCGTTATCTTTTTAAATGAATTTTTGAATTTAGGTTGGTTTTAAAACAATTTTTAGTAAAATAGAAATTGTTTTTTTTCATATAATTTAGTATGAAAACGCATTTTCGGACGAAAAAAATAAATTTTTCTATGCAAGTAGTAATCGTGGTTGGCCTGGTAGTTTTTTTGGTAGGGTATTTTTTTGTGTGGTTTTCTTTTAGGGCAACGCCTAGACTTGTCCATATTGCTGAGTTAAATATTTCAGAATATATAGACCGAGTTGCCAGTGACTTTAAAATGTATTCTCTTCCTAAAAATTCGTCTGATGAATTTTTGATTGTGTCAGAAAATAGTGAGGGAAAGATTACATCTGTCGATTATGATATGGAGCATATTTATGAATTAGCAGGAGATTTTACGGAATTTATTCAATCTTCTTTACAGGAAAGTATTTCTGTTTTACCTTATCAAAGTTTTGATATGTCAGAAGAAGTTATTGATGGTATTGTTCTTGCGATGCCTTTAGGAGTTGTAAGTGATTCTGTTTTTCTTACAAATCTAGGACCTAAAATACCGGTGTATATTCATTTTATTGATAGTGTACTTACACAAGTAAAAACGAAAGTTACTGATTATGGAATTAATAATGTGTTATTAGAAGTTTATTTAAATGTCAAAATTTCTTATGAAATTATTAGTCCTGTTACGGAAGAAGAAAAAACGCTTGAGTATCAACTATTATTGGATTCTAAAGTGATTCAGGGAAGTGTTCCTAATTGGTATTCTTCCCCATATGAGAGTAAAACGACATTCTTTGAAGTTTATTTTCCATAAATTTTGTGTTATACTTATCATAGGAGAGGATTGTATGATAGGAAATGTGTTTATTAATGAGGTTTTTTCACATGCCATAGAATTGTATTTAAAGTATAAAGATAAACCAAATGAGCCTGAATATCATCGATTTTTAGTCATGGCTATTCGGACCCTTGTTTCTATTTATGGAGAGTTAGATATCATCAATCCTTATATTACTCAAAATGAACATAATATGGGTGGATTTGACAGCAATTTGACAAAATTTGGATTTCCTAAAAGTGACTTGGAAGATTTTAAAAAACAATTTTTGATATTTTTTGAAGAAGCTAAAAATGCAAAAGTGCCTAATTCTGGTTTTGTTCAAATTGAAAAATATTTTATTGACATGTTTTTTTGTAAGAAAAAATCTATGAATTTATCTGATGAAGACGTTTTGAAATTCCAAGAGTATTTATATATTCCTAGTAATACGGATCCTTATATTCAAAATGATATGAATCGTTTTTTAAGCGATAAGAATGTGCTTGCTCTTTATTTTGAAAGTAAACAGTTTGAAAGTGAACATGAATTTACTTTAGAAGAAGTTCAAAGAGATATTTTAAGTGCGGATGCTTATCAAGTATTAGGATATTCTATGGAACAAGTTTATAACTTTACAGATCAAGATTTACAGGCAGTGAATGGTCGAGTTTATCAGTTTTTCCATGTAAATCCTATGGAACCAAATAAAGCTGAATTGTTAGATAAAGCTGTGAATTATTATAAACGTTATGGAAATCGTGTGACAACGGGAAATGGGTATGTAGATTTTTTGCTGTTTGCTAGTGTTTTGGCAACTGCTGTGTTTATTACTACTTTATTTGTTTTAGGATATTTATAGGAGGAGTTTATGCCTAGATATATTACAGTAAATAATCAGAAGTATTTAGTTATGCGAGAAGAAAGAGATGCGGTTGATTTAGAACAATTAGAGAAAGGTTTGACCGATTATTTTTTGGATTTTGATTATGTTGTAGGCGATTGGTCTTATGGACGACTTCGTTTAAAAGGGTTTAATAGTAAGACAAATCCACGTTTTAAAGAAATTAATGATATTGATAAAGTAGATGATTATTTGCGGGATTTTTGTGCTTATGGATGTCGTTATTTTATTATTGGGAAAGAGAATGATAAGTAATCGTTGGACTTTGTTTTTATAATTTGATAGAATATTAATTGAATTGGTGGTGGTCTCATGAATGGTAATGAAAATGATGCATTAGAACAATCAGAAAATGAGTCCATCCCAGAAGGTGTCCAAGAGGAGTTAGATAGTCAAGCTGAAAACGCTGAGAATATGCCGGAGAATACACCAGCTGATATGGTGTATGATACAGAAGGAAAAACGGCTACTTTAACTGGTGATAAAAAAATTATAAATAGGCTACTTAAAAACCCTCAAATAGCAATTCCTTTGGTTGTTGGTGGCTTTATCATTTTTATCGTGATATTTCTAGCCGCGACGGATTCTTCAGGTGCGAATGATTATGTATATCAAGCTCCATTATGCGAAACTGTAACAGTTCATTATGATCCTTATGGCCCTGGTGAAGAAGAAACTTTTTCTATGGACTTAGAAGATTATGTGCGGTCGGCGGTTTATGCTTATACTAGAGATTTAACAACGTCGACAGCTAGTACGTATCATTTATACTTTTCTTTATCAGTTGCGCTTCGTAATGAGGCAATGACACACGATTGTGAGGTTACTTATCGTGATAAAGTCATTCCAAGAACAGTGGGGGAAGTGGACGATTATTTTGATTTAGCAATGGAAAATTCTTATGGTATTGCTATGGTGGATGAAAACGAGGAATTTATTGAAACAACTGTTTCTAGTTTTTGTTGGAGTAGTCAGGGCACTATCACAGATCATTTTGGGGCCGAAGCACCAGGCTATACTTTATATCAACCAGGGGGTATGGGAGTTCCTACTGATTTTGTGGCACCATATTTTGATAATCGTATTTATCAAAATTGTGAATGTAATTTGGATAGTGGAGTAGAAACTATTACGCGCGAGCAATATAACAATCAAGATCAATGTTATATGTATTGGTATACGGAAGAAGAATTGGAAGATGGGACGATTCGTTATCATTATTATCGTGAGTATCAACATCAAGATAATGATGATCCTGTAGGCTATAGTTTATATGCTGCGAATTATTTGTATCGGACTGGCAGCAATTATAATATTATTTTAGAATACTTTTACGGCGATGATATCGTGCTTCGGACTACACAAGAAGAGAATGCAGAAGTGGATGAAGATTGGAATTCATTTAATAACGGTAGTTGTATGTGGTGGCCAATTGGTAGTGATGAAACCACTAGAGTAGACGGAGTTGAAATGGCATCGGGAGCACCTTCTACTGTTGAAATATCTAGTTATTTTGGGCCTCGTGAGGCTCCGACTGCAGGTGCAAGTTCCGATCATAAGGCAATTGATATTGCTAATGGAGTTGATGGTCAAACCAATATTATTGCCGTAGCTTCTGGTAGGGTTGTTTCAGCTGTGAATAATTGTGTTGCTGGGGATACTGGATGTAGCGGCGGACTTGGTAATTTTGTTCGAATTGAACATGATGATGGTACTGTTACACGTTACGGACATATGCAGAGTGTAAGTGTGAGTGTTGGTGATTCTGTAGTGCAAGGTCAAGTTATTGGTAAAATGGGACATACTGGAGTCGTTACGGGAACTCATTTGGATTTTCAAATATTGGTGAATGGAGTAGCGGTAAACCCTTTAGATTATGTTAATCCAAGCAACCCTAGACCTACCGGATGTGGAATTTTTGAATCGACTTTTACGGGGACTACAAGACAGGAATTTATTGATTTTATTGCTCCTTATGCAGTTGCTGATATGCATTCTTCTAATATTTTAGCATCTATTACTATTGCACAAGCTATATTAGAAAGTGGTGATGGTGGTAGTAGTTTAGCAAGAGAATATAACAATTATTTTGGTATGAAAGCCGGATCTTCTTGGGCTGGTGAAACAGTTTCTTTACCAACACAGGAATGTCGGAACGACGGCACATGTTATTCTACAGTAGCTGTATGGAGGGTTTATTCTAGTCCATTAGATTCTATAAGAGATCATTCAAATTTATTATCAAATAGTAATCGTTATAGTGCTGTTGTTGGTGAACGAGATTATGTTACGGCCATTAATATTATAAAAAATGGTGGTTATGCTACAGATCCATTATATGTACAGAAGATAACTTCTATTATTGAGGATAATAATTTGACACAATATGATAATGCTTAAGAGGGTGATTCTATGCAAGGAGAGAAAAGTAAATTAATTATTTGGGGAACTATATTGTTTGTTGTTATTGTGATAATTATTATTTCTATATTGCTAGGTAATCGTGAAATAGAAAATGAGCTTGATACTCTTCATGATAATTTAACAAATGAGTATTATTATTCTGAAGTGTATGATTATAATTCGTATCAGTCTGTATATCAAGCAATTTTCAATTATTATATAGCTTTAAATAATCAAGATAATTATCAACTTTCTTTATTACTTTTAAATGAGTATAAAAATAGATATACTATTACGTCTGACAATTTAAATGATTATATAGAAGAATATTATGAACAATTTATTTATCGAATTACTGATATTCAGTGCTATAAAAATTCATATTTTTCAATTTATTATGTAGAAGGAAGCTATGCTCAAGAACTCTTGGATTCACAGCGGAACGAAACGGTTGTAAAAGATCTTGTGTTTTTTGACCTTGCAAAAGGAACATATGCAATTTTACCAATTTTAGATGTTAATCTTACCTTTGAAGATGTTGTTCTAGAATATAATTTGTCTCAGTATAATACGTTAATTTCTGATAATGATTTCAATATGATACAAAGTGTTTTTGTTTCCGATTTTCAGAAAGCAAGTAGTTATTTTGGTGAATTTCTCAATTTTCTTTATACAGATTGTAGTGCTGCTTATAGTCTAATAGGGGAGAATACAAAAGTTATTTATGAAAGTATGGAAGAGTTTCAATCGGTATGTGATGCTTATACTTCTCAATATCTGTCTGCTACTATTAAAGATTATCAAGTTTCATATGTAAATGGTTATACAGTTATTACAATTGAGGACAATTATAATGTTAGTTATCGATTTCAAATTCAAAGCGTTAAAGATTATTATGTTGATATAGATCTAAATTAGATGTTTAAAAATTTATGTTTTTATAGTATAATGTTAATCAAATGGAGGAATTTGCTATGAAATTTCGTGTTTCTTCAAAAGATTTTATTATATTTGTTCTCTTTTGTATTTTTCTACTTTATTTATGTGCAATTGCTGTTTTGAATTTTTCATCTTTTGCGGATGATGGAACATTTTATGGCTTAAATCCATTTCTTGCATTTACGGGTGATTACATTTTACTTACTTTGTTTATGTTTGCGATTGCTCTAGTTATTATATTTTCTAGTGTTTCTTCTTATATTTTTGATAAAGATAAAAGTTCTAAGAAATTTTTGACGATTGGAGAAAAAGAAGAAAAAGGATATTCTAGATGGGCAAAGGATAAAGAAATTAAGGAATCAAAGGATGTTGTTCATGTAAAAGCTATTGATCAACATGTAGAAGGTGCAGGAGTTCCTTTAATTAATAATGGGACAGATATTTGGGTAGATAATTCTGAGTATCATACAATGATTATTGGTTCTACTGGTTCTGGTAAAACAGAATGTATTGTTAAACCAATGGTAAATCTTTTGGCTAAAAAAGGTGAGAGTATGATTATCAATGACCCTAAGGGGGAATTATACAAGTACTGTGGAGATTATTTAAAAGGTCAAGGATATAATATAGTTGTTTTAAATTTTCGTGATCCGGATGAAGGAAATTCTTGGAACCCGCTTACGATGCCTTATTATTATTTTAAAAATGGAAATTTGGATAAGTCTACGGAACTTTTAGAGGATATCGCTAATAATATTTTGGTGGATCCTAAGAATAAAGACTCTGCGTTCTGGGAAAAATCTGGTGCTGATTATTTTTCTGGATTAGCATTGGGATTGTTTCGAGATGGTAAAGAAGAAGAAATCAATTTAAACTCGATTAATTTAATGAGTACGGATGGAGAAGATAGACTAGGAGCTAAAACTTTTATTCAGGAATATTTTAATTTGAAAGGCTCAACTTCTCCAGAGTATATCTTTGCATCTACGACATTTAATGCTCCTAATGAAACCAAGGGTGGTATTTTATCTACTTTTAGGCAGAAAATTCGTATTTTTGCTTCTCGCGAAAAACTTTCTGAAATGCTTTCTTATAGTGATTTTGATATGCGAAGTATTGGAGAAAAAAAGACAGCTGTTTTCTTAATTATTCATGATGAAAAAACTACTTATCATAGTCTACTTACTGTATTTTTAAAGCAATGTTATGAAACTTTGGTTGAGGTTGCTCAGTCAAATGGAGGTAAGCTTACTTATCGAACTAACTTTATTTTGGATGAATTTGCAAATATGCCTCCTTTATCTGATGTGGATGCGATGGTATCTGCTGCTCGTAGTAGAAATATAAGATTTTCTTTTATCATTCAAAACTTTGCTCAATTAAATGATGTTTATGGAAAAGAAGTTGCGGCTACCCTTCGTGGTAACTGTGGTAATACTATTTATTTGATTAGTACTGAAATGGCAGCGTTAGAAGAGATCAGTAAGATGTGTGGAGAAGTGAAAAGTAAGGAAAAAGATAAGACGGCTTCAACACCACTTGTTACAGTTACTGATTTACAGAAGATGAAACTTTTTCAAGCAATTATTATGCGTATTCGTATGAGTCCATTTAAAACTCAATATGAACCAGATTTTAAAATTAATTGGGGAATTGATAGAAAGGAACTAGCTTTTCCACATCGTGAACATCGGCCAATTGCTATGTTTGATTTGAAAACTTATGTTTCTGAGGCGAAGAGAAAACAAATGATGGAAAATGCCTCAAATGGTTCGGGTGGTATGGATAATTCTTTCAATCCATTTATGCCTAATTCTATGGGGGGAATGAGTAATCCGTTTCTTGGTGGAATGAATTCCATGAATCATATGGGGCCTGGAAGTATGAGAAATCCGATGGCTTCTAATTCTATGGATCTTCCGCAAAAACCACTTTCTAGTTTGACAAATGATGAAATTGATAAAATGATTGCAGATATTGATAAAAAGTTAAAAGAGTTAGATGAAGAAGAAGCAAGAGAAAAGGCAAAATTAGCAGAGAAGAAGTCTATAGAGTTACCAAAGATGGATGAGTCTGTTTCTACGATACCAGCTACGGCGTCTTCTAGTATTATGAAAGAGCCAAAGGAAATTGAGACTCCAAAAGTTATCGAGGAAGAAAAACCAAAAATTAATGTGGATCGTGATTCCATTGTCATGAATGATAATATGATTACAGATGATGAATTTTTCGATGATTTCTTCGGTGATGATGAATAACCTAACGTATGTGGTGATGTTAGGTTTTTTTCTTCTCCTTTTTTGGGATATATATTATATGCAAAATAAAAAAAAGTGCATACTTTACCATAGGTGGTTGTATGAAGAAGATTAAGTTACAAGATTATAGTAAAAGTATGGGTACTTTGATTGATCTATCTAGTATGAATGATTTTTTGTTTGAGCATCATCCAGATGCAATTAATATTCCTTATCAGAGATTTATGTTATATTATGATCGTTATTTAACCAAGGACAAGGCTTATTATATTACTTGTTCTAAAGGAGTACATAGTGCACGGATGGTTAGTATGCTTGAATATTTTGGGTATAATGTGACCCAAGCTGTAAAATAGATGAAAATCTATTTTTTTTCTGCTTAAAAAAAGGAAATTTGATTTTTTTTCGTAATAATTATAGTAGAGGATATGTAATCTTCTTAGAAAGGAATGGAATTTATCTATGAAAAATGAAATTGTAATATTTGAAAATCAAGAAGTAAAACTTGAAGTGAATATGAAAGA
>ERZ1643251.1980-NODE-1980-length-21710-cov-37.000000_pt1 | contig 21710 bp, 13 predicted proteins | sample MGYA00579261_ERZ1643251 | MGnify/ENA primary metagenome ERZ1643251 (study PRJEB29033, sample SAMEA4952267) | chicken gut metagenome | biome: Broiler Chicken; feature: Gastrointestinal Tract; material: Caecum | place: Ireland | collected 2018 | study: Broiler... | reverse complement strand
AGGAGAAGCTGTACGCCGTGGGCCGCATCCCCGGCTCCTTCATGCGCCGGGAGGGTCAGCCCTCTCTGCCCGCCGTGCTGGCCAGCCGTCTGATCGACCGGCCCATCCGCCCCCTGTTCCCCACCGACCTGCGCAACGACGTGGTGGTCACCTGCACCGTCATGAGCGTGGACTACGACTGCTCTCCCGAGGTCACCGCCATGATCGGCGTGTCCGCCTGCCTGTCCTACTCCGACATTCCCTGGAACGGCCCCATCGGCTGCATGGAAGTGGGCTATGTGGACGGCCAGATCGTCATGAACCCCACCCGTGAGCAGAAGCACGCCTCCCAGATGGACGTGACTGTGGCCGCCACCATGGACAAGGTGGTCATGATCGAGGCCGGCGCCAAGGAGATTCCCGACGAGATCATGTACGAGGGCATCGTCAAGGCCCACGAAGAAATCCGCCGTCAGGTGGAGTTCATCAACGGCATCGTGGCCGAGATCGGCAAGCCCAAGTTCGAGTATCAGCACGCCTCCTTCAACCAGGAGCTGTTTGACGATATCGTGGCCAACTTCATGGACGAGGCCAAGGCCGCCATGGACACCGACGACAAGAACGTCCGTGAGCAGCGCTGGAACGCCATGATCGACCACTGGCACGAGAAGTATCTGGAGACCTATCCCGATATGGACCAGTACCTGGAGGAGTTCACCTACAAGTTCCAGAAGAAGATCGTCAAGGCCTGGCTGCTGGAAGGCCACCGTGTGGACGGCCGTGCCAAGAACGAGATCCGTCCTCTGGCCGCCGAGGTGGGCGTTCTGCCCCGTGTCCACGGCTCCGGCCTGTTCACCCGTGGTCAGACTCAGGTGCTGTCCGTGTGTACCCTGAACACCCTGGCCGCCTCCCAGAAGCTGGACACCATCTGGGAAGAGGAAGAGAAGCGCTACATGCACCACTACAACTTCCCCGGCTACTCCGTGGGCGAGGCCCGCGGTGCCCGTTCCACCAACCGCCGCGAGAAGGGCCACGGCGCTCTGGCTGAGCGCGCTCTGGAGCCCGTGATCCCCAGCGTGGAGGAGTTCCCCTACGCCATCCGTGTGGTCAGCGAGGTTCTGTCCTCCAACGGCTCCACCTCTCAGGGCTCCATCTGCGGCTCCACTCTGGCTCTGATGGACGCCGGCGTGCCCATCAAGGCCCCCGTGGCCGGCATCTCCTGCGGCCTGATTCAGGACGACGACGGCTCCTTCACCACCTTCATCGACATCCAGGGCGTGGAGGACTTCCACGGCGAGATGGACTTCAAGGTGGCCGGTACCAAGAAGGGCATCACCGCCATCCAGATGGATTTGAAGAACGACGGTCTGTCCCACGCCATCATCAAGGAGGCCCTGGAGATCACCCGGGACGCCCGTTTCGCCATCCTGGACGAGATCATGCTGCCCTGCATCTCTGAGCCCCGTGCTGAGGTCAGCGAGAACGCCCCCAAGATGATCAAGATGAAGATTGACGCCGACAAGATCCGTGAGGTCATCGGTTCCGGCGGTAAGGTCATCCAGAAGATCTGTGCCGACACCGGCGCCAAGATCGACATTGAGGACGACGGCACCATCTTCATTGCCGGTGTGGACAAGGCTTCCTGCGAGGCCGCCAAGAAGACCATCGAGACCATCGTGTTTGTCCCCGAGGTGGGTGCTCTGTACTACGGCAAGGTGGTGCGCATCCTCCAGTTCGGCGCCTTCGTGGAGCTGGCTCCCGGCAAGGACGGCATGGTGCACATCTCCAAGCTGGCCAACCGCCGCGTGGAGAAGGTGGAGGACGTGGTGAACATCGGCGATATGATCTGGGTCAAGGTCACTGACATTGACGAGAAGGGCCGTGTGAACCTGTCCTACAAGGACGCTCTGCGGGAAATCGAGGCCAAGAAGGCCGCTGGCGAGCCCATTAAATAAAAAAATCCAAGGCGCTGTGGAACGGTTTCCACAGCGCCTTGGATTTTTTGAATGATTAACGAAGAATGAAAAATGAAGAATGCAGGCCCTTTAGCGTCTGCCAACTCCAGATCCTCCCTCTGGGATGGAGCCTTACGCCTATTTTTCGGTCTCTGCCTCAAATTAGAATCCGTGCCGCTTGCGGCACACCACAATTATTCATGATTCACTCATCATTATTCATTCCTCTGCGCTGGGCGCAGAGGAAAAATTTTCTCCCCGAAATCTGCTGACAACGACACCCCGGTTTGCTATACTAGAGGTGGAAAGATGTCAACCCTGTGTTTATAGAGATAGGAGGTTTTTTCCTATGTGGATATCACCCCACGCAGAGGAGTTTTTCGGGTGCCTGGCTCCTCTGCTGGCCTCCAAGGAGGTCAATGCCATGCGGCAATGGCGGCACCACTTCTCCGTGACCTGCTATGAGCACTCCCTCTTTGTGGCCTACATGGCCTACCGCATCGCCCAGCGCTTCGGCTGGGACTGCCGGGCCGCCGCCCGGGCGGGACTGCTCCACGACCTGTACCTCTATGACCCCGCAGACCGCAACGCCCATCCCGGCAACCAGTGCCTGGACCACCCCGTGTTTGCCCTGCGCAATGCCCAGGCCCTGTGCCCCGACCTCAGCGACCGGGAAGCCAACGCCATCGTCTCCCACATGTTCCCCCTGGCGGTGCATCTGCCCCGCTCTCGGGTGGCCATTGCGGTGAACCTGGCGGATAAGCTGTGCGCCACCATCGAAGTGGCCCAGCTGTATCGCATCATTCCCCTGCGCCGTCGGCTGATGGCCCGGGTGGGTTGCTGCTGAGTTTTCCAGAAACTGTATTTTATCTGTGTTAAATTTTCCCCGGTCTGTTGCCCATTTCACAGGCCGGGGGGAAATTTGTATGCTTCTTTTGTGTAGAAGGAAGGATTTTGGACAAATTTCAATTTCCCTCTTCAAAAACCGGTGGATTCTGATATAATATTTTAGATGCATTTTGTCAGCGATTGTGGTGGGCGGGCAACGCCCCGTCCCGGCACTGGATGCCCCTACCATACATCACACACAGAGAGGAAGTACAACAATGATTTCTCACGGTAAAGATCTGAAAATCTTCTCCGGAAGCTCAAACCGTGCTCTGGCCGAGGCCATCTGCCAGGACCTGAGCATTCCCCTGGGCAGTGCCGAGGTGGGCGCCTTCTCCGATGGAGAGAACTTTGTCTCCATCCATGAGACCGTCCGTGGCTCCGACGTGTTCGTGGTTCAGTCCACCAGCTCCCCCGTCAATGACAACCTGATGGAGCTGCTGATCATGATCGACGCTCTCAAGCGCGCCTCTGCCGGCCGCATCACCGCCGTCATCCCCTACTTTGGCTACGCCCGTCAGGATCGTAAGACCAAGCCCCGTGACCCCATTTCCGCCAAGCTGGTGGCCAACCTCATCACCCGGGCCGGCGCCGACCGTGTGCTGACCATGGACCTGCACGCCAACCAGATTCAGGGCTTCTTTGACATTCCCGTGGACAATCTGCTGGGCTCTCCTGTGTTTGTGGACCACTTCCTGCGCCGCTTCGCCGCCGTCCACGACGAGACCATGGTGGTCTCCCCCGACGTGGGCTCTGTGGCCCGTGCCCGTGCCTTCGCGCAGAAGCTGGACATGCCCATGGCCATTGTGGACAAGCGCCGTCAGAAGGCCAACTCCTCCGAGGTGATGAACATCATCGGCGAGGTGAAGGACAAGCACGTCATCCTGCTGGACGACATGGTGGACACCGGCGGGTCTCTGTGCCACGCCGCCCAGGCTCTGGTGGACATTGGCGGCGCCAAGTCCGTCACCGCTGCCGCCTCTCACGGCGTGCTCTCCGGCCCTGCCATTGAGCGCATCAATGCCTCTGTGCTGGACGAGGTTCTGTTCCTGGACACCATCCAGCCCCGGGAGGACATCGCCGAGGTGTGCCCCAAGATCAAGTATCTGTCCGTGGCTCACATGTTCGCCGAGGCCATTGCCCGCATCTACGAGGAGCGGTCTGTGTCCAAGCTGTTCCAGTAATCACGCTCATTTGGGGGCTGTTGCAGGCTGTGCCTGCAACAGCCCTTTTTCTTCTCTTTTGGGAAAGAGGGTTTGACCCTCTATGGTTTTCCTGGTTTCGGCTTGCCAGCCGGGGGACGCGCTCCCCGCTGGGGGGCATGTTTCTGCCATCAGGCAAACCGAGGGGCGGTCCTTCTCCGATTTCTCAAGCGCAGACCTGCGCCCCCGGTGGGGACGCTCCGCTGGGCCCCATTTCTCCCCGATGAGAAATGGGGGAAAGAATCGCTTAGGGCGTTCCCCCCTAAGTACCCCCCTTGGGGTACGAGGCTGGGCCTGCGTCAAGCTGGTGTTCGGCCCGTTCCCCTTGCTGTGGTCCCTGTTTGTGCCACCACACCAGGCTACCATGGCAGCTGGCCCTATAGCTGGGTGGTTTTCACCTCCGGGCCTACCTTGGAGAAGCGGCGTTCCCGCCGCCGGGAGCCAGGCCCCCGATAGCTGGGAACAGCGGCTCACCAGGGTAAGGCCCTGGCGGTAGAGGAACAAACACACAGAGGAGCTGGCACGTTCGACAGAATGTCCACGCCATCTATGTGACCCCACTGGGCCAAGGGCCGAAAAGAGGAGAACGCACATGCGCCCAGTACCGCGGGGTGGATTCCACAAGGCGGGGGAAGGCCCCGCCTTTGGTGGGTCTTTGGTGACTTTCTGCCCAGTCAGAAAGTTACCCCAGCGGAGCGTCCCTGCCAAGGGCGCTGGTCTCCGCCAGGGAAATCGGAGAAGTATAGTTCTCCAAACATCAAACAAAAAGGAGTTTTCCCCATGTTTTTTGGTAAAAAGCTGCCGGTGACCTGGCTGGTGGTGGGTCTGGGCAACCCCGGCGACAAATACGAAAACACCCGGCACAACGCCGGGTTTATGGCCATTGACCAGCTGGCCGACCGGGGAGACTTCCCGGTGCAGCGGCTGAAATTCCACGCCCTCACCCACCAGGCCACCATCTCCGGCCAGGGGGTTCTGGTGATGAAGCCCACCACCTACATGAACCTGTCCGGGGACGCCGTGGCGGAGGCCGCCGCCTTCTATAAAGTGTCCGAGGAGCATATTCTGGTGCTGTGTGACGACGTGTCCCTGCCGGTGGGCAAGCTGCGCATCCGCACCCAGGGCTCCGCCGGAGGCCACAACGGCCTGAAGAGCATCATTGCCCGTCTCGGCACCGACAAATTCCCCCGGGTGAAGATCGGCGTGGGGGGCAAGCCCCACCCCGACTACGACATGGCCGACTGGGTGCTGGGCAAGTTCGTGGGCCCGGACAAGACCGCCATTGACGAGGCCACCCTGCGGGCGGCCCAGGCGGTGGAGTGCTATCTCAAGGACGGGCCCCAGAAGGCCATGAATCAGTTCAACTAACTTTGGTGGAAAAAGGAGCCGCTATGAAGGAATTACTCCACATTCTCCAACAAGTGCCCCAGTTCCCCGCCCTGGTACAGGCCCTGGAGACGGGCCAGTCCCCGGCGGCAGTGTCGGGGCTGTCCCGCATCCACCGGGCCCACTTTGCCGCCGGACTGGGCACCGCTCTGGACCGCCCGGTGGTGATGGTGTGCGCCGACGAGGACGAGGCCCAGGCCCTGGGCCGGGACATCACCGCCTTCACCGGCTGGAGCGTGACCCTGATTGGAAGCCGGGAATTCAACTTCTACAACGGCGCTGTGGCCTCCCACCAGGGGGAACACAGCCGCCTGGCCGCCTTCTACGCCATGGCCCAGGGGGAGTGCAAGGTCATCACCGCCACGGTGGAGGGCCTGTTACAGCGCACCCTCTCCCCTGAGGAGCTTCTGGAGCATGTGGTGACCATCTGCTCCGGCGGCTCCTATGACCCCACCCAGCTGGCGGATGCCCTGGCCGCCCTGGGCTACACCCGGTGCGACCAGGTGGAGGGCGTGGGCCAGTTTGCCCTGCGTGGCGGTATTCTGGACGTGTTCTCCCCCGCCCAGGACCACCCGGTGCGGGTAGAGTTCTGGGACACCGACGTAGACTCCATGGGCCTGTTTGACCCCGCCACCCAGCGCCGGGTGGGCCATCTGGACAAGGCGGTGTTCCTCCCGGTGCGGGAGGTGCTGCCCCAGCGGCAGGAAGACGGGACCTGGCAGCAGGTGCCCGACCACCAGCTGCCCCAACGCTATCCGGTGTCCCACACCGCCGTCCACCACCTGCCCCCGGACGCTGTGGTCTGCCTGTCCGAGTCCGCCCGAGTGGCGGAACGGGGGAAAAACTGGCTGTGGCAGCTGGACGAGGACCTGAAAACCCTGGTGGAGAGCGGGGTGCAGTTGGGTAAGCACGCCACCTTCGCCCTCACCTTCCCCCATCTCATGGAGGAGCTCCAGCAGTTCCCCCTGTGCTTTTTGGACTCCTTCTCCACCTCCACCCTGCCCCTTCCTCCCAAGGCCCTGTTCAACGCCCAGGGCCGCCAGCTGTCCACCTTCGGGGCCAATCTGGACTCCGCCGCCGCCGACCTCACCCAACTGCAACAGGCCAAGACGGGCACGGTGGTGCTGGTGGGCAGCGAGCAGCAGGCCCTGAACCTCCAGGCCCTGCTGCGGGAGAAGAAAATCCGCTCGGCGGTGGACTTCCAGCTCCACGAGCTGCCCGCCCCCGGAGGCATCACCATCGCCGTGGGAGGCCTGTCCGCCGGCTTTGACTACATCGGCTGCCCCTTTGCGGTGCTCACCCAGGGCCAGAGCCAGGGCAAGCGAAAGGGAAAACGGCTCAAGCACGCCGCCGACCGCCGCCGGGTAGACTCCTTCACCGATCTGACCCCCGGCGACCTGGTGGTCCACGAGCACCACGGCATTGGCCGCTTTGTGGGGCTGACCCGCATGAAGGTGGACGGCATCGACAAGGACTACATCAAGCTGGCCTATGCCGGGACCGACACCCTCTACCTCCCCGCCACCCAGCTGGACTCCATCTCCAAGTATATCGGCGGCGGAGACGACACCCAGCACAAAAAGCTGTCCAAACTAGGTGGCACCGAGTGGGAACGGGCCAAATCCCGCACCCGGGCCGCGGTCAAGGATTTGGCCAAGGGGCTCATTCAGCTCTACGCCCAGCGGCAGCGGCAACCGGGGTATGCCTTCGCCCCGGATTCCGCCTGGCAGCGGGAATTTGAGGACGACTTTCCCTACCAGGAGACGGAGGACCAGCTGCGCTCCATCGCCGAGATTAAGAAGGACATGGAGGCCCCCCGGCCCATGGACCGCCTGCTGTGCGGCGACGTGGGCTACGGCAAAACCGAGGTGGCCCTGCGGGCCATGATGAAGTGCGTGCTGGACGGCAAGCAGGCGGCCATTCTGGTGCCCACCACCGTGCTGGCCCGGCAGCACTACCTCACCGCCAAGGCCCGGTTTGCCAAGTACCCGGTGGAGATTGAGGTGGTGTCCCGGTTCCGCACCCCCGCCCAGATGAAAAACGCCCTCATGGGGGTAGAGGACGGCTCGGTGGACATTCTCATCGGCACCCACCGCCTGCTGCAAAAGGACGTGCACTTTAAAAACCTGGGTCTGCTGGTGGTGGACGAGGAGCAGCGGTTCGGGGTGACCCACAAGGAGCGGCTGAAAGAGCTGGCCCGCCAGGTGGACGTGCTCACCCTCTCCGCCACCCCCATCCCCCGCACCCTGAACATGGCCCTGTCCGGCATCCGGGACATGTCCGCCATCGAGGAGCCCCCGTCCAACCGCCAGCCGGTGCAGACCTACGTGCTGGAGCACAACTGGTCGGTGCTGTGTGACGCCATGCGCCGGGAATTGGAGCGTGGCGGCCAGGTGTACTACCTCCACAACCGGGTGGACACCATCCACGCCACCGCCGTTCGCATCCAGGAAATGCTGGGGGAAGACGTCACCGTGGCAGTGGGCCACGGTAAGATGAGCCAGGAAGAGCTGTCCGACGTGATGACCCGCATGGGGGACGGCGAGGTGGACGTGCTGGTGTGCACCACCATCATTGAGACGGGCATTGACATCGCCAACGCCAACACCCTCATCATTGAGGATGCCGACAAGTTAGGCCTGGCCCAGCTCCACCAGATTCGAGGCCGGGTGGGCCGCTCCACCCGCAAGGCCTACGCCTATATGACCTACCGCACGGGGAAGGTCTTGAGCGAGATCGCCACCAAGCGCCTCTCTGCCATCCGGGAATATGCGGAGTTTGGCTCCGGCTTCCGCATTGCCATGCGGGACTTGGAGATTCGAGGGGCGGGCAACCTGTTGGGCCCCGAGCAGTCCGGCTTCCTCATGAGCGTGGGCTATGATCTGTACTTGAAGCTGCTGGAAGAGGCGGTTTTGGCGGAAAAGGGAGAGGTTCCGGTGCAGGTGCGGGAGTGCACCGCCGACCTGTCCGTGCCCGCCTCCATCCCCGAGCGGTATGTGCCGTCGGCCCAGCAGCGCATGGACCTGTATCGCCGCATTGCCCGCATCCGCACCGAGGAGGACGGAGACGACGTCACCGACGAGCTCATCGACCGCTTTGGAGACCCGCCCCGTGGGGTCAATAACCTCATCTCCATTGCCCTGCTGCGGTCCCAGGCCGCCAAGTGCGGCATGGTGGATATCTCCCAGAAGGGGGCCACCCTGCGGTTTACCCTGGAGGAATTTGACCTCCAGGCCATCGCCAACCTGGGGGGCCAGTACCCCGCCCGGCTGCTGTTCACGCCGGGGCAGGACAAGGGGCTGCTGACCTTGAAGCTGAAACAGGGGGAGGACCCGCTGCGGGTGGCGCAGCAGCTGGTGGAGAAGTACACCGCTCTATTGCCGCATTCATAATTTAACACGAATTAAAACAGACAGAAGGAGCACCCCACTATATTGGAGTCACTCCTTCTGTCTGTTTTAATTTTATCTATCTTTCGTTTTTACTGAGAGTTCCCTCACATACTTCAACTGATCAATCGTTTGCAGTCAAGTCAACATAGGGAATATTGTATGCGGGATAAGGCGAAGCTGCGGTAATCCCGCTCACAATTGGACGTAGATACGAAATCAACAAGGAAACTGCATTCTTTTCCAGGAGTACTTTTCGTTCCTCCTCAGTAAAACGATTGCTTTCCCATCTGAAATAGGCCTCTTCCACCGCTTCCACATAAAACGGTACAGCATCACTTTTTTCACCCAAAACCAGTGTGATACTAACCCGTGCTGTATTTTCAGGAATTTCATGATCGGTATCGTTCTGCTCAATTTGCACAGAAATGTCCATACCCATTTCTACCGTTTGTCCTTTGACAAACCCTTTGTTGATTTCAAACTCCAGCCTAGTTGTGGTCGGAGCAGTAAATTGAAATGCACTTTTTTTCATGTCTAAACTGTCCCTCCAAAATCATGCAGATTTCAAATCTTCAACAAAGGCAGACGTATAGTATTCGGTCGGCACATTCTGATAGCCAGCAACGACCGAATTATAATCATGATTCCATGCGCCTCCATGTGGTAACTCCAACGATTCGCTATAAAAAGGCTCCCTACATGCTGGCATTACAAACCGAGCAGAAAAAATCACAGTGGGCTGATGGTGGGAAACATTGTTTTTGATTCCTAACGCAGATAGGATTGCTTCCTCATCCAGTGAATTTGTCCGAACCACGGTGGATTCTCCCTGTTCGATCACTTGAATATCATTATCAATGGCACGAAAATAACCATCTATATTTTCGTTGCGCATGTGATTGAGCCGATATGTGAATCTATTCCACTCAGTCTCTGATAGTAAAATTCGATTGTGCGCAGCCATACGATCACCTCTCCAGTTCACAATTAACTGTTACTTTCAACATACTCTGACAAACGCTGAAAATCCTCTCCTGGCATTAAGTCCAGATACATTTTCACTGTCGTACTGTGCGGGTCCGGGTCATCCTCGTAGACAGCTGAAAATCCCCTTTTTTCATACCAAGCAACCTTATCCCGCAACGCATCCAAGACCAAGAGTCGAACCGGCCATTCTCGATACAACGACCGTGCCTGAAGTACAATATACTCCAAAATCGCTGTTCCAATACCATGATCCTGCACTTTTGAATTAACAGCAATGTAGTCGAGATGGACCATAGCACGGAAGGGTGGTTCACGGGAGTAGTAATCCGCAAGTGGTGAAACTGCATTTTTTACATCCAGAGTATCAATAGAAACAGAGTAGGCACCCACCAATATCTCTTGGTCATCCTTCACTTTTAGATATACACAATATGCACGGGCTTCTCTGAGCAAACAAGCGTAATACGTCTGGTCGATCATGTTGCTGACAGATGGGTTTCCACAATCAAAGCCATGTAAATCTTCTTCTCCCATAAGTTTATAACATAGATCAGCCATGAAAATCACCTACACTGACAAGACTGTTCTATAGTGATAATAATATATTTTATTTCTGTTGTCTAGACACACAATCACCAAATTTCCTTTCTTATATTGCAAAACATATAGGATTGGATGGTCTATTCTAAGGGATTTTTTCAATAATTTATTTTATAAATCACCAGCTCACCTGATCCAAAATCCCGATCAAATATGCATCCCTGTAGTTGTCCATAGGCCCCCGTCCCCATAGAGGCGCAGAAGAAGGGCCTGTTGCAAACGTCCTTTGCAACAGGCCCTTCTCATCGGTCCATGTTTACCGCTGTTCCCGCTTCTTGCGCTCTGCGGTCACCAGAGCCAAGCCGCCGCAGGCGGTGAGGGCCGCCACGGCAAAGGCCAGCAGGTTGGCCTGGTCTCCGGTCTGGGGCACATTCTCCCCGTCCGGGGTCTGGCTGGGCTGGGCACTGGGCTGCTCGCTGGGCTCCTGGCTGGGCTGGGGCGTGGGCAGCTCGGGCAGTCGGCCCAGAGCGGCCAGCAGCGCCTCTGCCAGCTCATCCACCATGGCCTGGTCCTCCTGGGTCAGGCTGGTGTCGCCCAGGACCTGATAGGCCTGCTCCAGCAGCTGGTGGAGCTCCTGGAGGTCCTCCTGGTCATAGCCGCTGAGGTCCTGGCCCTCCACCTGGTCCACGGCAGCCTGAAGGCCGCTCAGGTCCACCTTGTCCTCCACCGGAATCTTGGCAAACTCCACCTGGATGGTGTGGTTGGCCTTCACATCGGTGAAGGTGTAGCGATGATCCTCCAGCTGGACGGGCTGGCCGTCCACCAGCACCTGGGCCACCTGATAGCCTGGCTCACAGGTGATGGTGTAGGTGATGCTCTGGCCCTCCACCACCTGGGTCTGGCCGGGGTTGCTGATGGAGCCGCCCACTCCAGCAGTGGCCTCAATGGTGTAGGTCACCGGCTCCGGCTGGGCCTCGGTGACAAACTCCTGCACCTGGGTGGTGGTGATGCCGTACTGGTCGTTGGTGACCCGGGCATACCAGCCGTACTGGGTCTCGGGCTGGAGGCCCTGCCAGGTGTGCTCCACGTCCCCGGTGCTCTGGGGATAGCTGGCGATGACCTGCTGGGTCTGCAGGTCCACGGTGAGGCGGTCGGTGGTCAAAGTCTTGTCGCTGGTGTCGAAGTCCACATCCAGCTCGCTGATGTCGATATTCACCGCTCGGGTGCCCTCGCCGTAGCTGTCCAGCTTGGGGGTGTCGTAGTAGTTGAAGTCGTCCCGGTAGGGAGAGTAGGAATTGAGGTAGATCTTGTCGTTTTTCAGGTCGAAGTACAGGAACTTGATGTACTCAGAGCCGCCCTCGGGGTCGGACTGGTAGTCGGTACAGATCTGGTACACCGTGCGCTCCTTGATGCCGTCCCCGTTGTCGTCGAAGCAATCGGTCTGGATGCTGGCCCCGTGATAGTGGCCGTTGAGCACCGCAATGACGTTGGGGTTCTGGGCCACCACCTGGTCCTGGAGCAGCTTTCCGGTGTAGTCCAGCAGGCTGTCCGCCTCCTTGACGTTGGTGTAGCGGTGGAGGGCGATGATGGCCTTGCGGTCGGAATACTGCTGGAGCACCTGGTTCATCCACTCAATTTCCTCGGTGTAGATGTCCCAGCTCATGTAGAGGATGATGAGGTCCTGTCCGTTCTCGGTGAGCAGGTCATAGTGGCCCAGGTTGTTCTGGTAGGAGCCGCCGTAGGTCTCCTGGTCGGCAAAGCGGTCCTCGCCGAAGTATTTCCAGTAGTTGCCGTACCCCTCGGCGCCGGCGTACACGTCGTGGTTGCCGCCCAGCACGCCGTAGGGCATGCCCGCCTCGTCGAAGATCTGCATAGCCTCATCGGCGTTTTTCCACTGGCCCACCATGTCCACATCGTCCACAATGTCGCCGGTGTGGAGCACATAGCGGATCTTCCACTCCTGGGCGTTGTCCACAATCCACTGGTTCATGTTGGTGTAGTGGTAGGGGAAGCTCTCAGCATAGTACTGGGTGTCGGTCTCCCAGGCCAGGGCGAAGTCGTACTGCTCCGGCCGTCCGGTGCCGTCCCACTCAGACAGGCTCTGGGCCTCCAAGGCGGTGGCGGCGGAGATCTCCGGCTCCACACCCTGGGTGGCGCACTGCACCAGCAGCACGGCCTGGCCGTCCATTACATGGTCCTGGGCGGCAACGGACTTGGAAATGGTGCCGTCCGCTCCGGCCTGGGCCACCTGGTCCCAGCTCTGGGTGGTGTAATTGTAGATGTACATGGTCACCGGGTGGGTCTCGTCGGCGTGGCTGGCGCTGCCGCTCCACGCCACGGCGAGGGTGTCATCCGCGGCGGTGTCTCCGGTTTGGATGGTAAACAGCTGATAGGGGAAGGTGCCGTTGCCCTCGGGGTCGCCGTCGGCCACGGCAATGCTGCCATCCTCCAGGGAGAAGTTCTTACCCTCCAGGAAGGTCACGTCTGCCACCTGCTGGTCCAGCGAGACGCTGAGCTGGGCGGTGGTGGCGGTGATGCCGTCGTTGTTGGTGTCCGAGACGCTGGGGTCCACCTCCTGGGTGGTGAAGGTCACCTCAGCGGTGGACACATTGCCCGCCAGGTCCGAGGCCACCACCTTCAAGGTGTGCTCGCCCACGCTCAGCTCCCGGGGCACCAGGGTGGTGGGCAGGGTCAGGGGCTGGCCGTCCAGGCTCACCGCCAGGTGCTCCACCCCGTTGGCGTCGCTGGCCACGGTGCCCTCCTCCAGCAGCAGGGGCTGGTAGAGGACGCTGCCCTGGGCCACACCCAGGTCAAGGGCGGGGGCGGTGTTGTCCACCACCACGTTGGCGGTGGTCTGCTTGTCTCCAGAGGTGGCCACAATCTGGTGCACGCCGTCGGTGAGGGCGGTGGTGTCCAGCTGGGTGCCCACGGCGTTGACCTCAGCGGCGGGGATGCGGAAGGTGGCGTTGAGATAGGGCACCATGCCGGAGCTGTCGCCGATGGTGTGCCAGGCGTCCAGTTCGGTGCTGGGGTTGGTCTTGTCGTTGTCGGGTCCGATCTCCACCGGCAGGCAGCTGTTGCCGTTGGCCAGCACCAGCTGGAGGCCGGAGACCTCAAAGTCCTCGTGGTTCTCGTTTTTCACCACGTCGTAGATCTCCTCAAAGGGGGTACCGCTGTCGCCAGCCCAGATGGTGAGGGTCACGTCATAGGTCTGGGTCTCGGCGTTGTAGGTGAAATACTTGTTGTCCACGTGGATGGCCCGGGACAGGGGCAGCTCACACCAGGGGCTGAGAATGGTGATGATGTCCCGGCTGTCGTCGCCATAGGGGGCCGTCACCGCATTCTTGAAGTAGTTGTTCATGCCGCTGGTCTTGACCATGAAGTAGGCCCCGTCCTCCAGCACCATCTGGGTGTCCACCTCAGTGCCATCCACGGAAATGGTGGTATTGGCGTTGTCTCCGCCGTCGTTGGCGGTGACGGTGCTCACCCCGGACAGCAGGGTGTCGTCGGCCACATTCAGCCGCACGCTGTCCCCGGTGTCGTTGAGGCGCTCAATGGCCACCGTCTCCTCCGCCGTCTCGCTCATGCCGTACAGGGTGTAGGCCCGGACCTTGAAGGTGACCGAGTCATGTCCAAAGAGCACGTCGGCGGGAATCTGCATCAGGAAGTGGCCCAGACGCCACTGGGTGGTCTGCTTGATGCTGGTCCACTGGGTATCGTCGTCCAGCTTGTAGAGAATTTCCGTGCCAATGAGGTAGGGCCGGTTCTTCAGCGCTTCGCTGCCGCAGTGGTAGTCCCCCTCAAAGGCGTCCAGGCGGTCATCCCCGGTGGCGCCCACGAGCAGGTCCACGTCATACATCACCTTCAGCCAGTCCCCCTCCTGGATGGACGCGGGCACAGGCAGCCCCTCGCTCTCACACACGTTCAGGGTGGGAGCCTTGCCGTCATCGGCGGGGTAGTTGGGATAGCCCTGGAAGGGGAGCAGCTGGCCCAGCACCTGCCAGGGCTCTACCTGGCCCGGGGTGGCCTGGGAGACGGTGGCGGGGATGGAGGCGTTTTCCTCGCTGGTGCCGTGGGGGCAGGCATATTGCAGGGCGGTGCGGGCCGAGGAGAACTGGTCCGAGGCGGTGTTAAACCCTGCCACCGTGAAGGCGTCCTCCTCCGAGGTGCCCAGGCGAATCCACCGGGGGGCGCTGCCGTGGAGGCCGGAATAGTTGACCTGCACGATGTCCTTGCCCAGCTCCAGGTCGGTGCCGTAGAAGTTGTTAAACTGCTCCACGGTGGTGCCGTTGCTGGTCAGCCAGTACACCATGGTCTGGCCGGGCTGGATGGTGGTGGTGAAATCCCCCACCGTCCAGGTCTTGCCGGACTGGGCGGCGGTGCGGGTGGGGTAGTCGTAGTAGTACAGCACCTTGTAGTAGCCCAGATTGATGGGCTTGTCGGTCTGGTTGTACACCTCAAAGTAGGAGTACTGGCCGCCGTCGGGGGAGCCGGGATTGGCCGCCACCTCGGTGACCACCAGGGGGGCTGCCTGGGTGTCCTGGGGCACCACGGGGCTTACGTTGGTGGTCTGCTCCTGGGTCTGGGCGGACTTGCCGGGGCCGTAGCTGGCGGTGACATACCACTGCACCTGGTCGGCGTAGATCAGCTCGGCGGGGACCTGGCCCACAAAGCTCTGCCCATCTCCGGTGGCGGTCATGTCCACTTCCTTGTCGTTGGTGTAGGCGGTCTCCTGCTGCCCTGCCATCTGGCGGTAGTGGAGGGTCACTTTCATGGCAGAGGGGGTGCCCTCATAGGGGATCTGGGCGGTGACCGTCAGGCCGTCGCCGCCCACACCCTGGACGCTTGCAATGTCCGGCACCTGCTCCACCACGTGCACCTTCTCCGGGGGCACCTGCTCCGGGGAGACGCTGCCGGGGGTGGCGTCGGCCACGCCCAGGTTGGTGCACTCCCGGCCGGCGCCGGAGTAGCCGTACTGGATGGCCTGCTTGTCCGGGTTGCCCGTGGCGATCTCGTCGCCGTGGGCGTTGGACCAGGCGGAGACGAGGATGGAATCCTCATCCTTGCCCAGGAAATAGCCACGCTTGGCGCTGTTGTGGATGCCGCTGTAGGGAATGCGCACGATGTCCACATTCTCCACCAAATCGGTGCCATAGAACTGGTTGAACTCCTTCACCGTGCGGCCACTGGTGCCCTCGCTTTGCCACAGCACCATGGTCTTCCCCGGCTGGATGTACAGATCCTGGCCCTGGGAGCCCCAGTCGGCGGGCTTGAACACCTTGCCCGTGCCCAGACCAGCCTCATAGGCGTAGTAGAAGGTGTACTCGCTGAGGTTGATGGCCTCATCGGAGTTGTTGTATACCTCGGTGTAGGTGTAGCGCTTGCCCGAGGCCTGGTCGGTGGAGACCTCGGTAATCAACAGTGGTGGGGCCTGGGTCCAGTCCACAGCCTCTGCCCCGGCCTGAGCCTGGGGTGTCTGGGCAAAGCCCGGGACGGCCTGGGACAGTGCCATGGAGGCGGCCAGAATGGACGCAGCCACAGCTCGCATGTTCTTTCTTGACATCAGTTTCTCGCTCCTTTCCTTTGTCCGCTTCACCAAGGCATTATACCGAGCCCCCGGTGGGCTTTCTATCCAGGGTTTTAGAACTTTGTGTAAAGGTTTCGTGATGTTCTATTTTTTTCCTGGTCATCAGAAAGGCGGAGATGGCAGACACCACAGGCACCGTCAAAATCACCCCAATGGAGCCGGAAATACCCTGCAGAAGCTCAATTCCAATGGCGTACTGGTTCATAAACTCCAGATAGGGCATGTTATAGGAGTAGATGATGATGAGGGTGTTGATGGAGCCCCCGGCAAAGGCCAGAATCAGGGTGTTGGACATGGTGCCCATCATGTCCCGGCCCACGTGGATGCCGGAGCGGAACAGCCGCTTGAAGTCCAGCTCCGGGCTGTTGGCGTGGATCTCCGCAATGGTGGAGGCGACGGACATGCTCACGTCCATCACCGCCCCCAGAGAGGCAATCAAAATGCCGGAAAACAGGACACCCGCCACATCCAGGCGGCTATTCTGGGCGATAAAGGCCAAGGTCTCCACGTCGTCCACATTCAGTCCGGAGATGTGGCCCAGATGCCCGAACAGGTGGGCGGTGGCCCCGGCGATGAGCACCCCGGTGACGGTACCCAGCACCGAGCACAGGGTCTTATAGGAGCAGCCGCCAATGAGGGACATCACCACCACCGTCACGATCACCGAGGTGAGGGTGGCAGCCACAAAGGGGGACACCCCCACATACATCAGGGGCAGATAGAAAAAGAGAATGCACACAAAGGTGAACACCAGACCCACCGCAGAGCTGATCCCCTGCTTTCCGCCAATGAGGCAGAGAATGACCAGAAACAGGGCAATCAGCACCCACAACACCATGCCACGGTCGTAATTGTACACGGTGGCCACCAGATTTCCCTCCGAGTCGGTGTTCACCAGGGCGATGACCCGCAGGCCCGGCACACACTTGGCCCCGGATTGATTGGCATAGGGGCTGGTGGCCTCACAGGTCTGCCCCTTGTAGGCCCCGCTGGTGATGCGAAGCTCCACCGTCTGGTTGCCCTGGAGCTCCACGTCGCTGTCGTCCAGGTTGCTGGACATCACCTCTTCCACCACCGCCTTGGCAAAGGTGGCACCTCCCGTGGGGCGCAGGGCGGGCCGGTCCAACCTGCCGTTGAAGGCGATGAGCGCTCCCAAAAACATCACCACGATCACAGCCCCCACCAGCAGAAACCGCTGTTTTCTACTCTGTCCAACCATCTTCATCTCTCTGACTCCTTTTTCTTCAATTCACGGATGGTTTTTCATTTTAGAAGGTGAATATTCCCCTGTCAATCGTTCCAACAAAGCCAAACAGAAACTTTACACTCCTCTTACATATCGCCTCCCGTTCCCTGTCTGGGGGCAAAAAAAGTGGTGAAGGAATCTCATCCTTCACCACATGTTTTACCAGCTCACTTGATTTAAAATCCCGGTCAAATACGCAATGGCCACCCCGTAGTTGGTCATGGGCACCCCCTGCCCCTGGGCCTGGGCCAGCCGGGAGAGCACATAGGCCCGGTTGAACATGCACCCGCCGCAGTGGATGACCAGGTCATACCCGGTGAGGTCGTGGGGGAAGTCGTTGCCCGCCACCACGTCCACCTGGAGGCCCTGTCCCACTCGCTTGCGCAGCAAATTGGGAATCTTCACCCGCCCAATGTCCTCTTCCAGAGGTGCGTGGGTGCACCCCTCGGCAATGAGCACCCGACTGTGCTCCGTGAGGGTTCCAATGGCCTTTGCCCCCTGGGCGAAGGCGTCAATGTCCCCCTTATCCGCCGCCATGAGGATGGAAAAGGAGGTGAGCAGGCTCTGTTCCGGCTTTTTGGCCGCCACCAGGGGGAAGCACTGGGAATCCGTGATGATGAGCTTGGGGGGCGCGCTCAGGGCCGCCAGCGCCCCGTCCAGGCCGTCAGCAGTGGTGCTCACCACGGTGCACTTCAAATCCAGCAAATGCCGGATGGTGCGCACCTGGGGTAAAATCAGCCGCCCCTTGGGGGCCTGGATGTCCTGAGGCATCACCAGCAGCACCACGTCCCCGGCGCTGCACAGCCCCCGGGTCAAGTCCTGCCGCCCGAAATCCTCGGGCACCAGGGCGGTGAGGGCGGCCCGCAGAGCCTCAATCCCTTCCCCGGTGGCGGCGCTCACCGCCACCGCCCGCTGGGCAAGGTCCGGGGGCAACTGGGCCGGAGCGGCCAAATCCCCCTTGGTCTGCACCACCAGAAAGGGGGTGTTCTGGGCTTTGAGCTGCTGGGCCCACCCCAAGTCCTCTTGGCTGGGCTGTCCTGCAATGACCAGCAGGGCCACGTCCGCCCGCTGGAGGGTGTCCCGGGTGGCCTCCACCCGCAGCTGCCCCAGCTCCCCCTCGTCGTCATACCCGGCGGTGTCGATGAACAGCACCGGGCCGATGGGGTGGAGCTCCATGGCCTTTTTCACCGGGTCGGCGGTGGTGCCCGCCACCGGGGACACCAGGGCCACCTGCTGACCGGTGAGGGCGTTGATGAGGCTGGATTTTCCCGCATTGCGCCGCCCGTACAGGGCAATGTGCAGCCGCTGGGCGGCGGGGGTCTCCTGTAATCCGCTCATGGTCTCGTCCCCCTTAGAACCGGAAGTCCCGCATGCCGCCCTCCATGTCGTGGAGGTGGCGGATGACGGTCTCCTTGACCTTGGGGTTGGTGATCTTGTCCACCTCTTTCTCAATGAGGGCCATGCCCTTGGCTCGGGTCTCGGGGCTGGCGTAGTCCTCCAGGTACTCCTTGAGGGTCATCAGGGCGTTGGGGTGGCAGCAGTTGACAATCTGGCCGCTCTTACACAGGGACATGAACCGGTCTCCGGTGCGGCCCTCCCGGTAGCAGGCGGTGCAGAAGCTGGGGATGTGGCCCATGTCTAAAAGCCAGCTCACCACCTGGTCCAGGGTACGGGTGTCGCTGACCTCGAACTGGGAGGAGTCCTCCTCCTCTTCCTCGGCGTAGCCGCCCACGCTGGTGCGGCTGCCGCCGCTGATCTGGGACACGCCCAGCTCCAGCACCTTCTCCCGGCACTCCTTGCTCTCCCGGGTGGAGATGATGAGGCCGGTGTAGGGCACGGCAATGCGCAGCACCGCCACAATCTTGGCAAACAGCTCATCGCTGATGCCGTTGTCGAACTGGTCGGGGTCGATGTCGTCGGCCCGGCGCAGACGGGGCACGCTGATGGTGTGGGGGCCCACCCCGTACACCGCCTCCAGGTGCTCGGCGTGCATGAGAAGGCCCACAAAGTCGTAGTCGTACAGGTTCAGGCCGAAGAGGACGCCGCAGCCCACGTCGTCAATGCCCCCCTCCATGGCCCGGTCCATGGCCTCGGTGTGGTAGGCGTAGTCACTCTTGGGCCCGGTGGGGTGCAGGTCCTCATACTGCTTCTGGTTGTAGGTCTCCTGGAAGAGAATGTAGGTGCCAATGCCCGCCTCCTTCAGCTTGCGGTAGTTCTCCACGGTGGTGGCGGCGATGTTCACATTCACCCGGCGGATGGCCCCGTTCTTGTGGTGGATGGAGTAGATGGTGTGGATGCTCTCCAGCAGGTACTCCATGGTGTTGTGCACCGGGTCCTCTCCGGTCTCCAGGGCCAGACGCTTGTGGCCCATGTCCTGGAGGGCCACCACCTCCCGGACGATCTCCTCCTGGGTGAGCTTTTTCCGGGGAATGTGCTTGTTCTGGCCGTGGTAGGGGCAGTATTTGCAGCCGTTGATGCAGTAGTTGGACAGGTACAGGGGGGCAAACATGACGATACGGTTGCCGTAGAACTTCTCCTTAATCCGACGAGCCAGGTCGTACATCCGCTCCACCAGGTCGGGCTGGTCGCACTTGAGGAGCACCGCCGCCTCTCGGTGAGACAGGCCCTTGCAGTTCTCGGCCTTTTCCAGCAGCTCCTGGACCAGGGCCCGGTCATTGGCGTGTTCCTGGGCATAGGCCAGGGTGTCCCGGATCTCTCCATCGTGGATGAATTCCTGGGCGATATGGGATTTGGGATTGTACTGCATAGCTGATTCCTTCTTTCTCAAACATTCATCACAGGGGCACCCGCCCCAGGCTTCTGATCTGTTCCTCCAGCTGCTGGCGCTGGGCGGGAATGTCCGTGTCCGGCAGCTGGGCGGGATAGATTTCATACATGCGCTTGTAGCAGTTGGGGGTGATCTTCCGCATCACCACGTTGGCGCCCCCGGAAAACACCTGGCCGTTGTCCCCCCGCACGGTGAGGGCGGTGGTGGCGGGCAGGTTGGCGCTGGGCAGCATCAGCCGGGCCAGGGCCACGCAGCGGCGGGTGAGCTCGGCATCTCCCGCCGTGCCATCCCGAAGGGGGGTGTCTGGATGGGGCAAAAAGGGCCCGATGCCCGCCATGTCGCAGGGAATGGAGGCCAACAGCAGCAGGTCCTGGGCCAGGGTTTCCAGGGTCTGCCCCGGCAGGCCCACCATAAATCCGCTGCCCGTCTCATACCCCAGCCGCTTGAGGGTGCGCAGGCAGCCCACCCGCTTGTCCAGGCTGCTGTCCGGGTGGAGGCGGCGGTACAGGTCCGGGTCGGCGGTCTCGTGCTTGATGAGGTATCGGTCCGTCCCCGCCAGCTTCAAAAAGGCGTAGTCCTCCTCCCGCATCTCTCCGCACCCCAAGGTCACCGCCATGTCGGTTTTGGCCTTGATGGCGGAGACGATTTGCCCCAGCATCAGGGGGGTATACCAGGGGTCCTCCCCGGACTGGAGCACAATGGTGCGGTAGCCCACGGCGTGGGCCTCACAGGCGGCCTGCACCACCTCCTCCGGGTCCATGCGGTAGCGGGTCAGATTTTGACGGGGGGCCCGGAGACCGCAGTAGGTGCACATGCGCCGACAGTGGTTAGAGATTTCCAGCAGGGCCCGGATGTGCACCGTATCTCCCACGGTTTCCGCCCGCACCTGGTCTGCCTGGGCGTAGATGGGGGAGAAATCCTCCAGTCCCAGCAGCTCCACCAGCTTCCCCTGGGTGAACTCAGCTCTCATGGCTCTGGGTGGCGGGGGCGTACAGGGCCTTGGCGGACACCCCGCCCAGCTGGCCCAGCTTCCCGGTGAGAGCGCTGATGACGTCGTTGGGGGCGTCCAGAATGATGCTGATGACGCTCACCCCCCGCTGACGGTAGGGCACCCCCATGCGGCCTACGATGTAGGTTCCGTAGTCGTGGAGGAGGTTGTTGATGTGGTCGGTGGCGGACAGGTCCTCCACAATGATGCCGATGACGGCCAGGCGTGTGTCCATAGGCGTGTATCTCCTTTTTTGCAATAAAAAATGCCTGCACAGACCCACTGTGCAGGCAAAACAGGCGACAAAAGAGACTCCCCCGCTGTCTATTCGCGGGCGAGTATAAAACGGTATCTGTCGTCTTTCCCTTCGGGGGACTCCCTTGGGGTCAGCACAGGATGGATGGGGACCGTTGGCGGCGGGCGAGGGCCCAGCGCCGCAGGCGTTGTGTCGTAATACCATGACGGCAACGCCGGAATGGTATTATGCCATGTTTTTTCGGTTGCCCCGCAAGGGGCGAGAAAAACGGCAATCATAATCCGGTATAATAGCCGCTTTGCGGCTATTATACCACAGTAGGGCGGGTTTGCAAGGGGTTTCCCGCCCCCTGTGCTTCCGTTCTCCCTTTTGTAGGTGCGTTCTTCTCCACAGCCCAGGCTCAGGCTTGCCAGCCAGGGTTTGCTCCGCAGGGTGACTTTCTCCCCGATGAGAAAGTCACCAAAGAATCGCCAAAGGCGGGGCCTTCCCCCGCCTTGTGGAATCCACCCCGCGGTA
>ERZ1643251.1979-NODE-1979-length-21711-cov-5.768286_pt1 | contig 21711 bp, 21 predicted proteins | sample MGYA00579261_ERZ1643251 | MGnify/ENA primary metagenome ERZ1643251 (study PRJEB29033, sample SAMEA4952267) | chicken gut metagenome | biome: Broiler Chicken; feature: Gastrointestinal Tract; material: Caecum | place: Ireland | collected 2018 | study: Broiler... | reverse complement strand
ACATACGCCAGTGCGGCAGACGTTGACGAACGCACGGCGATGTCGTATATGTGCGGCAGAAGTTTTGACGACTTTAAGCGCATTAATACCTGATAGCGCACCCTGCCCTGAATTTTTTTGATGGGCGAGTGCATTTTGTTGAAGAATATGAACTCCTCTTCGTCGGCGCGCCGCAGCGCGTCTATCGCAAAGTATACCTCTTTTAACACTTCGAGCGCGGCCCTGTCCTCCTCCGCGGTGACCATTACGCGGCAGATGAGCGAATAGGGCGGGAAGTTTGTTGCCTTGCGGATTTTTACCTCGTTTTCAAAAAAGCCCTTATAGTCGTAATTGACGGCGTAGCGCAGAATGTAATTTTCGGGCGAGTAGGTTTGAAGGACGACCTTGCCCTTTTCGTCCGCCCTGCCGCTTCTGCCCGCGACCTGCGTTATGAGCTGAAAGGTGCGCTCGCCGCTGCGGTAGTCCGAAAAATGCAGGCTCATGTCGGCATCAAGTATGCCGACGAGGGTGACGGACGGGAAGTCGTGCCCCTTGGCAATCATCTGCGTTCCCACGAGGATATCCGCCTCCTTGCGCCCGAACGCGCTTAAAATTTTGTAGTGTCCGTCCTTGCCGGACACGGTGTCGTTATCCATGCGCAGAATGCGCGCCGAGGGGAACAGCCCCTTCAAGTCCGCAACCACCCTCTGCGTGCCCGTGCCGCCGTAGCGCAGATGCACGCCGCCACACTCGGGACAGGCGCGCAGCATATGATACTTTGCGCCGCAATAGTGGCACTTCAAACAGTTTTCTTCGGAATGGTACGCGAGCGACACGTCGCAGTTTTGACACTTGGCGACGTAACCGCAGTCCTGGCAGATGACCGTCTTTGCATAGCCGCGGCGGTTTAAAAAGATGATAGCCTGGTTGCCCTCAGCGAGCGTTTGGGCGAGCTCTTCGCGCAGCGCGCGCGAAAACGGGGAGTTGTTGCCCCTCTTGACCTCGCTGCGCATATCGGCGATTATAATTTCGGGCAAGGGCTTTTTGTTTATTCTGTCGGGCAGCTCTATCAGCCCGTACTGCCCTTGGGTGGCGCATATATAGCTTTCAACCGAGGGCGTGGCGGAACCTAATATCAGCTTGCAGCCGTTGTATTCCGCGCGCATGCGCGCTATTTCTATTGTAGAATACCGCGGCGCCGTTTCAGACTGGTATGACGAATCGTGCTCCTCGTCTATGATTATGGCGCCCAGATTTTCTAATGGGGCGAAGATTGCCGAGCGCGCGCCTATGGCGATTTTTGCCTCGCCCGAGCGCAGGCGCCACCACTCGTCGAAGCGCTCGCCCGCGGACAATCCGCTGTGCATTATCGCCGCCTGACCCTTGAAGCGCCGCCTGAGCTGGCGGAGCATCTGGGGCGTGAGCGAAATTTCGGGCACTAGAAATATTGCGGTTTTGCCCTCTTTTAAAACCTCGGCTATATAGCTTAAATAAATTTCGGTCTTGCCGCTGCCCGTAACGCCGTGGATGAGCTGCACGGTTTTATCCGACCTCGAAATACTGTAAAGCGCGGCGCTCTGGGCGGGCGTGAGCGAAACGGGGGTGTAATTTTCGTCCTCGCCGGGCATGGGGGTGCGCTCGCGGCGCACTTTATAGACTTCGGCGACGCCCTTTTCTATGAGCGCATTGACGGCGCTCCTGCCGAAAGTCTGGCAGAATGATGTAAATTCCCTGTCGCCCCCTTTGAGATCATCGAGCGCGGCAGCCTGCATTTTTGCGGCTTTGCCGAGGGATATATCGGGGTTTACGAGCTTTATGTACTTGGTGTAGACCTCGCTGACCCTGCCGAGGCGCATCTCCGAGGGCAGAAAGAGGCGGAGCGCCACCGCCTTGGGAACGCGGTAGCGGTCGGCTATGCTGCCCATGAGCGAAAAACACTCGGGCACGAGCGCGGGCTGTTCGTCGTAGACGTATTTTACGGGCTTGATTTTTGACGCGTCGAAAGAAGGGCTGTCGCTGACGCCGATGACGAACCCTTCTGCCACCCTTCCGCCGAAGGGCACCTTTACCCTGCAACCCGCGCAAGTTTGGGCGGGGCAGGAATATTCAAAAACCTTGTCCACCTGGCTGTGGGCGATGTCGACGATTACCTGACAATACATTGGTTTGGGTCAATTGCCGCAGTTTTGCGCGGCATGGTTTTAAGCCGACAAAATCGCCCCGCGGGGCGATTTTGCTGTGTTGCGATTAATCTTTTACGGCTTTGATTTTTCCCTCTTCGATCTCCTCGCAGGCGAGGGCGATTTCCTTTAAGCGATGGGGATTTTCGCGGGGGTTGTTTACGCTGTTCTGTTCTATGAGCTGGCGGGCGCGCTTAGCCACGACCACGCAGAGAGCATAGCGCGAAACATGACCGCCGTTTTCGTCGAGCTTTGCAATGAGCGAATCTACGGGAGGTACGTTTATCATTTTGTTTGCTTTCTCCTATTTTCTAAAATTTTTAATATATTTTCGACGGTTTGTTCGAGATCGTCGTTGATTACGGTGTAATCGTAAAACTGCGAGCGCGACATTTCGTAATCGGCGCGTTGAAGGCGCTTTTCGATTAAAACTTCGTCCTCGGTGCCGCGCAGCCTGAGCCGCCTTACCAGCTCTTCGCGGCTGGGCGGGGTTATCATCAAAAGCAGTGCGCCGGGGAATTCGTCGCGTATGTGCTTTGCCCCGTCGACGTCGATTTCCAAAATGACGTCGCACCCTTCGGCGAGCTTCTGCTCGACAAAAAATCGGGGCGTGCCGTAATAATTTTCAAAGTGGTTGGAGTATTCCAAAAAACCGCCTTCGTCTATCATTTTAAGGAAGGTTTCCTTGGAGATAAAAAAATAGCTTTTGCCGTTTTTTTCGCCCTCGCGGGGGGCGCGCGTCGTGCACGAAACCGAAAGCACCGCGCCGGGCAGTCTTTTTAAAAGCATATCCACCACCGTGCCCTTGCCAACGCCCGACGGCCCCGATATTACTATAAGCGTTCCTTTTTTGTTATTCAACGTTCTGCACCTGTTCCCTTATTTTTTCTATTTCGTTCTTCATGTCCAGCCCGAGTTTGGTTATGGCAAGATCGTTGGACTTGGAGCAGATGGTGTTTGTTTCCCTGTTGAATTCCTGGATTAAAAAGTCGAGTTTGCGCCCGACCAGCTTTTCGCCGCAGATGGCGCGGAACTGACCGATGTGCGAGCGGAGGCGCGTGAGCTCCTCGTCGATGTTGGACTTGTCCGAAAAGACGGCGACTTCGGTCAAAAGCCTGCTTTCGTCCACGGGAACGTTTTCGAGATAGCTTTTGATTTTTTCTTGGAGTTTTGCTCTGTAATTGCTTGCAACCAAGGGTGCGCGCTCGGAGATGCCCGCGACGAGTTTTTCGATCCTGTCCACGCGGGACAGCATATCCTTTGCGAGTTTTTCACCCTCGACGGCGCGCATTTGGTTGAGGTTTGAAAGCGCGTCCGACAGTGCGCATCTGAGCGCTTCGAGCATCTCTTCGTCGGCGCCCGCCGCCTCTTCGGCTTTGAGAATGTCGGGCTGGCGCAGAATGGACGTGACCGTGAGGTCGTTTTGCGCCTCGGGGAAGAGCGCGGCAACCTTTTTTGCCGCCTCCACGTAGGCGCGCGCCGCGGGTTCGTCTATGTACATGGTCTTTGCCTTGTCGCGCTTGTCGGTCAGGCTGATGAACACGTCGGCATGACCGCGGGTGAGATTTTCGCGCACGATCGAGCGCACGGTCTCTTCGTTGCCCGAAAAGATTTTGGGGCACTTTACGGAGATGTCGAGATAGCGGTTATTGACCGTTTTTATTTCGGCGGTCAGTTCTATGCCGCCCTGTTTATACTGCCCCCTGCCGAAGCCGGTCATGCTGTACATAAATATTTATACCCTCGGTTGCTTATTTTATATACATTATAACGCATAACTTACAAAATTACAAGCCGCGGCGGGGGTTTTTAACAAAATTTTCGCACACGGCGACTTTTCAGTAGTCGACGCCGTCGTTTGGAAAAGCCCCCCTTTCGCGCGTGCAGACTATGCGGTAGTTATTGCGCGGCTGGGCGGAAAAGAGCGTGACGGGCGCGACCGAGGTTATAATGGCGCCCGTCACGTCGGCAAAATATGCGCATCCGCCCGCACACATGACGACGGGTATACCGTAGAGATACGCATACGCGCGTATCAGAAGGGGGGACACGGGGTGGACGTTTTCGGTGAGGCACAAAAGCAGGTTGCAGCCGCACAGCGACAGACTTTTTATGTTTTCGGGGAAGGGCAGATCGTTTTCTATGCACAGCCCCACCTTATAGCCGCCCAGCTTATACAGCCCCAGATATGCGCCGCTCTTCAAATCCTCGCCATCGACGACGTGCAGCATATCGGTTATGCCGAGCAGCCTGCCCCCCTCCGCAACGGCGGCGGACTTGCGCTTCAACCCGCGGCTGTCGGTGCGGCAGCCGCACACGGCGGCGCAACCCGAACGCTTTGTAAGACGGGCGAATTCGCCGAATTTATCACTCCTGCCCGAAAGTTCGCTGTCGAAGTCAACGTCGCCTATATAGCCGAAGCCGATTAAAGCCACGTCGCACTCGGGCAATTGGCGATGGTCGCCCGCAGACATGCGCGGCACTACACAGATTTTCATACAATTTATTCTATTAAAAAAAAATTTAAATTGTTCCCTTGCTTTTTATTACACGATAGTGTAAGATTAAAACATGAAACAAGTCTACGATTTTAACAGCGAAACCCTGCCTACGATAATTACCCCGCACGACTGCTATATAACGGCGGTTGAGCTTAAAGACGGCTGGCTGACATTCACCTTTGACGACGATATTATGCACGGCGAGGATTGCCCTATTGGTTCCGACTGCAAGTTTGACTGTATACGCTTTCATATCGACGAATTGGTTTTCGATGACGGCATACTGGTTTGCCGCGGCAATATAAAGCGCAAGAAATGGATATACAAAGAAGTAGGATTGGATTATTTAAGAAAAGTTTTATGTCGCGGCAATCTTGAATATATGTATCACTTTGTTGCATTCGGCGGAATAATTATACAACTGTTTTCGGCAAAAAAGGGAGCGCTAAATGGTCACAATACGAGCTTACGATAGATACTGATATGGTGGAAATTGAATGGAGTAAGAGGCAATAAAGATAATGTGCCGCCGACCGCATGGTCGGCGGCACATTATCTTTGCGGCGGAAAAATTGTTCTATTTTTGTGGGGCGCGGCATAGCCTATAAACATGAAAAGGACAATCTGTATTATTTCGGCGTGCGCGATTTGCGCATTTGTAGCCGCGCCGCTCGCCGCGTGCGCGCCCCAAAACGACGAACAGAGCAGCATTTACCGGATAACCGCGCAATATGACGGGGGCAACGCGCTTACGGGCAGGGTTGAACTCGATTACTTCAACGATACCGACAACGCGCTGGACAGCTTATGTTTCAACCTTTGGGGCAACGCCTACCGCCAGGGGGCGCAGTATGCGCCCGTCTCCGCAGAAATGAACGCGCAGGCGTACTATAACGGCGAGAGCTACGGCGGAATGACCATAACCGACGCCGCTGGCGGGCAATGGCAGGTGCGCGGCGAGGACGAAAACATTCTTGAAATTGCGCTTGAATCGCCCATATATCCCGACGAACGCGCTCAGGTGACGATAGATTACACCCTTACCTTGGCGGACGTCAACCACCGCACGGGCGTGACCGAAAACACGGTAAACCTGGGCAATTTCTTCCCCATCCTCTGCGCGTACGGGCAGGCGGGCTGGCTTGAATACACCTACTGCGCGACGGGCGACCCCTTTGTTTCGGACGTTGCCGACTATGAAATGCAGCTAACCGTACCCGAAAGCTTTAAAGTTGCGGCGAGCGCGCAGCTGTGCGGCAGCGCGGAGAGCGGCGGCGTTGTTACTTACACTTACCGCATGCAAAACGCGCGCGACTGTGCGTTCGTGCTCTCCGAACAGTTTGAAGAGATCAGCCGCGAGGTAAACGGCGTTGAAGTTAAATATTATTACTACAACGACGAACAGGCGCAGGCAGTTCTGGGCGCGGCGGCGCACAGCCTTGAATATTTTTCGCAGACCTTCGGCGCGTATCCCTACCACACTTACACTGTGGTGCAGACGGGATTTTGCCAGGGCGGCATGGAGTATCCCGCGCTGAGCATGATATCGGACGAATGTGAAGGGCAGACCGCAATATATACCGCCGTGCACGAAACGGCGCACCAATGGTGGTATGCCGCGGTGGGCAGCGACCAGTACGCGCACGGCTGGCAGGACGAGGGGCTGGCGGAGTATTGTTCGCTGATGTTTTTTGAATACGCCCCGCAATATGGCGTGACGAGCGCGGGTTTGCTGGGCACGGCGACCAAGGCGTACAGGGCGTATTTTTCGGTTTACAGCCAGCTTTTCGGCGACGCCGACACGAGCATGGAGCGGGCGCTGAACGAATTTTCGGGCGACTATGAATACGCCAACATTGCCTATAACAAGGGACTGCTGATGTTCGACGCCGTGCGCGCCGCCTGCGGCGACGAGCATTTTACAGCCGCACTGAAAGACTACTACACCTCTTACCTCAATAAAATCGCGCCCTATGAGGGGCTGATAGCCGCTTTCTGCCGATATGCCGACTGCGAGGGCATTTTCAACAGCTTTTTAAACGGCGAAGTAATCATCTAACAGCGTTCCGCTGTACCATATTCCGCAATTGAGCGTTATTATTCTACCCTACCACTCTTGCGGACAGCAACATTCCGTTGCATCAGATTCCGCAATTTCGTCGACACAAATGCCCATTTCACGCAAGCCGTGCGCAGCTCGTCTTGCTCTTTTGGGGCATTGTGTCTCCTCTTCGCGCAAAAGCCACGGTTTTGCGCGAGTGCTAAGGAATTAATTAGTTGCGCTCTGCGAAAGCAAATGCCCTTTCTCACGCTCATACTGCGTATGCGCGCGGCGCTCTGCATTTGCCTCTGTATGGGAGTTTTCTCCGTGCATACGCACGTCGAAAACTCTTCTATTGCAATTACTAATGTCATTTCGACCGAGCGGCAGCGAGTGGAGAAATCTCGCCTTATTGATAGATTTCTCCATGCGCCCAACTTCGTCGGGCTTAGTCGAAATGACATGGTAGAGGTAATAACACGCTTACCCTGAACCGCGGCGGCGGGCATTTTGCCCGCCGCCGCGCACATTATTCCGTACTTAGACACAAAATTTTTACAGCGGCGGGGCGCAAAGCCGTAAACTTTTTGTTGCCAAAAAAAATATTATGAAGTATAATAGGGTTGTCGGCGGGTCATAACGCACTATAAACCCGCGACAAAGGTTATTTATGGACGCTTACCCAAGTTTTATTTTTAACAGGCTTTAACCGCTGCGCGACCCTGCTGCAAGGTGCGCGGTGGTTTGCCGCGCACATTTTATTTTTACGGAGATGATGCAGTATGGTCAAGTATTTTGTATCCGGCGGCGACAACAAGCTCGCCCAGGTGCAGGCGTTTGAACAGCTTTGCTGGGTTGACATGGTCAATCCCACCGACGACGAGGTGGACGACGTTGTTGAAGTTACGGGCGTTTCGGAAGATATGATTAAAGCCGCGCTCGACGAGGAGGAACCCGCCCGCACCGAATTTGACGAGGGCAACAGCATGTTCGTCGTCGACTGCCCCATAATTGAGGAGAGCGAGAGCGGCGACACCTACTCCACCCTGCCCTTAGCCATAATTTACAACAAAAAATGCATAATAACGGTCTGCCTGAAAGGCAATCCCGTGCTTAAAGACTTTATAACCGGGCGCATAAAAGTTTTTTGCGACAAACCTGTGGCGTTTATTTTAAACTTTATGTACGGCAACGCCAAAAGGTTTTTGTACTGTCTTAAACAGATAGACCGAAAAGCCCACCGCGTTCAGGCGGAACTTGGAAGAACGCTTAAAAACGAAGAGATTTTACAGCTCTTGGAGCTTGAAAACTCGCTTGTCTACTTTTCGACGTCGCTCAACTCCAACTACAAGGTTCACGAAAAACTTTCAAAAGTTGAAGCCGTTGCCACGCGCGAAGATTACCAGGATTTGTTCGACGACATGGTAATTGAGAGCAGTCAGGCGATTGAAATGTGTAAAATTTATAAAGATATTCTGTCGGTTTCGATGGACGCGTATGGTTCGGTAATTTCCAACAACGCCAACGACACCATGAAAAAACTGACGGTTATAACCATTTTGCTTGCCATTCCCACCATGATTGCGGGGTTCTGGGGCATGAACGTGCCCGTGCCGTGGCAGATTCAGGACGGCGATACCTCTACACTGTGGTTCTGGGTGATAATTATCGCAACATTTATACTGACCGCCGCCGTGGCGTTTGTGCTGGTTAAGTCTATGAAATTCAGACCCGCCGCCAAGCGCAGGCAGAGGCGCAAGAAGAGATCGAGGGACGACTGATATGCCTATTTTACAATATAAATGCCCGAAGTGCGGCAAGGAATTTGAAGAACTTGTAAAAAAATACGACGACGAGGTTTTATGCCCCGACTGCAAAGTCAAAGCCGAACGGAGCTATTCGGGCTCGGTTTGGTCGGCCACGGGCAAGCCCACCAAAAAGTGCAGCGGGCACTGCTCTACCTGCGGCGGCTGCCATTGACAATCGCCGGGGTTAAACAACCGGATAACCCCACACATACAAATATACCACGCATATAAAACTTACGCGCAAACATTGTCTGCGGGCGCGGCTCAGGTGAGCCGCGCCCGCATTTTTTACATACCGCCTTTTTACATGCCCCTTTTATGTATACCGCCGCAAATTTTTGGCAATAAAGCATTAAGCGAGGAGGAAGTTTTATGCGCACCCTTAAAATTGGCGCAATTTTAATACTTGCGCTCGCCGTGTGCGCGGCAGCGGTGTCGTTGCCAAAGAGGACGGCGTTTGAGTGCGGCGAAAGCTACACTTTTTATGTGGGGCACACCTCCTCGGACTGCAAGATTATTACCGTGGACGACAACCCGGACATACTGATGCTTGTGCTTAAAGACGTGTGCGGCGAGGCGACGACCTTTGAAAATCTTGACGTGACGGAATTTTTGCAATCGGTTGACGGGAACATATTGTTTGAGGAAGAGCTTTCTGACAGCGTAAATTACTACTGTTCGGCAGACCTGCCCTACTCGGTGGAGCTGTACGGAATGGAGATTAACCTGCACATATGCGTCAAACAAGGCGGCGTGACCGTCGCCTCACCAATCATCTTCGGCGGCTACTAAGCGGGGTGACCCCGCTGTCGGGTTCCGCAAACGGGTGTTATCATTCTGCCAAACTCGTCTTGCGGACAGCAACGTTCCGTTGCATCATATTCCGCAAAAAGACGTTATTTTTCTACCCCGCCTCCCTTGCGGACAGCGTTCCTCTGTACCATATTTCGCAAACGGGCGTTATCATTCTTCCAAACTCGTCTTGCGGACAGCGTTTTTAACTATTTATGTCATTTCGACCGAGCGACAGCGAGTGGAGAAATCTCGCCTTACTGATAGATTTCTCCATGCGTGCGGCTACGCCGCACGCATGGAGAAATGACAGGATGTAGTTCCATTTCCCGCGCCGAAGGCGCATTTCACAGCGGCATATTTGCCGCTATTTCACACACGGCAACGCCGTGTATTTGACCATCCGCCTTTCCGCAAAAAAATTTTAGTGCGATGTATAAACGGCGACGGGGCGGGCAATAAAGCATTTGTAAGCGAAAAACGCTGCATTAAAAGGAGATAAAAAATATGAGCCAGGAAAAAAACACAAACAAAAAGAAATTATTGACTTACTACATCATTTTGGGGGCGTGCATTCTGCTGATAGCCGCCGTGACGGTGACCGTTATTTTTGCCGTGAGGGGAAACGACGATTCTTTCCAGATAGACAACGGAAACACGCCTTCCGATGACGACCAACAGGACGACGATGATGACGACGATCAGCCCTCGGACGACGTTTCTTCGGCATATGAATTTATTTCGCCCGTGGCGACGCTGGACGTGACCAACGACTACACCTTTTATTACAACCAGACGCTCGACTGCTACCACTACCACACGGGGCTTGACATGGCTGCCGAGGCGGGCACCGAAGTTCTGGCGTGCGTAGACGGCACGGTGGAGAGCATAACGCTTGGCGACCTTCTGGACGGAAACAAGATTGTGCTTTCGCACGCCGACGGCGTTAAGACGAGCTATTACTTTATTGACGTAGCCGAAGGGCTTGAAGTGGGCGACGAGGTAAAGCGCGGCGACGTTATAGGCACGGTTGCCGAACCGACGGGCAGCGAATATAAGGACGGCGCGCACCTGCATTTTGAAGTCAGCAAAAACGGCGAGCTTGCAGACCCCAACGAATACCTTGACATCAGCGAAAAATAATTGTCTTTTACCGCGCGTAATGCGTTGATTGCGGCATATGCGCGGGGCAACCGTTTTATGAGCGACCGACAGGGGCGGCGCGGGATTTTTAAATCCCGCGCCGCCCTTTCGTATTAAAAAATAACTTTTACAATTTTTTAACAATATCTTATCTTTTTATAAAAAAATTTAGGCTATAATGCCGCATGAAAAGAGAGGGACAGCATGAAAAAAGAATTACGCCCGATAGCCTTTTTAAAAGATCCGCCCGCTTTATTCATAGCCGCAGTATGGGCGGCTGCACTTATATTTATCGCCGCGGCGATAGCGCTTACCGCCCTTTCAGTCACCGATTGGTATACATATATAGTTTATGTGTTTGCGGCTGTATTTCTCGCCTATTCAATTTACCTGATTGTGCGGGGCGTACCCAAAATTAAAAGAGCAGTAATTGCCAAGGCAAAAGAACACGCCTTTACCGACAACATAGTTTCAAACTACGGATTTCGCACCACCGTATTTTTTTTAATATCGTTTGCAATCAACGTCGGGTTTGCCCTATTCAACGGGGTTATGGGCATCGTCACCCGCTCCGTTTGGTACGGCATAATGTCGTGCTATTACATTTTTCTGAGCGCGCTGCGCGGAGGATTGCTGGCGGGCGGCAGAAAAATTAAAAAGCTGGCGGGCGGCGACGGGCGCGCGTTGAATATTTACAAGCTGAAACTGTACAGACTGTGCGGTATTTCGCTGTTCGTGCTCGAACTTGCCCTTGCCGCCGCAGTTACGCTGATGATACTCTCCGAGCGCCCGACGGCTTATTCCGAAATAATTGCGATAACCTGCGCCGCATACACCTTTTACAAGATCACCTTTGCGATAGTAAACATACGCAAAGCGAGGAAGCTGCGCGACCCCGTGTTGCAGAGCTACCGCAACATCAACCTGACCGACGCCGCGGTTTCGCTGCTCTCCCTTCAAGTTACGCTGGTTATAGTATTTTCAGACGAACAGACGGTAAACATGAACGCGCTCAACGCCGTGACGGGCTTTGTCGTATGCGCGCTGACAATAGTTCTGGGCGCGCTCATGATCGCCAACGCAACGGTGAGGCTCAAAAAAATTAATCAAGCCAATGCAGAAAAATAAAAAACCGGCAACATCGCGCCGATTTTTTATTGTTTTGATGAAGCTGAATAACGCGGGTTGCGCATATCATTTTATGCGCAGCCCGCGTTAGTTTTTTTTACAAACTCTGCTTTAAGATGTCGATAACCTCTTCGCGGGTGAGCACCTTGTAGCCGCCCTGCATTATAAGGGTTGCGTCGGCGATGCCCTCTATCATGTCGGGCGTGACGCCGAGGTCTTTGAGGTTCATGACCAGACCTATCTTGTTCATCCAGCTTTCCATGGCGACGAGACCTTCGGTTGCGACCTGCTCTTCCGACTTGCCTTCGGCATTTACGCCCCAGACGTTGACGGCGTAGCGCGCAAACTTTTTAAGCCCGAAGGGCATTATATAGCGGTAGTACGCCATGGATACGGCGGCGAGGGTCATGCCGTGGGTGGCGTCGGTATAGGCGCCGACCGCCTGACCTATCATATGCACTTCCCAGTCGGTGGTTTTGCCCTGGGCGGTGAGGGTGTTGAGCGCCCACGTCGCCGTCCACATTATGTTGGAGCGCGCCTCGTAATCGCGGGGATTTTCGACGGCGATGAGCGACGAATGAATGAGCGAGCGCAGCAAGCCTTCGGCGATGTAGTCGGACGTGTTGTCGTCCTCGCCCGAAAAATACTGCTCCAAAATATGGCTCATGATGTCGTAGAAGCCCGCCACCATCTGGTACTTGGGCAGCGTGTAGGTGTAAGTGGGGTCGAGCACGGAAAACTTGGGGAAAACCTCGGTGCCGAACACGTGACCGATTTTAAGCTTTTGCTCGTGATTGGTGATTACGGCGCCGCCGTTCATTTCCGAACCCGTGCCGACCATGGTCAGAACGCAGCCGACAGGGATAATTTTGCATGTCGGCTCCTCAAAGCGGATGTAATACTTTTGCCAGGGGTCATCTTCGCAGTATGCCGAAACCGAAACTGCCTTGGAGTAGTCGCACACCGAGCCGCCGCCGACGGCTAAAATGAGGTCGACGTTATTTTCTCGGGCGATGCGCGCGCCCTCTGCGAGCTTTGCCGACGTGGGGTTGGGCATGACGCCGCCATCCTCCACTACTTTTTTGCCGCATTCCTTCAAAACGTCCATCACGCCGTCGTAAATGCCGTTCTTTTTTATTGAACCGCCGCCGTAGACAAGCATGACCGTAGAACCGTATTTTGCAAGTTCGCCCTTTAAATTTTGTATAGCGCCCTCGCCGAAATACAGGCGGGTGGGATTGCAAAAGGTAAAATTACCGAGCATTTTTAGTTTTTCCTCCTGAAAATTTTTAAAGTTTTTTATTTGACGATATTAATTATACCACGCGCGCGCAAGCTTTTCAATATGCAAAATCAAAGTTTTTAATAAGCAAAACTGTTTTAAAAGCGGGGCGCGTGGTTATAATATGGCAGACAAAAGGGGCGGATTTTGCCGAAAACGAACGCGCATTTTTGCGCTGTTAACAAAAGCAGGTCGCCTTTTGCAAAAAAATGAAAATTTTTGTTATTTTTGAAAAATCGTAACAATTATATCGATTTAAAAATTTTAATTCACAAAAATTATCGCTATTATCATAAAATAGTGTTAGATTATAACAAAAATGCCATTTTTAAAAATTTTTTAAATGTTATTGACTAACAAAAAACAGTATGCTATACTGCAAGCGAAATTAGGAAAACCTGATTGCTTAACAGGAAGATGAAGAGCGCGGAAAAATGTGTCCGCGACAAAAAGAATTTAGTGAGGTAAGAGAAATGAAAGTTTACAACTATTTAATGCAACTGGCAGTTATCAACTCCACAATGGGAGTTATGTACAACGAATATTTGCTCGATCTTATGAGAAAATCCAAACTGAACAAGATCGGCAAATAACACCGCCGCGCAATGCGGCAGACCCGACACAACGTTTTAAGCGCGCCGCAGCGAAATATGCGGCAAAATACCTTTCAAGGAGGTACGGATATATGGATATTTATGAAAAACTTAACCAGATAGACGACGAACAGACCGATTACGGTGTAAACCCTCTTTCATACGTCGTCCTTGACTGCGGAAGATAAAATAATTCAGACACACTTATGCACTGCAAAAGATCACATCTGTAAGGAGGCTTAAAAATGATTGATTTGTACGAAGAAATCGCTCAGCTCGACAGCGCCGAAAATGAGATCGGTGTATCGCCCCTCTCATACGTTGCTCTCGGCTGTGCAAGATAAGTTAGCGATATAAAAATTTAACGTATAAGCTTGCAGGCGGGCGCGCAATGAAAGTTGCGCGCCCGTTTTTGCATTTTTTCATAACCGAAATGTCATCTCCGCATACCTCATAAACAACGCGTTGCGCCAACAAAAACCGTTTTACCAATCAACGACATTATAATATGACCAAAACGGCACATCAATATTTTATGAACATATATAACCCCTGCGCATAGTAAAGCGGGCACGCACTTACCGTGCGTGCCCGCTTCCGACAAGACTTTGCACTTATTTTTAATTCAATCAGTCGTCGGTGCGACCAGAAATGGCGTTGCCTATGCCGTTGAAGGCTATCATCAGGAAGGCGGCGATTATGAACACCACCCACGAGGGATGCCAGTTGCCGAACACACACCCGCAGATGAGGTATATGCCGGGCGATAAAATTATTACCATGCCCGAAAGCCCGTAGAGCACGCGCGCCGAAAGGGGCGCGGATGCATCCTCGCTGTCGCAGACGACAAAAATTTTATCGACGAACGCGCACGCAGCGATGGCAAATATAAAAATTATCCAGCCGGGGTGCCACAAGTTTGCTATTGCGCCCATGCATATGTACGCGAGGGCAGAACCGAAAAGCAGAACGCCGTCTATCGCGCCGCCTATCGCGCGGGAACGCTTGCGCCCGCATTCGTTAGGGGATATGTCGGAAATAAGCTCGGTCTTTTCCGCATCGCGCGGACAATCGGACGAATTGTTTTCGCTGCCCTTATCCACGGCGATTTCATTCTGCGCGCCCGCTCCGCCTTGCGCAACGCCGCCGCGCATAAGGTCGTCCATTGTCACGCCGAAGATATCGCACAGGGCAATTATTTTTTCGGTTTCGGGGTAGGCTTCACCCGTTTCCCACTTGCTGACCGACTGCCGCGAAACCTGCAACTTATCGGCGAGCTCTTCCTGCGTTATTTTGTCGCGCTTTCTTAAATACTGTAAGTTGTCTGCAAATGCCATAATGTTATCTCCTTTGGTTTTTGCAATTATATTATACTATGCGCCGAACACAATTTCAACCGCGTTTGGCGTGCTTTTTTCGCAACCTGAGGTTGCGCGGAGATAATTTAAACTACTTTTACAGCATAACGAAGAGAGGTACAGTTTTATTTGTCATTTAGAGCGAATGGCGCGTTAGCGCACTCTGTCGATTTTACTAATACCGGCATCCATCCCCGCCCCGTCATTTCGACTAAGCCGCCGCGACTGAAAGTCGCGGCGGCGCATGGAGAAATCTATCAATAAGGCGAGATTTCTCCACTCGCTGTCGCTCGGTCGAAATGACATAAGTAATTAAAAACACTGTCCGCAAGACGAGCCGTATAATACAAAATACTCAATTACGGAACATGCTGCAACAGAGCGTTGCTGTCCGCAAGAGGGGCAGGGTAATGTAACAACGCCGTTTGCGGAGCTTGATGCAACGGAACGTTGCGTCTGTCACAAAAATTTCACTTGTATTTTTTGGCGAAAGGTGTTACAATGGTAATATCAAATAAGGCAAGGGAAAAATTATGAAAATCAAAATTACTTCTGACTCTACCTGCGACCTCGGCGACGAGCTGATTGCACAAAACGACATCGGCATATTTGCCCTGCAAGTTATTTTGGGCGAAAAGTCCTACCGCGACGGCATTGACATAACTCCGCAGGACATATTCGGCTATGTAGCCGCAAACGGCGTGTTGCCCAAGACGGCGGCGGGTTCGTCAGACGAATACGGCGCGTTCTTCAAAAAACAGCTTGAAGGTTACGACGCGCTGATACACTTCAACATATCTTCCAAGGCTTCGAGCAGCCATTCCGCCGCGTGCATAGCCGCCAAAAATTTTAAAGACAAGGTTTATGTAATCGACAGCAAGGCGCTTTCGACGGGGCAGGGTCTGCTTGTTATGAAAGCCTGCGATTTAAGGGACGAAGGCATGGACGCGAAAGACATTGTCAAGCGCATAACAGAGCTTACTCCCTTTGTAAACACCTCGTTCGTGCCCGATGATTTAAACTATCTTCACAAGGGCGGCAGATGTTCGCTCGCCGCCATGCTGGGCGCCAAGGTGTTAAAGCTTCACCCCCTTATAGAGGAGGACAAAGAAGGTCAGCTTGTAGCCAGAAAAAAATATATGGGCAGCATGGAGAGGTGCATCAAGACATACATTCACGACCTGCGCGAGCAATACCGCCGCTACGACAAGACAAGGTGCTTTATCACCCACTCTTCCGCCGACAAAGAGCTTGTAGATATTGCAAAGCGGGAAGTTGCCCAGATGTTCGAGTTTGACAAGGTGATAGAGACGGTTGCAGGCTCGATAATAACCAGCCACTGCGGAAGAAATACTTTAGGCGTTTTATTCATTAGCGAATAAAATCCATGAATTGCAAACGGAGCTTGCATGAATTCTTGAAAGCTGACGCTTTCTCCATGAATTGCGCCCAATACCCGCGATATACTATGGGGTCAATCAAAGGGCGCATGAATTGCACGCCAGGCGTGCATTGCGGTGAAAGTATTCTAAACAGATACTCACCACAATGGTGCAATTAGCAATTGCGAGAATTCATGCCGCCTTAGATAAGCATAAATCAAAGTGAGAGGTTGAGGCGGCAATTCATGGCAAAGCCAGTTCATGTGCACGCAGTACACAATTCATTTGATTAAAAGCGCGCGCCCGAAAAAATTTTTCGGGTGCGCGCTTTTAATCAATATTTCCTTCCAACTCATCCAGCGTGAGAAGAAAGGGCGGAATGAAATTTTGCATGAAATATTCGACCGCGGGCATATTGCGGGAGTGCAGGTCTTCTTCAATGCTCTTTTTGGCTTTTTCAAACTCGGTGTTGCCGCTGCGGTGCTCCTCTAAGCACTTTATGTATGCCGCCAGCCTGTCCGCCGCCTTTAAAATTTTATATTCCTCGCTGTCGGTATCGGACAGGACAAAGGGTTCGAGTCCCTCTTCAAGCTCCTCCGGCAGCATGGCGAGCAGCTTTTTGCAGGCGCGCGCTTCGATGTCCTTATACGCGCCCTTTATGTTGTTGTTGAAATATTTTATGGGCGTGGGCAGATCGCCCGTCATAACCTCGCTGCACTCGTGGTATATAGCATAGAGCACGCACTTGCCCTCATCCACGGCGCCGCCGTAAATTTTATTGGTTATAATTGCCAGCGCGTGGGCGAGCATGGCGACCTGCTGTGAGTGCTCCATTATGTTCTCTTCCCGCACAGAACGCATGAGCGACCAGCGCTTTATATATTTCATTCTGTCCATAAAGGCATAAAAATTATAAGGCATTTGCAAATTCTCCTTTGAAAAACTGAATACGATATACATTATATAATAAAAGGCGGGCAAATTCAATTGACTTTGCAAAAAAAATAAAATATAATTTTGGGGAAAGGCGGGTGAAAAACCTTGCCTTAAAAAATTAATTTACCGTCGGGGGTGTCCGCAAAATTTTGTGCGGGCTGAGATTATACCCTTTGAATCGGCAACGTAATGGTTGAGCGATAAGACAAAAGAGTAGAATTTACTGCGTTCCTGCTTTTTTGTGGTATGGAGCGCATTTTTATTTGCATTGAGTTTGCAGACGACAAGCCGCGCGCCGTATCCACAGGTTACGGCGCGCGGCTTTTAATAACTTTGCGGCGGTAAAAGGAGGTTTTATGTTCTTTTCACTTTTAAGTGCGCATGCCGGCGAAGTAGAAATCGACGGACAGGACTATTATGCGTACGCCGACGTGTGGACGGAATATGCCAACAGCCTTTTTGTGGAGATATTCTTTTATCTCGCAATCGCAATGGTCGCTGTCATGGTAGCCGTCGGAATAATCGTCAGACTAAAAAAGCCCGAAAGCTTTTTTGCATTTGTAAAGGGTTGCGCGCTCATTGCCGCCGGGTTTATTGTGACCGTGCTGGTGGTGATGCTGGCGCTCGGATTTGCGGAGATCGAGGAAAAAGGTTACGCCGACTACGACGGAATACGCAGCCTTGTCTACATTCCCGCGATAGTGCTCGGCTCGGTCGTCGCGCTCGGACTGATCGCAAGCTACATAGCTTCGCTGTTCGGCCGCAAAACCTTTAAAATTACCCTTATAACGGCGGCATCGCTGGCGGGAGCCGCGCTGATTGCCCTGCTGATATGCCTTATCGTATATCTCAATTCGGGCAACGCCGAAATAAACAACGGCGCCGAAATCACCTCAACCGAAAACGCGCTTCTCTACGTCTGCGCGGCGGGACTGATAGTCGTCATAGCGCTGCTGGCATTCCTGTTCGGCAAGGGCGAGAAAAAGGAATACGATTCAAAATCGATATCCTACGCGGGCATATGTATAGCCATGAGCTTTGCGCTCTCCTACATCAAGTTCTTTGAAATGCCCCAGGGCGGTTCGCTCACCCTCGCCTCCCTCCTCCCCCTCATGATTTATTCCTACATGTACGGCGTGAGAAAGGGCGTGGTTGCGGGCTTTGCCTACGGCATATTGCAGGCCGTTCAGGATCCCTGGCTGATACACCCCGCGCAGTTCCTTTTGGACTATCCCGTGGCTTTTTCGGCGATAGGGCTGGCGGGCATGTTCTCGCGCGTTAAAGCGCTGGACAAACTGCCCCAGCTGAAATTTACCCTGGGCGCGATTGTCGGCTGCGTTTTGAGGTATATTTCGCACATACTCTCGGGCGTATTCGCCTTTTCGGAGTATTCCACGCTCGACAACGTGTGGATATACAGCATGGCTTACAACTCGTTCGTATTCATCGACATAGCCATTGCGATAGCCGTGGGCATTATAGTTTTCAGCACCCGCTCGTTCAACGCGCAGGTCAGAAAGGTTCAGGCTACCGCATTTGAAACCAAAAAGTCCGCGCAAGCTGAACAGTCCGCGCAGACCAGCGACTGAAAACCGCAGACATAAAATGAAATACGCCGCCGCGCTTTATGCAAAGCGCGGCGGCTTTTATTATGCTTTCTTTACATTTATATCACTGCCCGCCATTATATGCAATAAGCAATTTTGCCGTCGCCCGTCATATATGCGGCAACTAAATAAACTGCAACACGTCTACGAGGACGGCGAAGCCGAGTATCAGAGCAAAGCCTATCACATGGATCACCGCCTCGACCTTGCGCGGCACGGGTTTTTTGAAAATCCACTCAATGAGGCAGAAAACGACCTTGCTGCCGTCGAGCGCGGGAATGGGCAACAGGTTGAACACGGCGAGGTTGACCCCTATATATGCCGCAATCTCCAAAAAACTCTGTACCCCCTGCGAGGCGATTTCGCTGGTCAGACGTATGGTGGTTATCGGTCCGCCGACGGCGGAAAGACTTAAATTGCCCGTCAGCAGTTCGCCGAGAACGGTGAATATGGAGCCGGCGATTTTAAAGGAATACATGAACGACCTGCCGAGACTCTCCCAGAAGCCGAACTTGCAGCTGACCGACGATAGGTCGTAAAAGGCGCCGTCGTCGTTGGTGTACGTTCCCACGCCGAGCGCGCAGAAAGCGAGCGAAATCTGCGAAGAATTTTCAAAGTCGCAGTCGGCGCGCAGCATCACCTGCGCCTCGGCGCGTTCGCCGCCGCGCACCACGCTGACGTCCACCACGTCCCCTTCGTTTCTGCCGTTGAGCGCGGCTACAATGTCGGTTGCGAGGTAGATGTCAGCCCCGTCTATGCCGACGATGACGTCGCCCTCCTGCAAGCAGTACGCCGCGGGATATGCCTCGTCCAACGCCACCGAATTGATGCGGTAAGCCATCTGACCGAAGGCAAAAGTTGAAATTATTATTATAAGCAGCGCCAGGAGATAATTGAACGCCGCGCCCGCGACGAGCACTATTATGCGCTTTAAGGGGTGCTGTCTGTTGAAAGCGCCCTCGCTTTCGCCCTCCTCATCCTCGCCCTCGAAAGCGCAGTAGCCGCCGAGCGGAAAGGCGCGCACCGAAAATATGCGCCCGCTTTTGCCCTTGCGCTTGAATATTGCGGGGCCGAAACCTATGGCGAATTCGTTGATTTTAAAGCCGAGGGCGCGACCCGCGACGTAATGACCGAACTCGTGAATGGTTATCATGGCGAGCAGAATCAAGATTGCGAGTAACACCGATAAAATTGTTCCGGCGACCCCGCCGCCTGCAAGCGCATTATGTGCCATTATACCTCTTTTTTATGTAAATATCCGCCGCCGCGCGCGCCGACCTGTCGGCTTCCGCCAGCTGTTCGTAGCTTTGAGCGGGGCAATTGCTTGTGCCCTGCACCACGGCGTCGGCGACCCGCCATATATCGCAGTAACCTATTCTGCCGCAAAGGAACGCCCCCACAGCCACCTCGCTTGCGGCGTTTAAAACGGCGGGCAATATGCCGCCCGCCCGACCGCACGAAAGGGCGAGGTCGTACATGGGGTACTTTTTCCTTTCGAGGGGGATAAACTCCAACGAAAAAGCCTTGCCCCAGTCGAGCTTTTTTAGCCCGCAGTCCAGCCTTTGGGGATAGGTCAGCGCCAGCTGAATGGGCAGTTCCATCGTTGGGTTGGAGAGCTGGGCGAGTATTGCCCCGTCCTCGAATTCGACCATGGAGTGAATGATGCTCTGCGGCTGGATTACCGTCTTGATCGAGGCATAGTCGGCGCCGTACAGGTGGTGGGCTTCGATAACCTCGTACCCCTTATTCAACAGCGTTGCGCTGTCTATCGTGATTTTTGCGCCCATGCTCCACGTGGGGTGGTTGAGCGCCTGCGCGGGCGTTACGCCTTTCAGCTCATCAAAATTTTTGTCGCGGAAGGGGCCGCCGCTCGCCGTTAAAATGAGGTTTTTGAAGGGCGCGCGGCGCTCGAAGTTAAGGCACTGCCAGATTGCCGAATGTTCGCTGTCGACGGGCACGATTTCGCCGCCGAGAGGAACGATTATGTCGCCACCGCACACGAGAGTTTCCTTGTTGGCGAGCGCCAGCCTTGCGCCCATTTTAAGCGCGAGCAGGGAATATTTTAAGCCCGCGAACCCGCCGCAGGCGACGAGGACGATATCCGCCCCGCTGTCCTCCACGGCGCGCAGCGCGCCTTCCTCGCCGAAGTAAAATTTTGTGCCGCCAACCTCATCGATATGGGCGGGCGCGCCCGAGGTGAGCGCGGCGGTTTTGGGCGCAAATTCGCGCGCGAGCGCGCCCAGCCGCTCTGCCGAAGAGCCGGCAACGAGGCAGGTTATTTTGAACATGTCGGGATAGCGGCGGACGACGGACAGCGTTTGGCTGCCTATCGAGCCCGTACAACCGACCAGAGCTATATTTTTCATTTATATTATACCCATAAAATTATATTTTAATGACTGCAACGTTCCGTTGGCGGGGTGACCCCGCTGTCGGGCAACGTTCCGTTGCATCATGTTCCGCAATCTCGTCGGCACAAATGCCCCTTTTACGCAAGCCGTGCGCTGCCCGCCTTGCTCTTTTGGGGCATTGTCCTCTCGGGCGGCGTAGAGGCAGCGTCGCCCTCGGTCACCGCAAACGCGGGACGTAGGCGTTTGCTCACCTCGTGCAGCAAAACAGTGGGTGACCACTGTTTTGAAAATTCTGCACTCGCCCTCTTCGCGCAAAAGCCACGGTTTTGCGCGAATACTAAGCAATGATTGATGCGCTTCGCGAAGGCAAATGCCCTTTCGCCCGCCCATACCGCGTATGTGCGCAGCGATAGGCATTTGTCCCATATATTGGAGTTTTCTCCGTGCATACGCACGTCGAAAACTCTTCTAATGACATTTTACTTATGTCATTTCGACCAAGCGAGCAACGCGAACGCGCGGAGAAATCTCGCCTTATTCTTGCCTCACTGATAGATTTCTCCACTTCGGCGCTCCGCGCTTCTCGTGCGGCGTAAGGACAACGCCGCCCTCGGGCACCGCAAACGCGGA
>ERZ1643251.1978-NODE-1978-length-21716-cov-5.616546_pt1 | contig 21716 bp, 13 predicted proteins | sample MGYA00579261_ERZ1643251 | MGnify/ENA primary metagenome ERZ1643251 (study PRJEB29033, sample SAMEA4952267) | chicken gut metagenome | biome: Broiler Chicken; feature: Gastrointestinal Tract; material: Caecum | place: Ireland | collected 2018 | study: Broiler... | reverse complement strand
CGCGCCAGCAAGGACGGCTTAGAAAAATCCTCTGCGTCATAACCGTCGCCGCCGATATAGCTTCGCTCTGCTTCTTTAAATATGTGCCGTGGCTTGTGGGCGTGCTGAACGACAGCTTCTCACTGAACCTGCTTCAGCCGTCGTATACGATTCCGGTTGGAATTTCATTCTATACATTCCAGATACTCTCATACACCGTCGACGTATACACCGGCAAGACCGAGGCGCAGTCGAGCTTTTTCAACTTATTTTTATACATATCCTTCTTCCCGCAGCTGATCGCCGGTCCTATCGTAAAATATAACGACATCCGCGACCAACTCGCGTCCCGCGAGGTCACGCTCGACGGCACTGCGCTCGGCGTGCGTCGATTCATATTCGGGCTGTCGAAAAAGGTGTTGATCTCGAATACCGCGGCACTGATTGCACGCGCCGCGTTCGAAGCCGCGTCTCCGTCCAGTCTGCTCGCCTGGTCGGGCGCCCTCGCCTACTGCATACAGCTGTATTTCGATTTCTCGGGCTACTCGGATATGGCAATTGGTCTTGCGTCGATGTTCGGTTTCAAGCTGCTCGAAAACTTCAATTACCCGTATTCGGCTCTTACCATCCGCGACTTCTGGAAACGCTGGCACATTTCGCTGACCTCGTGGTTCCGCGAATACGTCTACTTCCCGCTCGGCGGTAATCGGGTTTCGAAATCAAGGACAATTGTAAATCGTTTGATCGTATTCTTTTTGACCGGATTGTGGCATGGAGCGAACTTCACTTTCATATTATGGGGTATGTGGCACGGTCTGCTTATGATGTTCGAGCAGGTCGCAAAATTCGAAAATTTCGCCGCAAAGAATCTATTCACACGCATCCTGTCACGTGTATACACTCTGCTCGCGGTTATGCTGGGATTTGTCGTGTTCAACTCGGCGAGCGTCGGCTCGGCGTTCGGATATATCGGCGCGATGTTCTCGTTTTCGGGCAATATCTCGGACGCGTTTATATACTATTCGCCGTATATGTGCGTTATCCTTGCCGCGTCGGTCATATTCTCTCTGCCGGTATTGCCGTATTTCAAATCAAAGCTCACGGGCAGCCGGCTTTGTGGCGTGGTCGAATGTACCGGCTACATCGTCTGCCTGCCGTTGTTAGCCTTATCGATAATGTCGCTCGCGTCCTCCGCGTTCAACCCGTTCATTTACTATATATTTTGAGGTGCAAAATAATGGTAAAAGTCTTCAAATTTATATTCTGCACATTATTTTTCGCCATCTGCATATTCTTTCTCGCAGCGATGCTGATTCCCGGCGCGTCGAATGTTGCCGAGGGCGGCGTAACCGCGCCGAAGCTGTTCGATGAGTCCGGTATAAATCAGGACTTCGGCGACCAATACGAGGAGTATTTTTCGAAAGCGTTCGCTTTCCGCGGTAAAGTTGTCGATATATACTCGACAATACGCGAGCAGCTGTTCGGCGAGGGCAACGACCAGGTTGTAGTCGGCCGCGACGAATTTCTGTTCTTTTCCGAAACTATCGACAACTACCTCGGCACAAACCCGATGACCGACGAGGAGATATCAGCCGCAGCTGATTCAGTCGCCGCGCTCGCCGAATATGCCGAAAGCCGCGGCGCGAAGTTTCTGTTTGTCGCCGCGCCGAACAAGAACCACATCTACTCCGAATATATGCCCTCCCGCTACATAATGAGCGATCAGCCGACCGACCTCGACCGGCTGATATCCGAGCTCGCCGACCGAGGAGTCGAGGTCGCCGACCCGCGCGCGGCTCTGATTGCGGCCAAAGGCGGGACTGATTCGACCGAAGCCGAAGCAGGCGGAGCCGCACGGAATTCAGACGACAATCTGCTCTATCACCGCCGCGACACGCACTGGAACGAGCGCGGTGCGCGCGTCGCCGCCGAGTTGATCGCCGAAAAGCTCGGATTCACTCTGGTCAACTTCGACTCGCTCGAATTTTCAGACAAGCATGACCTGCGCGGTGACCTCGACACTCTGCTCTACCCCGACAGCATTAAATATGACAGCAATCCGACGTGGGATTTTTCGGAGCAGTTCATCTATACGTCCGCCTTTTCGTCGACTATGGATATGCAGATAACGACGCGCGGCGCGGGCAAGGGCAAGCTGCTCATCTTCCGCGACTCGTTCGCGAACGCGCTGATACCCATGCTCGCCTCGTCCTTCGAGGAAGCGCGGTTTGAACGCGCGATACCCTACCGGATCGATTTACTCGACAGCTTTGACGCCGACTATGTGATAGTTGAAATTACCGAACGTAATCTGCGCAGTCTGATCGGCTCGGACGAGCGCGTGACGGGATAAGCCGAAATCACAGAAAGGATGCCGTATCTCCGCCTGACGCGGGATATAACGGCTGTGGTCAAACGAAATGAAACGTAAGATAACACTCATATTATTGTTGACGGCGCTGATCATGAACAGCTCATGCGGCTCGGCGCTGTATGTAGACAGCCAGGTTTACCGCGACTTCGACGTCGCGGCCAGCCTCGGCATTGAATTTCCCGCGCAATCGTTCGACTTCGGCGAGCTCGCCGAACCGGCTTTGGAAACCGAGCCGAGCGAAGAAAACTATGTCGGCGACGAATATCGCAGCTTTGATATGCGGGTCGTCGACCGTATGTCGATATACGCGAATATCGGTGACACGAATCCGATTGAGACGCTTTATGCCGGCGAGGTCGTGACGCTAACCGAAACCGAGGATCCCGATTGGGTTAGAATCAGCGACTCGAGCGGTAAGCAGATTGGTTTTACAAACGAGGGCTTTCTCAAAGCCATCGACGCGTCCTGCGAGGTCTACGCGGAGCTGCCGATCGAATACGGTTCGGCGCGTACGAACGAAAACACCTACGTCGACGCGTATTCGCATCTTGTCGATATAAGCAAATACCTTAAGGTCTACTACTCTACCGATATCGACAACACCGGCGTCGACCTTTCGCAGTATGATGTCAAGGTTTCGATGAAGCTGTCCACATCTGACACGACAATCGGCGAGCCGTTCTACAACCGCAACCTCTGTATGCTACAGTATGACACATTGCAGAAGCTGATGCTCGCCATTGAAAAATTCCGCGAGGATGGGTATACAATAGTGATTTACGACGCATATCGTCCGACAAGCGTCCAGCAACGCTGGTTCGACGTCGTACAGGTACACAAATGGGTCGCGAATCCGGCAATCGGCATGGGCGGCGTACACGACCGGGGAACCGCTATCGATATGTCGCTCATCGACAGCGAGGGCAACGAGCTTGAGATGCCGACTCCGATGCACACCTTCACCGTCGAATCTGCGCGGACAAGCACGACAATGACCGAAACCGCGCGCAACAATATGAATTATATGCTCAATGTCATGGTCTCCTGCGGTTTCACATATATCAACTCGGAGTGGTGGCATTTTCAGGATACAGACACCAAATATTACCTGCCGACCGACCATCCGATTGATGACATCCCGCTCGTCCCGCTCGAGGACTTTGAATGACGATTGTCACGGTTTTTCCGCGTGAAAGGAATGGTAACTATAAACAACGAAAAAGATAACAGCATCGATTTTGAAGTTCCACACCTTTATGACAAATCCTCGCCCGCTTCGGTCGAAGCGATAAGTCTATATAAGACGAACGGCACACAGGTGATGATGCGAATCGTGATAAAGCATTCGCTCGATATTCCGCTCGAAAGCCTGACCTTCAAATACCGCTTTTCATCGCTGCCGCTCGACGAGCCGGACAGCCGGCACTCCTATCACAGCTATGTCTACACCGACGACGACTTGAATAAAAAGGAAACGCTGATATTCAACGGCGCGGTTCCGTCTAAAATGAAGCTCGAGGGCTGTACCGCGTATATCTCGGAGGTGCGCCTTGCGAACGGCGACGTGCTTTCTTTCACTCCATACGACTATATAAAGCCGACCGCACCGGACAATGTCCTGCCGGAAAGCGGCACACCGGAAAGCGGCACGGCAGGTGACAATACTGCCGTCGCCATACCGGACAATACGGCACCTCGAAAAAACAGCCTTGACCGGGCTGCTCCTGCCAAAGCAAAACGGCGCGTATCACACGGTCGGAACAGCGGCACAAAGCCGAAAAAGAAGCCGTTGCGCCGGGGACTGCTCGCCGCGATACTTACTGTATGCTTCTTTGTGATTATTTGCGAAGCGGTGATAGGCGTTTATCTCTACAACTACACCGAAATTAAGAGCACCGCAAAGCAGCTCTCGTCCGAAAGACGCTATAATGAAGCTTATAAGCTGCTTTATGACAACGAATATAACAATATTTTACAGAGCGTCTGTGAGGAAGCCTCGGCATATTATGCAAATGAGGGCGATTATGAACAGGCATATGTCTACGCGATGGCCGCGCCGAAAACCTTTGCCGAAGAAATAGTTTCGCTCGCCGCCGCGAACGTGGTCTCCGACTCGGATGAAATCAACGAAAACGCGTATCGCGTCGCGAAGGTGGCGTCGGACGACCAGACCTTCTCGAATATCGTTCATTCAATCATCGACCTGCTTATAGCCAAAGAGGACTACACGAACGCGCTGCGTGTAGCTAGCGAGCTGCGCTATATAAACGACCGCGAGCGCACCGCGGACGAAATCTTCACAACCGCAGTCAACCACTATCTCGACAGCCATCGCTTTGAGCGTCTGGTCAGCTTTATCGATGAGCTTGAAGCGGTCGACAGCTTCGCGGTCAGCGACAGCGAGATCGCCGACGCGATAATTACGCGAAGCCGCGAGACCGGCGACAGCTCCTGTCTCATTTATTACAACGCCAAGCACAAGTCGCTGCTCGATGCGGCTACCATTGACATCTCGTCGGTCGAATTATCGGTAAATCCCGACGACCCTGGAGTTCGCGCCGCGCTCGATGTGATCTGGCCGCTGCTCACGACCGAACAGAAGCGCACCTATCATTCGCATACGCTCGCGCTCTACAAGGAGCAGTTCATAATCAAGAACGGTCGGATATCCGACACCGATATCACCGACGCGGTTTCAGTCGACACCTACGAGTATCATACCATAGTTCTGCACAAGGACGGCAGCGTAAGCTCGATACCGAACGAAAACCACAATATTGACGAGACCTTTCCAAAGACAAACGACGTGATACAAATCGCCGCCGGTCTCAGCCATTCGGTGCTGCTGCACGCCGACGGAACTGTCACCGCGGTCGGCGACAATACTTATGGTCAGTGCGACGTTTCGAGCTGGACAGACATAGTGGCAGTCGCCGCCGGGCAGAACTTCACGCTCGGACTCAAGCTGGACGGCACGCTCGTAGCCAGCGGCTCGAACGCCTGTGGTCAGTGCGATGTCGGCTCATACCGCAACTGCGTAGCCATAGCCGCCGGAAGTCAGACGTCGGTGCTGCTCTTTGAAGATGGAACCGTCCGCTTGCAGGGCTACCGCTCGCTCGGACTCAAGGACGCCGAATCGGTCAGTGACGCGGTCTCGATCCGCGCCGGAAGCGTCGCGGTCATAGTCGAGCGCGAAAACGGCAGCTACTCGTTGTTCTCCGGAATTGAATCGGGCTCGTTCGGCTCAACCTCCGGTTGGAGGGATATCGCCGACTACGATGTCGGCTCGGTCTGCATCGGCGCGCTCGGCAATAACGGCAGCATATATTCGGGCGGCGACAACCACCCCGACCGCTGATTTTATAATATCAAGAGGCTGTATATAGACATAAAAATATCAGATTCACGAGTTTTGTAAATTCGATTTCGCTTATGAAACCGACACAAAACATCGACAAGGAATAAGGAAGACTTTGCTTTGGCACAGTCATGGTCATAAATATGGACAAGAAAGCATCTTCGCCAAAAAACACACAAAATACAAGCAATGCAGCAATCGACAGCGAGGAGACTTTGCTGACTTTCGACGATTATGCCGACGAGGTACAGTCCGAATACAACCAAAATACTGTCGAGTCAACCGATTCAACTGCTGTGACCTCATCGCAGGATATAGCGAATAACGAATCAAGCGATTCGGTCGAACGGGTTCGGCGGCGCGTCAGTAAGCGTCATAAGCGAAAAGAACTCGCAAAGCAAAAGAAACGACACCCCATCGTCAAGATTCTGCTGACGCTTTTTGTACTCGTCGGACTCGCCGCGGGCGGATTCGTTTGGTATCTGTCCCGACCAATTTACATAGAAGCCGGAGACGCGCCGTCGCTCGGGTCAATCGAATCGAATAAAATAATCCGCACGCTGTGCAAAATCGACGACGACGTCGACAGTATCGATACGAACTCTCTCGGTGAAAATAAGCTGTCGTCGACATTATTCGGTTTTATACCGTTCGAGCTGACCGCCGTCGTCCGCGACACCACTCCGCCCGAGGTTGTGACCTGTCAGCTGTTCGTGGGCGTCGGCAGTGAAATCGACGCTGAGGATTTCGTCGTCGAATACAGCGACGGAACCAGCCTGACATTTACGCTCGACGGCGAGTTCAAATGCGACGACGTCGGCGAGGGGCAGCTTTCACTAATCGCGACTGACGAAGCCGGAAACTCCACGACCGAACTGGTATTCTATACCGTAATGGACGCGCTGAGCGGAGTCGAGTGCGAGCTCGGACTCGACGAGGTCGGAGTCGTTGATCAGTTGTCCTCGCTGCTGCCCGGAATCGTCAACCTTGAAATTGACTCATTCGACGCCGCGTCCTGCGGCAGCTATGACGTCACCGCCGACATTGTAAGCGATGAGCTCGGCGACTCCGACGTGAAGCTGTTATTCGACTTCGAGCTTGCCGACACGCTCGCGCCTACCGCCGATGTGCTCAGCTTTGATTTGCCGCTCGGCACCTCGCTCGCGCCTGAGTCAGCGATTGTCAATCTGTATGATGAATCCGAATGCACGCTCAATTGGGAAACTCCTCCCGACTTCGGTCGGGTCGGGGAGCAGACTGCGGTCGTTGTCGCGACCGATGCGCACGGCAACAGTTCGCGCTTCGATGTCAAGCTGTATATACACGACCTTATGTCCGAGCTGACCGCTGAAGCCGGACAGGCTCCTGTACAGCTGACTAATTTAATCGGCGGCGAGCTGACTCCGGTCGGAAGCTCGAACTACGCTGATTTCGCACTCGGCAGCCATACGCTGCGACTGCGCGGCGAGTACAGCGAGTTTACAGTCACGCTTAATGTCGTTGACACGATCAAGCCCACGCTCAAGCTGCGCGACCTCGATACCGAGAAAGGCGTATTGCCGTCGCCCGAGGATTTTGTCGCGTCATGCAGCGACAACACCGACGTAAGCTTTACATATGACCAAACGCCGTCGGTCGACACGCTTGGCACATACGACGTCACAATAGTCGCGACCGACGAGGGCGGCAACACCGCGAAGTCGACCGCAAAGCTTAAAGTCATTACAGATACCACGCCGCCGGTGATTTCAGGCGTCAAAAACCTGTCCGCATACGAGGGCGACACGATCTCTTACCGCTCGGGAGTGACTGCATACGACGAAACTGACGGCACAGTGATCGTATACGTCAACTCGAAGAACGTCAACACTTCGGTCGCCGGTACATATACAGTCACCTACACCGCGTATGACACAAGCGGCAACGCCGCTACCGCGTCTGCTAAAGTCACGATAAAGCCGGTAACGCAGAGCACGCTCGACTCGCTCGCCGACGAGATTCTGTCAGTCATTATAACAGGCTCGATGACCGAGCGCGAAAAGGCTAAGGCTATCTACGACTGGTGTTGTGAGAATCTGAAATACTCGACTGTGACCAGCTACCTGATGGGCTACTATTACAAAGCCGCGTATTCGGGCTACAAGCTGCATTACGGCAACTGCTACACTTATTACGCGGTCGCGCGCTCTCTGCTCACCCGCGCAGGAATCACGAATATGATGATTCAGCGCAACAGCACGACCAACCCGCACTACTGGAATCTCGTGAAGATCGACGGCAATTGGTATCACTTCGACACCTGCCCGCAGCCCGTGCCTAACAACGACGGCTGCTTCCTCCTGACCGACGCCGAGGTCGCCTACTATTCGACCTACAAGGAAGCCGGCTACTACAGCTTCGCCGCCGGAGTCTACCCCGCGACGCCGTGACGCGGCATATTTAGCCATCTAATCGAAAGGATTGTACAAAATGAAACTGCTTCTGATTTCCACGCTTTTAATCGCCCTGCTCGCATCTGTTTCCTGCCAGAGCGAAGCCGATACGTCCGAAACCACTGAAACCACATCGGCTGAAACCGTCGAGACGACCGCCGAAACTACAGCCGAAACCACCGCCGAGACTACAGCTGAAACCACCGCGACTAACGCTCCGGACGTCAGCTCAAGCGCTTCGGACGCACTGCCGCTCAACGACGACGGCAGCTATAACTGCAAACTCGACAACGGTGTGACCATCGTAATCGGCTCGGACGCGGAGACTGCAATATCAACGCTCACCGACACGGTCGGCGAATATGTCGACTACATGGAGGCTCCCAGCTGCGTGCATGAGGGCAGCGACAAGGTCTACACCTACGATGGCTTTATGGTATCGTCGTCTCCGGCCGCCGACGGCAGCGAGTTCATCACCGACGTCACGTTCACGTCTGACGCGGTCGGACTCGACAACGGCATCATGATCGGCAGCAGCGGCGACGACGTCACCGCGGCGTTCGGCGAGAACTTCGAGGAGCAGTTCGGCGTCCGCAAGTATGTGTCGGGAGACATCACGCTGACGATAACGCTGTCGGACAATATCGTGACTTCGATGAGCATATCAAAAGCCGTGGAATGAGACTATGATAAGTCTTCGGTATCACGAGCATTGTCCATCAGAGTCTCCGACTTCGAATGACGTTCATGACGTCGAATGATATCTCCGACTTCAATTCCACCTCGCAAATCCTAACATAACCTCAGCATACAAATGAAGCTGCCGCGATGATTCGCGGCAGCTTCTGCCATTATTATTAGTTTGTAACAAACTCACTGTGTCGGCTGCTACTGCGTTATCAGCAGGTATATCACGAGGAATACCACCGACGCCGCGATAAAACCGATTCCGACGAACAGCGACTCGCGCAGCCAAGGCTTGCGCTCGGTGGCTTTGCGCTCCTTGTAGTCATAAAACGACTCGGGTTTATACCCCGACGGTCGAACGAAGTGCGATTTTATCAGACTTCCCGCGTACCCGAACGCGTCGTATCCGCCGCGCGACGCGACAAAGCTGAGCCCGCCGATACCGGCGAGCAAAACTCCCGCGATAAAGCTGCAATCTGACAACACCGCGAAGGTCTCGTCGAGCGGCAGTCCGTAGAACAGCTCGCGTCCGAGCGCGACAAAGATGAATATCGCGAGTCCGACCACGGTGAAGATGTAGTACTTGTGTGTCTTTGTCGTCATTTGTCAATTCTGCGAGACAATCTTGCGATATTTCTCGAACTCCGCGTCGTTGCACTGCACGAAATGTCCGTCGCAGACCTCGCGCAGCGACGGCTTGTCGACCGTGTAGTCGTGCTCTGCGAGCGGATTGTATACGATGCGCTGACGCTTCTTTTCGTATATCGGGTCGGGCAGAGGTATCGCCGATAAAAGCGAGCGGGTATACGGGTGCAGCGGATTTCTGAACAGCTCATCCGACGACGCAAGCTCTACCAGTTTGCCAAAATACATAACGCCGATTCGGTCGGAGAAATACTTGACGACTGACAGGTCGTGCGCAATAAACAGTATCGTCAGCCCGAATCTGTGCCGCAGCTCGTTCAGCAGATTGATCACCTGCGCCTGAATCGACACATCGAGCGCCGAGACCGGCTCGTCCGCGATTATCAGGTCGGGGTTCATAATAATCGACCGCGCGACGCCGATACGCTGACGCTGACCGCCCGAAAACTCGTGCGGATAACGGCTCGCGTGCTCGCGCACCAGTCCGACAAGCTCGAGCATCTCGTAAACTTTTTCGTCGATGACCTTCTTGTTCCGTTCGCCTTGAATTACCAGTCCCTCCGAAATGATTTCGCGGACGGTCATTCTGGGGTCGAGCGACGCTATCGGGTCTTGGAATATCATCTGGATCTGCGTCACGAGCTTCGTGTGCTTCGCTTTGTGCAGCTCGTTCTTGTATTCAGCGACCAGCTCGGGGTTGCTGCCGTTTGCGAGCTTCGCCTCATATTCCTTTTTGACCTTGGCGACCAGCTCGTCCGAATATTCACGGTCACAATTTTTGCGGTCGTATTCGGCGCGCTTTATGTTCTCCTTGTTTTCGGAGATTATGCGGTCAAGCTCATCTTTTAGCCGTTTCTTTTCACTTTCGTCAGTATCGGCTTTGACTTTTTCCGAATATTCGTTCTTCGCATCCTCGATAGCCTTTTTGTATGAACCGATACCGGCGGCTATTCGGATTCCCTTGAAATACACGTTGCCCGATGTGATGTCGTAGAGCTTGATTATCGAGCGTCCGGTAGTAGTCTTGCCGCAGCCCGACTCTCCGACCAGACCGAATACCTCGCCCTTCTTTATCTCAAAGCTGACGTCGTCGACCGCCTTGTTCTGACCAAAATACTGGCAGAGATGCTCTACACGAAGCAAAGTTTCATTGTTTTCCGGCATCTTCAGTCCTCCCTTTTGGCTTTCATTCTTGCGATTCGATCGGTTACAATCTTAGGCGGATCGACCTTCGGCGCGTCGGGGTGCAGAAGCCAGGTCGCGGCGCTGTGAGTCTCGCTGATTTTGAACATCGGCGGCTGACGCTCGAAGTCAATCTTCATCGCGTACTTGTTTCTCGGCGCGAACGCGTCGCCGATCGGCGGGTAGATCATGTTCGGCGGAGTTCCGGGGATCGCCTCGAGCTTTTCGTTTGTGTCAAGGTCGGGCATCGACGACAGCAGCGCCCAGGTGTACGGGTGCGCGGCGTGATAGAATATATCCTCCGCCGTGCCGTATTCAACGACCTTTCCGGCGTACATGACCGCGATTTTGTCCGCCATGTTCGCGACTACGCCGAGGTCGTGTGTGATGAATATGACTGACAGATGACGTTCGCGCTTCAGGCGATTGATCAGCTCGAGTATCTGCGACTGTATTGTCACGTCGAGCGCAGTGGTGGGTTCATCGCAGATCAGTATATCCGGATTTGCCGCGAGCGCGATGGCTATGACTATGCGCTGACGCATACCGCCTGAAAATTCGAACGGATACTGGTTGTAACGCTTGCGCGGCTCGGAGATTCCGACCTCCTCCATCAGCTTTATCGCCTTGCTTTTAGCGATTCGCGGCGTGACATGATTGACGACTCCCGACGCGTTTTCCTTGAGGAAATCTATTACTGCGACCGTTTCGGCGTCATAATCGCGTTTGTCACGATTTGCGAGCGACTCGTTGAAATGCTCAATAAGGCGGTTGATCTGCCGCTTGATATTCTCCTGCACCAAATTTAAATTTGTAATCTGTGCTGCCGGCACCTTCCAGTCGGGAGTCTTTCCCGCGGCGACAATCCGGTCGTATTTTGCCTGCATATGGTCGTGCTTTTTCTCCTCGACCTTGTTTTTGCCGATTGCTCCGAAATAAATGTCGAGCTCGCTCTTTAGTCCGGACGCGAATGTGTAGGCAAGGCTGTCCTTAACGATTTCGAGCTTGTCAATCGACGCCTCGACCGCTGCCGTCAGCTCCTTGAGCGCGGCGTCACATTTGTCGCGTTCGAGCTTCTTTTCTTCGAATATCGGCAGCTTTTCACTTAGCAGCCTGACAGCTTCGGCTTTCTTTTCATACGCGCGCGCCGCCGACAATTCGAGCGCCCGCTTCGCTCCGGCAATAAAGTCGAGCATGAATCTATCGTCCAGCTCGCGCCGCATATACTTATTCAGCTCGCCGACAGGAAGCTTCGGCAATTCCTTGCCGCCAAACGTCAGGCAGTAGCCCATGGCGAAAAAGTTCGGCGAAGTGCGTTCGGCAGCTTCTTTCAGTATTTCGGACAGCTCATTGAGCGATTCGATCGCTGCCTTATAGTCCGAGCCGGATTTTTTTATCGAGCCGAGCATTGCGTTAAGTTTGGAGCAAAGCTCCTCGAGCCGAGAAGCCTTGTCGTTTACCACATATTCGGACACCGACTGTCTTGCCTGCCGGAGTATCTGCTTTGTGCGGTACACTGTGTCGCGCACCGCGTTCTTGCTCATCTCAAAGACGAGCTCGTTTATCTCCTCAACCGCTTCGGAGGCAGCCTCGTGGGCAGTGTTGTATTTTGCTTCAAGCTCGATGTGACGACGCTCGAATTGGTCAAAATTCTTGCATTTTTCGGTGATCTCGGCGGCTCGAGCGGCATCCTTGCCGCCCTCAGCCTCAATCATGCGTTCGCAAAGCAGCTTCAGATAGCTGTTAAAGGTTTCGCGGCTCTCCTTTTGACGAGCCTTGCCCTTCAATATCATCGCCTCAGTCAGCTGCTTTCCGATTTTCACAATCGGATTTAAGCTGGACATCGGGTCCTGGAAGATCATCGCTATCTTGTCGCCGCGGATTTTGTGAAATTCCTCCTCGGAAATCTTCAAAAGGTCGCGACCGTCGTAAATAATCTCGCCGCCCTCGATAATCGCGTTGCCGGCGAGGATGCCGAGTATTGCTTTTGATGTGACCGATTTACCCGAACCTGACTCACCGACTATCGACAAGGTCTCACCCCTCGCGAGATCAAAGCTGATGCCACGGACTGCCTGCACCTTGCCGTTAGATGTGCTAAAGGAGATCGTCAGGTTTCGTACACTGAGTTTATTTTCCATATATCTTTATACCATAGCTTTCATACAAAGGTGGATGTCGTCAGCTGTCGAGTCAGTCGTCAACGCCGCGCATAGACGGGTTGAACGCGTCGCGCAGTCCGTTTCCAAACAGGTTGAACGAAATCAATAATAATGAGAAGTACAGCGCCGGGAAGAGCATTGCGTGCGGCGAAGTCGTCATTGACGTCTGACCTTGACTCATCAAGGTACCGATGCTCGTTCCGGTAAAATCGGAGATGTTAATTATACCAAGGTAGGTCAGCGTCGTCTCCGAGCGTATGACGCCGGGGATGACGAGCGCACAGCTCGTGATAATTGTGCCGAGCGAGTTCGGGAATATGTGCTTGAACATCAGCCTGCGGTCAGACGCGCCGAGCGTGCGGGCGGCAAGCACGAATTCCTGTCCTTTAAAGCGGTAGAATTGCTTTCGGGTCAGAGCCGCCATGGAAATCCATCCGGTCAGCACGAAAGCGAACAGGAATGACGGCACGATGCCCACCTTTGGTGCGAGGTGCAGCTGAAAGAGAGTCGCGACGACTATGAACGGCACATTCGCGAGGATATCGCAAATACGGTCCATGACAAGGTCGATAGTGCCGCCGTAGTAGCCCTGTATCGCACCGTAGATCGCGCCGATTGTCAAATTAAGCGCAGACACTATTAAAGCGAATACAATTGAGAAGCGCGCGCCGACGCCAATAGCGCAGAACAGGTCTTGTCCGACCGAGTTCGTGCCGAGCAGAAAGGTCGGCGTCCGACCGTTCAGATAGATATAATAATTGTAGTAGCAGATACGGCACTGCACCGAGCCGGATTTTCTTATTGAGTAGATATAGCTGCCGTCGTCGCCGTCAATACGAAGACTGTCATACGGCGCGCCCTCGATTGATTTGTTGGTCGAGTATGCAGGCATCAGCTCGCCGTTCGCATCATAAATCGGCGTGCCCTTTGAGTCGGAGACTTGATACCAGATATTGGCATTATCGCTTATACCCTGTATGTCCTCCGGCTCGACATACGGATAAATGACCTGTATGCCGGTTTCGTTCTGGAACTGCTGGATATTTTCAAATTCCTCGTAGGATATTACGCGATACTGGATGCCGATTTCGTAGTATCTGTTAGTTTTCAATTTGTAGGTCAGAACCTCCTTGTCCTGACCGCGTTGCTTTACAGTTGTTACGTCAGTGCCGACAATATCTATGACCGGATCCATACCGGTCTCCTCGCCGATTGCTTTCCAATAAGCATACTGCGCTTCGTTCTGACTGTTGCGGACGACGCTGCCGTCGAGAATGCCGATGCCGAGCTTGGCTACTGACTCTACATACGGCGGGTAGTTGGTGTATATCTTATCCTTGTCATATACCGAATAGGGTGAAATTATCGGCGATACTATAGCAAATAGTATCTGCAAACCTATGATTATCGCGGCCGCGACCGAAGATTTGTTCTTGCGGAAGCGTAAAAACGCGTCGGCAAAATAACCGCGCGACTTGGTTTCGAGCTTCTTGTCGTGAATCTCGGCGTCAAGCTGCGCAAACTCAAATTTTTCCTTTGGTATATGCTCGTAATTCTGGTTATCCATGCTGCCTGGCTGCTCCTTTCGTAATTATAATTGTGTACTGTCGGCGACGTCCGCGGCGCAAACGACGTGCTTCTGCGACGCTCCCGCGGTCGTTTCCGGTCATTTCTTCGAACCCATGCGAATTCGAGGGTCGATGAAGCCGTAGCTGATGTCGACGACGATGCTCGCGGCCAGACCTATCGCGGTATAGAACACGGTCAGCATCATGAACATCGGGTAGTCTCGTCCGTCGATGGAGTTGATATACAGACTGCCGACGCCGGGAACGCCAAACAGCTTTTCAATAATCAGCGAACCGCCTAAAATTCCGATGAATTCACCGAAAATCGACGGCAGGATTACGACCATGCAGTTTTTGAGCGCGTGACGAACCGTAGCCTGCGCCTTGGTAAGCCCCTTTGTGCGCGCCAGCAGCATGAATTCACTGGTCAGAACCTCTGTGAGTTCGGCTCTTGTCGTGCGCGTGAATCCGGCTATAACCGGCAGCGCGAGCGACAGGATAACCGGTATCATGCTGTGGAACATAGACCATGAGAAGTAGTCGGTGCCCGACTTCATCAAAAACGGGAACAGACTCAGCTTATATGAGAAGAAATACTGTATTATGAACGCATACACAAAGGACGGAACCGAGATGCAGACCATCGTCAGCGTAGATATCGTGTGGTCGATCCAGGTGTTCTTTTTCAGCGCGGCAAATATGCCGAACGCTATGCCTATTGGTATGCTGAAAATTATCGAATATAAATTGACTATCATCGTCGCCGGCAGCTTTGACGCGAATATTTCGGCGACGTCCTGACCGAGATACAGCTTGTCGCTGACGCCCCAGTCCCATTTGGTCAGGACATTTTTAAGGAAAATTCCGAATTGTACAATGTAAGGCTTGTTATAGCCCTGAGCTTCTCTTCTCGCCTCAATTATCTGTGTATGAGGATCTCCCATCGGAAGCTCCACCGGAGGAAGCATACGTACAAGAACAAAGCAGATTCCGGTGATTATGAAAAGTGTCAGAAGCATCAGCAGAATTCTTTGTACGGCATATTTTAACATATATTGACACCCCAGCCATCACAGACGTTTCGCCGCCCGCGAAAAGCTTCCTTTCCCGTGAAAATGTTATGTAGACAAGCACAATGCAGATTCATATGCCGAAGTGGAGATCCCACGAGCTGCATTGTGTACTTTGCTATTTAATCAATGTCATGGATAAATAAATTTGTATATTTGCCACAACGCTTTATCATACTAATATATAGCAAAATATTGCGGGGCATGAAGCCCCGACAATATTTTACCCGTTTTTTTACTATTAATACTTGAGTTCTCCGCCCTGCGACGCAACATAATCGGTCCACGCGGTGTCCTCATAGTTGTAGCGCATATACTGGATGCCGCCTCTGCCCATGATCGGGTTGTATTCCTCGACTACATAGTATACCTGCTGCGAGAGGAGCGCAATGCTTGCGTCCTGAAGCATCGGGATATAGTTGTAGGTGCCGAGGATCTCGCCCTCGATTGCCGCGAGGATGTCAAGGCGAGTATCGATATCGGCAATGCCGTCGCCGAAGCAGTAGTCGGTTCCGCCGACCGTTATAGTCGAGCCGTTCAGAGCCTGCGACCACTGTGCGAGGTTCATCTCGACTGTCTGGAGATTCTCCGGCTCGCCGATCTTAGCGACGTTCACTTCAAGCTCGAGCGAAACCGAGGTAGCGTCGAACCAAGCGGCGTCGTACTGGTATGACGGGTTGGTATACTGCTCGGTAAGTCCGAACGGATTGAGCTCCGAGCCCGACCAGCCGGCGAGCGCGGTGTCAGCCAGACCCGATTTCAGCTTGTTCGACCAGTCGTTGCCGTAAGGAGCCGACTTGACGAATTCGATCTTGCCGGCGAAAGGCGTTCCCGCGGTGACATCGTTCATCTTATCATTGAGGTATTCGATAGTCTGAGTCATAAAGTCGCTGTCGGCAGAGAGCGAATATTCGATTCTGACCGTCTGGTCGGAGATGCCGTCGCCGTCGTTGTCGGTTATATAGCCAGCCGCGAGCGCTTCGTCAAACGCCTGCTGATACAGCTCCTTAGCCTTCACAGGGTCGTAACCGGTTATAGAAGCAGCCGCCTCGTCAAGGCTTGAATACTGCGAAACGTCTACCGAATAGAAGTCACAAAGCACCTGCTTTGCCTGATCGGTGTCGCGGTATCTCGAACCGGTATCCGGGTCGTAGATATACGAGTTGCCGATTATGCCATATGCGCCCGAACGCGCCGGAGATACGGTAGTCGCGAACATCTCCTTGTCGTAGGTTACGGCAAGAGCGCGTCTGAACGAATTCAGGGTCATCGTCTCGAGGTCATACTTCGAGGTGTCGAAGCTGCCGTTTGCTTCGCGCTCCTGAATCGCGCTCATGTGACCGTTCATGATGAAGAAGAATATCGTCGCGGCCGGAGTCACATACGCGTAGTCGGAGTTTCTATAGTCAGCGAAGTCGGCGGTCTGGAGACCATACATCATAAGCTCGCCCTTTAAGAACATGAGCTTGCGGGTCTCGGCTTCGGCTACGACCTGACAGTCAATGGCGGTAGTCTGATACATCGGGTAGGTGTTGCCGTCGATCGGGTCTACATAGACGTGCTTGCCGTCGGTGTAGCCGTACCAGTTCTCGTTGCGCTCGAAGCGCATCGACTTGTCCTTCTGGTAGGAGACGAGCTTGTACGGACCGTAGGACGAGGTCGTCTCGACGCTGGTGTTGTAGGTCGAGAACCACGCGTCGCCCTGTTTTGTCAGGTTAGCTTCGTAGAGATCCTCCTTGACAATCCAGTTGCTTGTAAGGCTGTAGTAAAGGTTGAATCCAGCGAGCGCCTTGCCAAACACGAGAGTGATCTGGTAGTCGCCGGTCTTCATGATACCGACCGTGGCGAAGTCAATATCGCTCGGATAGGTCCAGTCGATGCTCGACTCGTCCATGAAATACTCGTTCGCGGTAGCCTCGTCCATTCCCCAGCCGGTGACCGTCTCGACATAGAGGTCGTGCATATCGCTCGACGTGATTGTAGTCTCGACAGTCGCGTCCTCAGCGGTACCAGTCCAGCTGCCGGTAGCGGGGTCGTAGGTGTCGCCGAACGAATAGTTCCAGTTTACATAAGCGGGAACGTCGCCGTACGCGGCGAGATACTCGTCAAGAGTCTCAAAGCCTTCGTTAGCCATGACCGTTCTGACTGTGATGGTCTTGGTCTGACCCTGGTTCGCGTAATATTCGGCGTTAGCTATGCAGAGATCCTGCGCGTAGTAGTCGGTCGCGCGGTAGTTCAGCAGCTCGGGGTCGAGTAAGCGCTTCATCGAATATACGTATGTGTCCGCGTTTATCGGTGTGCCGTCCTCCCAGCAAGCGTTCTTGTTAAGGTCGATAGTATAGGCGTAGCCGCTTGTTGCCGATTCGGGGATTCCGAATTCGGGGTGCTCAGCCTTTATCTGCTCGGTCACATCGACCGGGTCGGAAGCCGCCATTTCAGGCACGATTTTATAGCCCGAATACGGCTCCTTACCCTCGACCGGATTCAGTTCATCGTTGAAAATGAAGCCATATAGTCCGACGCGCAGGAACTCCGCCGGATATGAGTCATCATTGGTCTCATAAGTGTGTGGATTCCAGTTGGTAGCCATTGTCGCAACCGATTCCTTGTAGGTATAGCTTCCCTCCTGATCAAGGACGCTCGGAGCGTTTGAGTTGCTGCCGCAGCCGACGGCGGCAGGGACAATCAATGCGAGCGAAACAAGCAGCGCAATGATCCGTTTCATAAAAGATTCCTCCGTTTGTTGCACGGGACGACTCCCGCGCAGAATAATTGTTAACGGTCTATAACCGTAAAACGCAAATACGCGTGACATGAACTTTGCGGTATTTTTAATTATGAGCATGACTTCACATTAGTAAAGCCATAAAGCCCGAGCTGTGATAAAGTCGTACATACCGCAAAAATTTCGCGTCAAGCGCGTTTTCACGTGATAAATTCAGCCGACTGAACGCTTTACATGACATTTTTCCGCATTTTGCGGCAGAATATACCATGTAATAATTATATCACCCGACCGGTTATTTGTAAATAGCTTTTCCTTGATTTATGATTTTTCGTAAAGATTGCGGAATTGTTGTCAAACTCATCTAAAGCATATTATCAATCTTGTGCAATGGAATTTTGTGAAAATCTAATATTTTACTATGCTAAAACGCTGCCATGTTAATGGTTTTGTACAATACAATTCCCGCAAAGCTTATTTTCCGCGTTTTTTTGTATTTTATACCTAAGCCTGTGAGAATAATATAACCGGGACGTTTTTGCGCGTCCCGGTTGAGATCAATAATGATAAAAAATGGTCTCCGATTTTTTGTACATATAATAGATCAATATAGCTGAAGCTGAACTGTATATAAGCGCGAGAATCAATATCGTGACAACGTCGCCGGCGATATTATAAAGCAGGCTGTATAAAAGCCATGACAATAGGATCAAACCCCACTGACCGAAAATAGCGAGCATCGTCGAAAGCCCCTGCTTTACCGCCACAGTCTCGTTTACCCAGTTGAAGTTCGGCAGCTTCAGGCTCAGTATCATGCCGAACAGTCCGCACAGCACAGCATATGATATCATTGCGAATATCATCACACTCGCCTCGGCTATATTCGGTCGCAGCACTGCCGTCGCCGCTGCCAATCCGATCACGAGCGGCGGCAGAGTAATCACATAATGAAGCTTGAGTTTTGCCGCGACTATATCGAACGCGCGCAGCGGCAGGGCTTTCAGCTGACCAATTCCCTTGCCCTCGAGCGAAATTGACGGCGCGGTCAGTATGTTCATCGACAGTATGAACATGATGATTCCGGCTGTAATCAGAAGCGGCGATATCCCCAGCGTCTCGAGCGGCTCGAGAATCGCGCGCGCGTCATCAAGCTTGACCAGCGCGAACACCGACGCCGCGAGCAGCATTACCGAACCGAGCGCGCAGTTTATCATATACGGCGCGCAGTTGATAAGATGCGTTAGCTCTCGCATGAATAGCGCGCTGCCCAATCTGCGGCGTGAATAGCTGCCGCGGGTCGGCTTTGCGGTCCGCGCCGTATCATTGCACTTCAGCGCGGTTCGGAGGAATCCGGCGGCCAGCAGCCGTGTCACGACCGCGAGCAGCAATACCGACAGCAGGATGAACAGCAGCGCATCGACATAATTTCCGGTCAGCGCTCCAGCGAACCAGTCGAACACGAACAGCAGTCTTCCTGCCGAAAACAGGCTTTCGGCATTGTCGACAAAGCTCTGGAGCAGTGCCGGCAGCTGCAAATAGACATATAGATACAGGATGATAAATATGGTAGCTCCTGCCGCGGCAAGCAGGCTTTTATTAGCTCCGCGCGCGGGAATCAGCGCGGCCATGCGCGCGAGCAGGCAGACAAACGACAGCGTGAGCGCGGGAAAGAAAATGAGCATTAATATCAGGTTTACTAAGAACGCCGGAGTCGCGCCAATAAAAATAATATACGCGAGCGCGTTCGGCAGCAGGACGACAAGGCAGAACAGCAGCTGCATTAAGTAAAGGCCGGACATCCGAGTTAAAATCAGCAGCCACGGCTTTATCGGCAGGGAGAGCAGCAGCTCGTTGTCGCGCGCGTCATAAAGCTGCGCCTTTGCCGCGAATACCGAGCCGAACACGCCGAACGAGAACGCGAGTATCCCGCCGAAGATGAAGTAAAGGCGCTCGAAGCCGGCTGTGCAGAGCGGCTCGCAGAGCTTCAGCATCATCGCGAACAGTGAGCAGCCCGCGCCAATGAATATCAGCACTATCACGAGCAATGCGCCCGACAGACTGGCTGATTTTGCCGTCTTGCCGCCGCGCATATTCACGGTCAGAGCCGCGGCGTATTCGGTCAGCTGTTTTTTCATCAGCACCGAGAAGATTTTCATCTGCTTCATATAAAATTACCATAGCTTTCGCGCAGCGAAAGCTTCCTTTCTGTGGGAATTGGGGCTGGTTTTGCGAAGCAAAATCGCTGCTGCAAAGCAGCGAACTACTGCAAAGCAGTAGACCACAAAACCTAGCGTGAAAAATTTATTTTTCACGCTAGCCTCCTGTCAGCCGCGGTCGGCTTCGAGCTCGAGGAATACCGATTCGAGCGACTCGTCGCCGCGGACGTCTTCGGTATCGCCATAACGGATTAGTCTTCCGCCTTTGATTATCGCAATCGAGTCGCAGAGCTTTTCGGCCACCTCGAGGACGTGTGTCGAGAAGAAAATAGCCCCGCCGTCATTGCAGAACTCGCGCATAAGCTCTTTCAATGTGAACGACGCGGTCGGATCGAGACCGACGAACGGTTCGTCCATAATTATCAGCGACGGTGAGTGCATCCATGCCGAAACGACCGCGAGCTTCTGCTTCATACCGTGCGAATACGCGCCTATCGGACTTGACAGGTCGTCAAGGATGCCGATTCGTCCGGCGAGCCGCTCGATTTTATTTTTGCGGGTATCGTTGTCCATACCGAAGATATCGGCGATGAAATTGAGATACTTTACACCCGTCATATAATCATATAATTCAGGGTTGTCGGGTATATACGCGGTCATCGACTTGGTCGTGAGCGGCTCGGCTTTGACCGAATGTCCGTCGATTATAATCTCACCCGAGTCGAACGGCAGAATTCCACAGACCGCTTTGATGGTAGTGGTCTTTCCCGCGCCGTTGTGCCCTATAAAGCCGCAGACCTCGCCTTTATTAATATGCAGTGAAAGGTCGTCGACCGCTTTTTTCTCGCCATAGCTTTTTGTCAGATGTTCAATTTTCAGCATCACAGTATCCCCAGCCTGTCTATTATATTTATTTATGGGAGATATGCTCATTTGACAGGCTGATACGGTTATAACCGTATTTCCTTTCAGTTGTATTTTCTTGGTACAATTATGATATCATAATAATATCATTTTGTCAATAGGATAAAGTAATTTTTCTGAAAAAAATAGACCGCTGCGGCGTGCGGTCTATTTTTACGATATTCGGTTCTTCTCACATATTTTGGACAGAACGTCGTCTAAACTGAAACTGTCAGCTGTTGATAACCTCGTATTGATGCGCGGTCAGATACTTTTTAAGCTCGTCGCGCCCGACATATACACTGTCCCTCTCGACATAATCTCCGCCCTCGGTGTTCCACGTGTAGTTGATCTTCTGCTCCGAGCAGAATACATTTTTCGTCATAACGACCGACGGTGGAATATGAGGTTCGCGGTTCTCCTTGTAATATTTGTCGAGCTTCGCGAGCTCGGGATACTTCGTGATATACGGCGG
>ERZ1643251.1976-NODE-1976-length-21720-cov-7.131318_pt1 | contig 21720 bp, 27 predicted proteins | sample MGYA00579261_ERZ1643251 | MGnify/ENA primary metagenome ERZ1643251 (study PRJEB29033, sample SAMEA4952267) | chicken gut metagenome | biome: Broiler Chicken; feature: Gastrointestinal Tract; material: Caecum | place: Ireland | collected 2018 | study: Broiler... | reverse complement strand
GCTCAGGTCTCATCCTTTTTTTCTTCACTGTCCAATATGTATTGTAGCGCTACAATTCAGAAATTGAGCTTTTCAATTTTACATTGTGTTATTTGGCTTGATATGATATAATATTATCTGTAATTCTACAGCTATGGAGGTGTGGGTGTGGCAATTTGCTATATTTCTGCCCGTCAACCTCTCGTGTACCTACGTTGCGGTTACACTCCACAAAACCGAGCTTTTCGGCACAGCGGAGCATACGGACGTTGCCCGACCAAGTATGCGTATAAAGCTCGTCCACACCGTTCTCAAAGTAGTAATTCATAAAGGCTCGGAGAGCGTTTGTGCCGATACCGTTACCCCAAACATCGGGTTCGCAAATGTCAATGCCGATGGCACGATAAACGGTCTGACCGTCCTTGATCTCGCCAACCCATTCGTAGTTCTCGTCAATGGGGTAGGAGCTTACCCATCCAATGTGTCTGCCGTTCCGTTCGATTTCAAACTTCCACCGGCGAACATCATCGGCAAGATCTTTCACAGACTCATAGTATTCACGCCAAGATTTGCGCTCGGTTTCCTCGTCCGATTCGATAGACTCCCACGGTGCATCGGTATTTGACCACTCTGTTTCGGTGGTGAACCAACGTACATAGTCATCAATGTCGGACTCTATCATATCCCGAAGGATGATGTTTTCGTTTTTTATCTTCATACTGTGTTCTCCTTGTGTTTACGGTGTAAGCCTGCAATTCAACTCAAATAAGGCAGTTCGGTTAGAATCCCATTTGAGTTTTAGATTTGCTTCTTCATAAGTCAACCAAACACACTCCGTATGCTCGCAAGATAATTCTATATCTTCTTGGCATTCAAAACCGAAAGCGTATTCGGGAATAACGTATGTATCCTTGTCCCAATGTTGACGGCATTTCTCAGATATGATTGTCACGGGGAGATAGGCTAAGCTTGTCAGTTCAAACCACTTAGATGCTTGAACTCCACCTTCCTCAAATGTTTCTCTTTTTGCCGCTTCTAACGGCGTTTCTTCATCTTCGCCACCTCCGGCTATACTGGCAATTGTACGCCACCTGCGTTGTATCGTTGATGTGATTTTTTTACCTGGAGCAATACCGGTTGACTAGATTTCCGTGGGCGTATCTGACAAATTCCCAGCACTGTTCAATTCTACCAAAAAGCAGCGCCTACTGCGTTGCTCCGCCTTGCCATACACCAAGTATGGACCGCTGTTCCGTGCATTGTATTCGCTGACTTTTCTTAGCACTTTGGTTTTACCGGACACGCCCTAAACAAGATAGCCACAGAAATCAAGAAACCAGTGAATGGAAATCGGCACCGCAATCGCGCCTGTCCGTTCCAGCAGCCAGGCAAAAAGAAGCGCGCCGACGATTCCGCCGCCCAGATAGCTGGCTACGACCGTCCAGGGCTGTTGCAGAACTGCAAACTGAAACAGGCCGTGCGCCAGCCCAAACACAAGGCCGCTGATAATCACGGCCTTGCCGAAGGGCAAATTATCCCGCAGCGTTTTGTACAGGAAACCGCGAAACACATATTCTTCTCCACACGCCACGATAAGCAGGTAATACAACGCGGCATACGCTCTTTCGCCGGAAGGCCGGAATGCGACAGCAAGAAAAACCGCCAGCACAAGCAGGCCGACAGCCCATCGAACCAGCGGTTTGGCGAGGGCGCGCTTTTCTCTGTCCCGAACCTGCCGGTTCCAATAATAGGATGCTGCAAACGGAAAGATCAATAACACCTGCACCGCGTCATACGGGAATCTTTCCCTTATATCGACCGATGCAAAGGGAGCCAGCACTTTATCTGATCCTTGCCCGGAAATAACAATCGCCAATACCGAATACAAGAGTGCAACAGCACTCGGTATTGAGATTGTAATGATTCTTTTCCACTGCATTATTTTCATTATTTGTATCAAAATTTATATGTTACATCTGTGTAAGGAAGTACAGATTCATCATGCGTAACAATTATTATTAAACTGCCATTGGTCGTGATCGGCACGATGGAACACACAATATCTCGGAGTGCCGTCAATAATCCGATATGGTATTGCAAGTATTTGAAATGCTGCTCTCATTTTCTTACCTCGTAATAGTCCAAAATCACTTTCTCGCCGTCTTTCGTCAGTTCAGCTTCTTCAGAGTGCGTGTATGTAAAACCGCACGAGAGAGCCAAGCGCTTCGACACCTCGTTTTGCTTAAAGCAATCGTAATGCAATTCAGTTGCGCCAAGCTCGTCAAAAGCCAAGGAGATAAAAGCCATCAATATCTGATTGCCATAGCCCTTACCGTGAAAATCGGGGCAAAGAGCTATGTCGGTAACGGTATATACGCTCGGCTTCATTTCCTTTAGTCCGGCTATACCGATAGCTTGCTTAGTCGCTTTATCGTAGTTCCGATGGCGGCAGCATTTTAGCGAGCCTTGCAGCCGAAGGGAAAGGCATACGGTTCACAGTGGAAAATACCGTTACAGGCATCGGCCCAAAGCAGTTGGAGTTTTTTACCCAACGGTTTTACCGTAACGATACTTCCGACAAAATCAAGGGCTTTGGTATCGGGCTTTCCCTTGCGCAAGTGAATAGTATACAAAGGAAAATCGCATTTTTTGTCAGTACAAAGCCTCTTCCTTTCCACCAGAAGCTTCCACGATGGGATAAACATCAAACGGCTCATCATGGATATCCAGGTAAGCCATATAGGAGTGGGCGTCATCGCCACGCAGGCGCAGACAGTTCTTGGGACCTGGGAGCGGCGTCAACCAGTCCTGGGGTTGTTCCACGTCAAAATGCAGCGTCAGCGGATTCGGAGCCCCCAAAGCACCATACAGCAGCGGCCCGCGTGTCAGCGCCAAGCGTGTTTTTCCAGGGATCTCTTCGCCGCCTGAATAGCGGTGCATCTGCAGCGGCATAGCAAAATCAAGCGTAAACTTTGCTCCGGCACGCACTTGCTGGTAAATCTCGTATCGTGAACTGCCCTCTCCCGCCCAGCGTGGAATGCGCAGCCGCAGACAGAAAGGACGCTGTGCTTCAAGTATGTGAACACATACCCGACCGCCGTCAGGCATATCCGTCTCCACGCGCAGGCGCACGCCATTTGGTAAGGAAGCCTCACTGGAAGCATAGATATCACAACTGACCATGTCCTGCGTGTAGGTGTAGAGAAACTGCGGAAGAAGGGCGCAAAGGCGTGTGCCCATGGCAGCGCAGCATGTAGCGGGGTCCAGATAGCGCCAGTCCTTGGTGCGCTGTAGATAATTCAAATAGTGATAGCCGATATCGCCCACCTGCGCAGCCAGGAGCACATTATACAATGAATTTTCCATTTCATCCACATAATGGGGATTGTCGGGCTCCAGGCGGTGCATACGCTGATTGAGCAGCACCCAGAAATTCGTAGAGCACAGTTCGTTATAATGATGTTCCGGAGAGAGCCAGTTGCAACCGGGATAATAGGTATCATTCTCGCACATGTTGATACCACCACCCACGTGCTGCCATTTATCCTCATACATTTTCAGTGCAGCACGGACTGCGTCCAGATACAGCGTTCTGCCGGTAAAGCGATATAGATCACAGTATCCTTCCAGGGTGGTCAGCAATGTCGAGTGCGGATGGTTTCCAGGATGATCGTAAATGGCCCGCTGATTCCTCTCTATAAGCTGTTTTAGCCACCAATCCTCCTGATAATAACGGATGGCTGTTTGAATATCCTCTTCTCGGCCTACAGGGGAATCATATAGTCGCGTATTTGCCAGAATGCCCTGAAAACCCAGGTTCATATCCTTTACATAGGGCAACACTTCACATTGATTAAAGTGATCGCCCATTCTCCGTGCCAGATGAAATCCCATTTCTTCTCCGGCGTAGCCGGCATCCAGCAGGCCAAATGTCAGCCAGGCACGCGTGTAATTGGGATATTCCTTTGTTTGAAACGTTTTTCGATCAACCGGTACCAGGTAACCATCATCCTGCTGATATGTCTTAAGTTCATTCAGAAGGGCGCGGACGGTTGAGCGTAGCTGCAGATCCTCTTGCCATAGCAGGCTTGTACCAGCGCCCATCAAAAATTCGCCCACAGTTTGTCCGTGCAGATTGTTTTCAAAGTGTCCATCTCCGGCGGCATAAGGGGCGCCAGGGGCTGGCACGCCGGCATTTACGCGGAACCAATAAAGCATCCGGTCAATATCAAAGCGTTTCAAAAAAGCGATATTATTGTTGAATGCGCGCAGAAAGCGTCCGTCCAGCAATTTTACTCCCTTTACAGGCGCTTGCAAAAGATAGGGCACTTTTATCATAAACTATGCCTCCCGATAGCTGGTACGCTGAATAATCTGGTCTTGATAGCCCTTGTCCAGCTGAACAAAGTGACCGCTCCATCCCCATACGCGCACAATCAGATCCTGATGGTCCTGGGGATTCTTCTGGGCATCAAGAAGCGTTTCGCGGTTTACAGCGTTGAGCTGCATCTGATGTCCACCCATCTGGATAAAGGATCGCACAAGCATGGCCACCTTCTCCATGCCCTCTGCATTTTTGAATACCGTGTCATCCAGCTCCAGTGTGAGAGGACCGCCATTGCACACCTTGAGCAGGCCAGGCCGTGTCATGGCGGAAATGACAGACAGCGGCCCGGCGTCCCGCAGCTGCAAGGTCGGTGAAAAATTGGCGCTGAGCATTTGACCCGCGCTGCGGCCATCGCAGGTTGCGCCAAGTTCCCTTCCGTGCCACCAGTAATACATGGCGCTCCCAGTTCCGGGTCTAAAGCACCCGCCCCGCTCGTTCGTACGATGCGACCATGAGTGTGCAAAGGCTTCCAGCAGCGCATCCGCAACCGGTTCGCACGACGCATCGCGCCCCAGTTTCGGCGCACGGGTCAAAAGCAGATTTTTCAATTCTACTTCATTTTCAAAGTTGTTTTGCAGTGCAGAGAGAAGCTGCTGCGGAGTACGCAGTTTTTTTTCAAAAATCAGCCAGCGCACTGCGCACAGTTGGTCTACCGCCGTAGCGAAGCCCGTTCCATGTATGCCATAATTATTGTACTTTGCACCTTCACTTATATCGTGCGACCAATCGCTCATCAGCACGGACTGATAAGGCGCCGGTTCTATAAAGATCGGCCGCAGGCTGGCTTCCAGTTTATCCGCCCTTTCGACCAGTTCCTGACCAACCGCCTCCATAAGTTCGTCAAAAGCACAGCACTGCGCCAGCTTTTTCTCAATGACATCATGCACAACCGTTGCCAGGCAAACCGCTCCGATATTGGGAATATCCATTCCCACGCCCGGAATGATAAATTCCCAGCAGGCAGCCACCGTATAATCCCGGGCATCCTCAAGCTGATATCCCAGCCGGGTCAGAGCAGGGATGACAACATCGTCATTCGAGTATTGCGGGAAACCCAGCCCCTGCCGGGTCAATTCTGTACAGCGCCGATACAGGGAAAGAGGGGTGTGTTTATCTACCCTTAGATTGATCTTGGGATCAATACGGCGGTTGTTAAGGCTTGCGGTAATGCAAAGATAGGTCAGATCATTGACTGCACACCGCCCTTCACGATCACACCCGCCCAGCATCAGGCTCTGGCCGTTGTCACCCTGCTGCATGCCGGTATACATGTCGCTATCCCGGTTGAAAGACAAGAAAAACTCCTGCAAAAGTTGCAGCGCCGTTTGTTCGGTCAGCCTTCCTGACTGTATATCCGCCTCATAAAAAGGATACATATACTGGTCAAAACGGCCAATGGTATTATGGTAAACGTTGCTGGCCCACAGGCACATATGCAGGATACGAAACATGTTTAGCGCCGTTTTCATATCCTTGGCTCCATAGCGTACAGCCTCAGAAAGCTCCGGATCTTCATACCGGTCTGCATAGGCAATCACCGCATCAATGGTTATGTCCCTGGCTTCACCGGTTCCACGGCGTCGCAGCAGCCCACCCTGCAACACGCCCGCCCAGTCACTGGAAAGGTTACATACCCGTCCCTGCTCATGGATGAAATGAGACGCATGCAGTTCTTCCTTTTCACCTGGCAGATAGATATCCGGAAAGTCGGAAACGGTCCGCCAGCCATAAATCGTTTCACCGGGAAGATGCACAATCTCCTCCTCTTCCAAAAGCAGCTTCAGTCTCCGTGCCGCCCGTATATCCAATGCATCTTCGTGGCGCTGGATTTGCGCCGCCAACGCCGCATATCGTTCTTTTGTCAAAGAATGTCGCATGGAATACCTGCCTCCTTAAAGGGTTCTATGGGAATATTGGGTTTACGACTGACAGGGAACTGCGGTTGATAGTCCATGGATAATCCAGCGTATTTTGCCCCTGCAGCCGTATTGTAGGGAAGGAGCTCCACTTTTTCCAGCGCATGCGCCCCCTCCAACAGGTGTACGATTCCCTCCATCATAGCCGGATTGTCGTTAACCGTAGGAATGAGCGGAACACGAATGCGAAAAGGAATGCCGCTATGCACGAGCCAGCGAACATTATGCAGAATCATGGCATTGTCAACGCCGGTATAATACCTGTGAGCGGCCGGGTCCAACAATTTGATATCCTGAATCACCAGATCCATTTGCCGGGCTACTTGCTGATAGCTTTCAGCCGGAGCATAACCGCTTGTTTCGATACAGGCATGCATACCTGGCAGCAGTTTGCGCACAGCCAAGACAAATTTGGCCTGACTAAGCGCTTCCCCGCCTGAAAAGGTTATTCCCCCACCGTTGGCTGAGAGCAACGCGGCATGCCGGCTGATTCGCTGGGCGACCTCTTCAGCCGTCATATAGGTCCCTGCAATTCGAAGGCATCCGGCCGGACAGCGTAGCACGCATGCGCCGCACGAAGTACAGGGATGTGTGCATCTGCACTGACCGCAATGCTTGCATAGAGAAAGGGTACGTACCTGTTGAGGCTCAAAGGAAAGTCCTTCGGGATTATGACACCACTGACAACGCAGAGGGCATCCTTTGAGAAAAACCACATTTCGAATTCCCGGCCCATCATAAAGGGCAAATTCTTCTATATCAAATACCAGACCTTGCATGACTACCCCTTTCTGAAAAGGACCCCTCTTAATGAAAAATGAGTATTTACATCATAGCACATCGCCTTTATGATGAAAAGTTGAAATCCGCTGTTTTTCAAAAAAAGTATACTTAATAGTCGGCTTTGTGCATGCCTCTATTCATAAAAGTCAGTGAAGAGAGGCTGGAAAAGCCGCAAAACAATATTGAAGCTTGCGCATGATACCCCAAACGCTGCTGCCTGTCACCAAATCGCCTTACAGGGCTTTAGGCGGTGGTAGTCTACCGGAGAAAACGCACCTACGCCTGTCGCAATGACACCATGACACGAATTTTCGCGGAAACCAAAGCATTACGCGTCCTGCTCTATGCCTGCATGCTAGCTAACCCCAACATGTATGAGCAGTCCTTCCGCACCGCCGCCATTCAAGGCACGAAATGCATGAAAAAGGCGTTTCGTTCTTTTTTCCTTTGCCCGTGTTTTTAGGGGCTGCTTTTTCCTGGAATCAGCCCTTTGTTGGCAGTCTCAAAAGCGCGACAAACCGTCTTGGTCCTTTTTTGCGTCCCTCTGCCCGCCTGTTTCCCACAGGCAAGTTGCCTTCGGGGGATGCATATCCTTTCCAAAACGTTTGGAGGGGTCGTAAGGTGCATGATCGCATTCAGGAGCGTTGCATCCGCATCGGGCAGTATATCGCGGACACAGGCGCAACCGTGCGCGGAGCCGCACGTCATTTTGGGGTCAGCAAATCTTCCGTACACAAGGATGTAATAAAATAGAACGGTTCATATGGGCCATAAGATGAATTTATGGCCTTTTTATTTGCCGTTATTTACATTTATTTTATAGCTCATTCGCTATATAATACAAAAGGGCTTTTACTTCATAGCCTCTATTGCCTTCGCACCTTGAAAACTTCAAACATTGCTCACGTAGCACCTTCACAAATCAACAAAGGAGGACTTTTATGATCGTAGCCTTAAAAACCTTTACTCCCAATCCTCTTCAGGTAATTGAAGAGGCGGCATGCGAATGCTATCAATCAACCCCTGACCCTGACGGCAAGCATGTCTACCAATGTTATTTCAGTGGACACCGTAGTGTGCTTGAACATGTTTCTTTTACCTTCCAGGCCACTGGAATATCGCGGGCGTGTCTTGCTCAGCTTACCCGCCATCGTCTCGTGTCTTTTTCGGTTGAAAGCCAACGGTATGTAAACTATGAGCAAGGACTTCCCTTTCGGATGCCAGACTCAATTAAAAACAATCCGCAGGCATCTGATCGTTTTAGCAAGGCTATGGGATTGGCACACGCCGCATATGTTTCTCTTTTGGATGCTGGTATTCCAAAGGAAGACGCCAGGTTTGTCCTGCCCAATGCTACCACCTGCAATGTCACCTTTACCATGAATCTCCGTGAGCTCATCCACATGTGCAACGAACGCCTCTGTTCGAGGGCGCAATGGGAAATCCGGGAGCTTGTTTCCGGAATGGTCGAAGAAGTAAACAAGGCCACTGGTAAAAAGTTCAGTTATATGCTCCAGCCCAAATGCTTGAGTAACCCCCTTCTCCCGCTTTGCGTGGAGGGAAAGCGCTCCTGCGGACGGGCCCCCACCGTCAGCCGATATATCGAAAGCGAACCAAAGGAGGAACACTAATGGAAACCCTTAGAGAAAAATTCGTAGAAAACCTCACATATCCAGAAGCCTTCAAGCGTATCACCGATTCCATGGTTGACCTTTTTACCAAGAAAAACTCTGACTATGGCAGCTCGTTTGCATCTACATGGCAAAAACTCGGCCCCATTTCCGGCATTACGCGAATCGCTGATAAATTCAACCGGTTATGTAATCTCATTACCAGCCCCAATGGACAGCAAATTAAAACCGAAAGTGTCGAGGACACGCTCTTAGATTTAGCGAACTACGCTGTACTGGCGCTCATTGAGTTCAAAAAATCCAGTGGCGAATTTTGCGTCATGGAATGAGTAGGAACCTGGAATGTTTTTCTCCCGTGCGCCCCCTTTTTTCCATATGTATCCATGATGACTAAAACTCTATCATAAAAGAAAGGATGAATTATGGCTAATATTCTATATACTTCTCATTGCCCAATGTGCATGGTAGTTGAACACAAGCTGAAAGAAAGCAATATTCCTTATGAGGTATGCGATCTACGCACTTCACCTTCTGATGTGCTCATGCTGGAACAACATGGGATCAAGTCGCTTCCCGTTATGAGAACTCTGTCTGAAGACGGAAATGAGCGATTTATGACACCCTATGAAATCCTGAATTGGATTCTTGACCAAGCCAAAAAGCAGGACAAAGGGGTGAAGTAAGTTGAAACAGGTCGAAAAATACACTAAATATCAACCTTATCTGGACTTTATCGAGCGCTACAAGAATGCCGACAACGCAGCTGACGGAAGTGAGCGCGACGCAAATGCCAACGTTGAGAATAAAAACATCACCACCATGGAAGGTGAGCTGTTCAAAGGAGATTTCATTGGTGTCAACCGCCTTGCCATGTGGCAAAAAATCAAGGAACTCTACGATGAAGGACTGGCGGAAGAATATCTTCGTCAATTAGAAGAACACGAGATTTATCGTCACGATGAAACAGCTCTGAAGCCTTATTGCGTCTCCATCACAATGTACCCCTTCCTGTTCGGTGGCATCACCTCCATCGGAGGTTTGTCGGACGCTCCTACGAATATCCATTCCTATACTGGCGGCATCATCAATTTGGTATTTGCTATTGCTTCTCAGTTTGCTGGTGCGGTCAGCACGCCTGAGTTCTTGCCATATTTTGATTACTTTCTGCGCAAAGAATATGGCGACGACTATTATCTTCGCGCCGATGAAGTTGTTGATCTTTCTTTGAAAAAGCGTACCATCCGCAAGGTAGTTGAAGACCTGTTCCAACAAGCTGTGTATTCTCTCAATCAACCCGCAGCCGCAAGGAATTTTCAATGCGTTAGAGAGGACACCACTCAGCTGTGGACACCACAAGGATTCAAATATCTATCTGAACTAAAAGAGGGTGATACGTGCTTCGTTTGGAAAGATGGTAAGATTTCCGAACAGCCCATCAAGCACTTGAACGTGTATGACTATGAAGGGGAAATGATTCAATTCAAAGGGAGGAATTACCAACAGACGGTAACGCCCAATCATAGAGTGGTTTACAAATCCACCAGAGCTCCCGAGGATAGAGCAGACAAGGGAGAATGGGTAATCAAGGAAGCAAAAGATATCGAGCATCACTTGAGCAAAGTGTCAATGCCTATTGCAGGACAAGTGGAGCGGAAAGACGCAAACATTTCTGACAACCTGTTAAGGCTTTGCACATACGCGCTTACGGACGGTTCCATTATTACTCACGAAGGCAAATCCCCCTATTTGGTTTATTATATGTCACCCAACCGCAAAGGGCTGGAAAAACTTAAAACTATTTTACAAGAGGAAGGAATTGCGTATACTGAAACGCAATCTACTGTAGCTAAGTTTGGAAGCGTTAACAACATCAAATTAAATGTGGAAGATTCCTCCATTATTCTTTCCCTTTTAAACAATACAAAAAAGCAAATGCCAGATTGGTTCTTACAGCTTTCTCCGCGACAGGCACAAATCGTATTGAAGTGCTGGAGCGAAACGGACGGGCAACAGCTCCGTCAAAAGGACAAGGATGAACAAAAGCGCTTCCTCCTTCAGTGTGACAGTGAAGAAATTGCCGATGTTCTCCAACAGGTCTGCATGATTGCTGGCTTAGGGTCTGCTATTGTTCGCAAAGAAAGCGACATTTTCTCTGACAAAGGAAAAACCGAAACGATTTACGTCCAGACCTTCGCCCGCTCCTGTAAAAGAGTTGATTCTTCTTCCCGTATTTTCTACAAGGGCAGAGTCTGGTGCCCCACCACAGACGCGGGAATCGTCATCTTCCGCGAGGAAAACAAAACTCCTTATGTGTCCGGCAATTCTGTATTCTGGAACATCGCTTACTATGACGAACCTTATTTCAAAGGTTTGTTCCAGGATTTTGTATTCCCTGACGGAAGCCCCATGATCTGGGAGTCCACGAGCTGGCTACAGGAAACCTTTATGAACTGGTTCAATGAAGAGCGAAAGAAAAAGATCCTCACTTTCCCTGTTGAAAGCATCAGTCTTCTGCACAACGGCAAAGAGTTCATGGACCCCTACTGGAAAGAAAAAACAGCCGAAATGTGGGCGAAAGGCCATAGCTTCTTCTGTTATACCAGTGATAGCGTTGATAGTTTGTCATCATGCTGTTTCTCGCCTGACACCAAGGTTCTGGCAAAGAGCAGTTCTGGCGTGTTCTTCGGTCCAATCAGAGATCTTCACAACATGAAGTACACTGGCAATAAAGAGAACCTTTGTGTGTATCATAACGGTAGCTGGGCTTCTGCAAAAACAATCAAGCTCCCTGCTCGCCCCATGTATTCAATTAAAACGGCAAACGGGAAAACGGTGTGCGCTACTGACAACCATCTTTTCCCAACCTTGCGTGGAGACGTTCCCGCAGAATCTTTGACAACAGACGATTATCTTCTTTTTAATACCCTTGCATTGGATGCAGTTCCTGAAAAAGATGAAAAACTGTCTTACAACCAAGGATTCTTGATCGGTATGTATCTGGGAGACGGAAGCATTGACACCCATGGTCCCTGCCAGAAATCGGTCATGTTCTCTCTTAATGAAGAAAAGTTCCAGTCATGTATTTCATATATGAATGAAGCTCTTTCCGAAATTGTGCACGGGGAAAAATTCTCTGTGTATAAAATTGTCAACAACGTGGTTCCGGTTAGTTATTATGGAGACATTCTGGCTGATTTTATTCAGCGTTTTGTAAGTGGACGATATGCTAACGAAAAGCATCTTCTCCCTGAAACCTTTCTTCAGTCTCAATTATTCCGCAAAGGTATCCTGGATGGTTTTTATGCTACAGATGGTGGGGACTCCAATCGGATTTATACCACTTCTCAAAAGCTCTCGGAGGATATTGAATGCCTTTGCGCTACGCTCGGCTTGAATACATCTGTTTCCATTACTGATCGCACTGACGAACCTGTTATTATTCGCGGGGAAACCTATTCCCGTAACTTCCCATTGTACTGCATTCGTTGGTACTCTCCAAAGAACAAGCGTAGCATGAAAGGGATTTTCCGAATTGTCAACAACGGTATGTATTTCCGCGTAACCGACATCCGCCCAGTTGAAGACTACCCACATGATTCCGTTTACTGTTTCGAGATAGATAACCAGGACGAACCTTACTTCACCCTCCCCAATGGTATGATCACCCATAATTGCCGGCTTCGTAACGAAATGCAGGAAAATACTTTCTCGTTTACCCTCGGTGCGGGCGGCGTTTCCACCGGTAGCAAGTGTGTCATGACCATGAACGTAAATCGCCTTGTGCAAAACGCCACAAGAGACAACATCCCTATTGAGGAAGCTGTCACCGCTCAAACTGAAAAACTCCACAAATACCTTCTGGCCTTTAATGCAATTCTCAAAGAGAACCTTGTAAAACACATGCTCCCAATCTATGAGGCGGGCTTCATCAGCCTTGATAAGCAATACCTGACCATCGGGATCAACGGCTTTGTTGAGGGCGCGGAGTTCCTGGGTATCGAAATTGCCCCGGACAATCCTGAATATATCAGCTATGGCGAGAAGATCCTTAAACCGATCTATCTTCTCAATAAGCGCGATAAAGATCCACAAAATGGGATCATGTTCAATACCGAATTTGTCCCCGCAGAAAATCTCGGTGTCAAATTCGCCAAGTGGGATAAACGCGATGGTTATTTCGTGCCTCGTGACTGTTATAATTCCTATTTTTATCTCGTAGAGGACGAAACAAAAAACGTCCTTGATAAATTCAAAATGAGTGGCAAGCAATTCACGCAATACCTCGATGGCGGGTCTGCTTACCACTGCAACCTTAGCGAGCATCTTTCCAAAGATCAATATCTCAAGATGCTCGATGCCGCAATGGTAACCGGCTGCCCGTATTTTACCTTCAATATCCCCAATACCATCTGCAATGATTGCGGACATATCGACAAGCATTGCCTGAATGAATGTCCCGCCTGCGGCAGTAAAAATCTTGATTATGCCACTCGCGTCATTGGGTATCTCAAAAGGGTGTCGTGCTTCTCGAAAGCCCGCAGGGAAGAAGCAAAGAAGAGGGCCTATATCCATGGTTAAATACGATGGATATGATATCACCTTTCAGGAAGTTCCCAACGAAGTCTCCCTTGTTTTCAACATTACAAACTGTCAGGGAACCTGTGAAGGATGTCATTCTCCGTGGCTGCGGGGCGACTATGGTCGCCCCCTCCATGGGGATCTTGAATCCCTTATCCAAAAATACAAGGGCCTGATTACCTGTGTTTGTTTCATGGGAGAAGGTAATGATGTAGAATCTCTCGTTTCGTGCGTACAAACAGTAAGGAATGCCGGCCTAAAAACCTGTATTTACTCTGGCCGTGATGAAAATACATGGGCACTTTATCACACTGATTATTTCAAGTTCGGAAGTTACCAGCCTGACAAGGGCGGTCTGGACAAAACCGATACAACCAATCAAAAATTTCTTTTTTATTCAGACCCAACTGGAGAAACCCCTCCCAAAGACATCACCAGCTTATTCAAAAAGAAAGGAAAGTAATACCATGAATCAACCAGCGCGCATTCCTGGAACCAAATTCCCTGTCAACCCAGACATCACAGTATATACCCCTCCTGCATATGATATGTCGAACGATCCTTTATATATTGATCGCTTGCCGCTTCCCTCATATGATGAATCCACTTCTTCCCGTCATCCAGGAGTGGTAAAATCCATTGCTGAGAACCTGAGAGAAGAAAACTACCATACCTTTACAGCTCTTCCTTATGCTTTTAGGGATATCGTAAACCATACTCCTCTTACACGCAAAGAGAGGAAACGTCTTTTATGCCGTCTCTGCAAAGCGCTGTATAACCATGATATTCTTCATGGAAATTGAAAAGGAGTGCTATTCTTTAATGATGTCGAATATTATTCTGAACCCCGATACGGAATACGCCAAAAAAAAGAAAAAGCTCATTAAGAAAAACAATGGATTTTGCATCGGAGAGCCCCATGTAGAAGAATGGCGTTGTCCCTGTAAATCCTTCCGCGAAAAACAAACCAGCGGATGGTGCGGCGAAGGTTTATACTATAAAGAAATCACTACCGAGAAAGGAGAAACCCTCTGATATGGCAGCTTCTGAAAATAAAGAAAAAGTGATTTGCATCAAATATCACGATAACGCACTTACTGCTCTTGAACCCATCACTATTGGTGATTGGATTGATCTACGCTCCGCTGAAACTGTCCAGTTAAAAGCCGGTGAATTTTATCTTCTCTCTCTTGGCGTCTCCATGCGCCTGCCGGAAGGTTACGAGGCGCACATAGCGCCGCGCAGTTCTACTTTCAAAAACTGGGGAATCCTTCAAACCAATTCCGTCGGAGTTGTAGATCAGTCTTATTGCGGCGACAATGATATCTGGAAAATGCCCATCTTTGCCACCCGTGATACCACAATCAATTTCAATGATCGCGTATGCCAGTTCCGTATCATGAAAAAAATGCCGAAAGTTCGTTTTGTGGAACTTGCGCATCTTGAAGGCCCTGATCGGGGTGGGTTCGGAAGCACAGGCAAATGAACAAATAAAAAAGAGGAGCCAATCCCAAAGGGAAGGCTCCTCTTTTTTATTTGTTCAAACGCAACCCCCGCAGAGCTCCGCCAGACGCACCGCAACTCGGAACGGCACCGGCTTCATCGCCCAAAATAACATCGAGTGTTATTCAGTAATTGTTTTTCTTTGCTCCTTTTCTGCTGCTCTCCGAATGATATCACGCAAGGTTTCAGAAAACGCTTTATAAAGTTCTTCTTCTCCCAATATTTCCACCATTGACGAAAATATTGCTCTGATATCACGGCTGGTTGGATATGCACTAGGCTGTACAATATACCGCTCAAAATAAACACCGAACTGTTTTTTCATATCACCTATTGAGCGTTCCCCGCACAAAGCCCGAATCGCCGAAAGCCTGAGTTCTCCCGTATCTCTCATCATGGGCAGGCTTAATTTTCTGTCGGTTCGCTCGATTTTGTTGATCAGCCATCTTATATCGGGGGCCTCGCAGCTGTCTTCTTTTTCTCCTGTTTGTTCAAACCGCTCTCTGTACAGCCGCATCAAAGGGGTATCTTCTGCAAGTGTATTGCCGCACCCATCGCCTGACTCCTCTTCTTTTTCAGCGATAGATCGGTTCTTTGTTCCGCTCTGTTTGTTTTTTTCTGTTTTAAGGCTGTCGGGATTGTTTTTTGTATTGACGGCTTTCTTGGTTTCTGTTTTCTGATTTGTTTTTTCAGCACCCTCTTTTCCTATGCGCACAACGATCTCCCTCAGCGTCTCTGGTGGTGCGCAGCAAATCTTCTTCGTGTCCCTGTCGAAACAAGTCATTTCTGCAATGATCCAAACCGTATTGAACCCTATCATTTTGGAATGGTATGCATAAGGCAGGCAATACGCCATGAATACATCAGCGATTGCGTCGCGCACTTTATAAAAGTTGGCTTCTCCTGTAATATATTCATCTATGCAAGCGCATGCCTGCGCAATAGTAAACTGTCTTATTTTTTGCTTTTGGGAACACTCTTTTGCTGCCAGCGCTCTTGTTCTCTTTTTCTGGTTTTTTCTACCACCTGTGCCTTTTGGGGGAGGGCAGTTTTCTTCTTTCCATTTTCCCTCATACTCAATCGTCGCCCATGTCCCCCAGCTCCCTTGTGGAACTGGACGCCCTGTTCTCCACCCCATAACATTGGCGCTCCTTTGTTTTATAGTTGTTATGCAACTCTATTTTTCACTACCCCTAGTATAAAGCATACCAGCATTCTCGTCAAATGAAAAGACGGCGGCTCTGGGTGGAGCGCCTCTCCCCGCGAGCCGCCTGCCTCTGCCATCCCGGATTCAGTTTGCTTCTACATTCGCTACGTCCTTTTCTGTCATTTCCATTGTCTCTGTGGTTTCCACTGTGTGCCCCATCTGCTCACAGAACGCCTTGATCAGGATATCAATCACATCCCACTGTGTTTCTGTCAACTCAATATGATAAGCAGCAAGCAGTTCGTTTAACCTGTCCATACAATACTGCTTGCGTTCATCCTTGGAAATCTCATCGTTATACCATGCATTTTCAGCCGCAAGCACGGCCTTATTCACCAGATCCATAATCAGATTGATTAAATCAAGCGTCTTGAGATCGGTCACATCCGCCAGGGTGTCAATAACTTTGGACAGAGTTTCTACAATATTTGTAATTACGCTCATTTGCGGAGCATTCAAAACGCCTTTCTTTGCCAACCAGTAGAAAACAAGAATTACTCCAAAAAACGCAGCCACTACAGCCAGAACATAATACCACTCCATAATATCCCTCCTTCTAATTGTTATCCAACAGAGTCTTTATTGTTGGCAGGTTTTGTAACAGCCGGACACGCGCTCTTTCCTTTGAACACATTCTCCACGCCGCCTTTTACAATAACTGCCGCGAAGATTGTCGTGTACACCGGCACGCTGATTTCAAATACCTGCCTCGCAGCTCCAGCAGAGCAAAAGAATGTTTCTGCTATTATCGTAACTGCGATGTGAGCGAAAAACCCCCACATAAAAATAATAAACATCCGTTTTGAAAATTCTTTGTCGGATGTTTTAGGCCATTCTGTTATGCAATTTTCTTCTTTACTGTCTAGCTCTTTATTGTTTATCCGCAAGCTCATATACAATGTTTTCCTTTTTTTCAATCATACCAATCCGAGCTTCGTGATTCGCAATCTGCTTATCCTGCTTTCCCTCGTGTTCCCACAGGCGCTTATGGCTTTCATGGCTTTCTTTTTTGTGGTCTGCGATATCTGTTGTGTTTTTATTCACGTCCCCTCTAAGATCGCCAAGCGCAACTGTAAGCGTCGTAATGGCAGTGTTTAGCTTCAGCAACGGTCCGCCTATTGTCACACCTAAGCCCACCAATGCGATAATTACCGTAATCACTGTCCATTCATTCATGCATCTACCTCCAGAAAGGCGTTCATCATGTATGCGCGTCTCATATATCCGTCAGAGCATATTGCAACAATCAGAGACCAGTCTTTTTCTCTTTTTTCTACCCGTACACGAGCCTGCGGGTTCACCAGCCAGTAGACGGGTTCCTGTTGGCTGGGGGATTTTCTCAGTTTTACCGGGTAACCATTCGGAGAAACAACTGTCGCATATTTTTCTTTGGAGGAAGAAGGCGGGACACCAATAGACAAGTTATTGTCGTTTTCTTCGCCTCCTCCCTGATTGCCGGTTTCGTTATCACATCCGCCCCCGGATGTATCGCCGACACCATAATCTACCCACTGCGGGAATCCGATCATATTCCAACCACCATTGGGGATCGTTTTACCGGTAAATTTGCTTTCTGCAACACACCCACGAGACGCGCTCGCGTGTATCGCACATCCCTCCAAAACAACTCCCATGTGGTTGGCATCTCCATAACCATCTCCGCGATATTGCTCCGGAGCGCCAGAATCGTCAGGGTCTACGATAAACACCCATGCGCCGACGGGTACGCTTCCATATTTCTCCGTACACTCCTCCGGCGTCCCTCTCCATATACATGCGCGATAATGCGAATTGCTTCCAGAGAGATCGTATTCACTCTTAGGAACGCCACATTCATGGAGTAAATATTCACACAATCCCTGGCAGTCCATACCGGAAAGCGTGTCGCCTCCTTTTACGTATGGGATAAAAACACCATCCCGTACCTTGGAAAGCAATTCCTCTCCCTTTTGTGCGTAATCCAAATTAGAAATTTTAGTCACTTATTTCACCTCTCTTTTAATTCTATGGTAGCTTATACGTGTCTCCAGCGTGCCCAGCCACGCCGCGCGGCGGGCCATGTCGTTGGTGCCCAGGTAGTCCATGGCCCCGCCCGCCTGGCGCGCGCAGTGCTCCACGAAGGCCTGGCAATCCATCTCGTCATAGGTATAGCCCACGCTCACCGCCTGTACCGCAGCGGCGGCTACGCTTTCTCCAGTCGGTTTCATTATTTTCCCTTCTTTACTTTATTGTATTGGATAGATAAGTGTGCAGTATCCGCTTGCGATGTTAATCGGCGAGGGAAATAGGCTCAAAACATTGTTTCCGCCGTCAATATACACCATTGTACCGCGCTCGACCGCTCCAAGATCGTGCAGCCATGCCTGACATCTAAACCGGCTAATGTATGGAAGCTGTACGGACGCGGCTACCCCTGCCGAAAGCTCAATCCCGGATAGCGATACGATCGCAAATCCGCATCGTTGTGTTAATATGCAGTTTCCCCATTCATGGGATGTGCAGTTGTGCATCATCTGCGATGTGATTAGTGTGGCCTCTTCGTTGCCCCATGGGGGACAGCCCTGATCATAGATACCGTAGACGCTATTGTCTCGCCAGCGATAGAGGCGTCCATCTGAAGCATAGTACAAATATAATTCATCAGGTTTTCCGATAAACGCATCACCGTATGTTGGATTGTATAAGCTGACAATTTTGCCGCCCTGATCACTAATCGCGCCAACGTTTTCGGCAGATGCCGGAGCCGGTATCCTCCCGTTCATACCGCCGCCCCCTTTCGGGTGTAGCTTAGGCTACGCGCTTCCAGCGGCAGACGGCCAGCGACGGCTGCATGTTGTTGTGGGCCGCATTGCCACCTGTATATGCAATTAAAATCGTAGATTCGGCAAAAGGCTTTACGCTTGTGCCGAAAGACAGGTAACTTTCGTTCGGATAGGTGCCATCTTTGCCCATTTGCATATGTATATCGCCATCCGAACCCGCTTGTTGTATTTGGTGATTGTGGCTGGGCATTTCGCCTGTAGTCAGCACATGTACCTCCTCGCCGCCCGCCCATCCCACGGGATGGCTTGCATCCGACGCTATCAGCGCCCGCCCGTCCGCGATACGCTGCCACTGCGTTCCGAAACCAACGGCGCTGTTGGGGTCCATTTCCACCGCAAAATCTACGATAATCCCTACCGGATACACCCGGTCGATGATGGCGCGCATCACCGTGCTGATCGTCCCGGTCATACGCGCCACCGCCTAACGATAGGGGAGAAGCTACAAGGGGTAGCGTACCCCCCCCCCCCCGATGGAAGGCCCTGTAAATCATGGATATATCCTCCTTTTTATGCGGTTCTTCGCCACATGTAAACGGCAATGTATGGCGGCATGTTGTTATGCGGAAGACCTCCACCAGTCACACCACTTGTTCCCATTGCCCATTTCGCTGTTGAGCTCTGTTGCGCATATACATCGTACCCATCTGTCCATTCTGTACTCGTATATGGAGGTCGCGACATTTCGTGAAAATGATTGGGAATCTCATTTACTGTCAAAACGTGTGCTGCTTCGCCTCCCGTACTACCTGCCGGATAGCTGGCGCTGTCCGCGCCGATCAGCATCCGGCCATTAGCGACGCGTTCCCACGTCCCACCGAACAGCGTAGCCGGGCTGGTGGCCTGCATTGACATGTATATACTTCCCACCGGCCACGCGGCTAGTTTCGCGGCATTAACAATCGGCGCAAACAGCGCCGCTATTTTACCTGTCATTTTATTCTACCTCCGTAAGCATCATATATCCTGATAATTCTCCTGTTGGTTTTAATGTAGTGTTTAGCGTAACCTTTCCAGAACTTGTAACCCAGTTAATATCAGATAACTGGTTATCGCGTGTTTCTGCTGTTAATACACATTCCATAATCGCTGTTTTATCCGTTGTTCTATCTTCGCTAATTACATAGGTAAACACCCCATCTCCCACCCAACCAGATTGTGGAATAGAAAATGTTAACATTCGTGGCGAGGCTGCATCTTTCCCATCTCTCCCATCTTTTCCGTCCTTTCCATCTTTTCCATCTTTTCCGTCTTTTCCCCGGCCTTCGCTTGATTTCTTATTCAATTTTATCTCGACAGCCTTCAATATACTGTCAATAATAGTATCGATAGCCTTCTGATCTATCAATTTATTCCCATTTGCCATGTTTTCCCTCCGTTATTCCACGACCTCCCATCCATATACGCCCGGCTCCCATACATTGTTATCAATAGTAGACACCCATGTTTGTCCATTATGTGTCACCTTGTCGCCCTTCATGTAGGGGTTGGTGCTCTCCGGCTGCTCCCAGGGCAGGGGCGCGCCGGTGTCGCTGGTAAGCACCTTCGCCCACAGGCTGGGTGCATCTGTTGGTGTCCATGACGGCTGTGCGGTATGTGCAGTCAAACATTTATAAAGCACATTATTGTATCTTACCCTATCATCCTTTTTATAGCTGCCATCCGCTTTCCATTGTGGGTAAATCGCAACTGCGTTTACCGCCTGTTCATCAGTAAGGATCTTCATTGCCATATCCATTGCTTCTCGTAAAATACGAGCTTCTTCTAAATACTTCCCCATCAGTCAGCCACCTCGCTATCACCTGTAATGCCCAATAATTCTAATGCGGAGCGCATATCTTCCGTATCTTTTTGAACTTGTTCAGCAAAAGTAAGCACCCTTTCGCCATTCCGGTAAAAATGTTCGCCATCCCATGTATCACCAATAGTTGCCGGTACATCGCCCATGGGTACAGCTGAAGGAAAATCAGAAGCGTTTGCCGGATAAAGCCAAATTACATTAGTCACAACCCCGTCTTCAACAAGTGCATAATTCATGCTTTTCACCTCTTTTTTATGATCCGCCACCAACGGAAAAACCACCACAGGAAGATGTCTTGTCGCACCCTCCCCAGGTTTTATGAAGCATCCCTATCTTTTTAAAATGTTTGTATCCGTGTATTCTCTGTTGAAACTCCACGGACGAAATCCCGTCTTTCATTTTGGGGATGTTGTTCTTTTTCTTTCTCATGTGTTTCACCCTCTGTGGTTGCGGATGATCACAATGCCGCTACCACCAGCTTTGCCGTTGTCGCCGTTTGAATCGCCGCCGTTGCCGGTGTTGGCCGCCTCATCCTGCGTATGCGCGGCGTCCATGCCCCAGCCGCCGCTGGAATACAGCGTGCCCTCGGGCGAGCCGAACTCGCGCGTGGTGCTGCCCTGGCCGTTGCCGCCGGGGCCGCGGGCATCGCCGCTGGTTCCACTGCCGCCGTTGCCGCCGTCCACGCCACCCGGGCCATAGGGACGGCCGCCTCCGCCGGAACCACCGTCACCGCCAGCAGCGAAATTGTATCCGCCGCCCCGACCGCCGCTGACCGTCAGTCCAAGAGCGGAACTGTCGCCGCCGGCATTGCCGCCCGCGGCCCCGCCCGCGCCCACGATGATGGGGCATCCTGTGCCGGTGGCGAGCGCAACCGTCCCGGTCCTGGTGTATCCACCGCCGCCGCCAGCGCCAAAGCCGCCCGCTCCGCCGCCACCGCCTACTAAGAACACCTGTGCGCCTTGCGTCCCGGCGTTACCGAGATAGCTGAAGGTAAGCGTGCCGCTAGTGAATAGTTTTAGCCGCCAGTTGAAATTGCCCTCGTCAATGAGCTGGTGCGTGCCGGTATAGGTATATGTGGGCAGGTAGGAGCGCACGGTGAGGGTGGCGGTGCGG
>ERZ1643251.1975-NODE-1975-length-21721-cov-4.879535_pt1 | contig 21721 bp, 16 predicted proteins | sample MGYA00579261_ERZ1643251 | MGnify/ENA primary metagenome ERZ1643251 (study PRJEB29033, sample SAMEA4952267) | chicken gut metagenome | biome: Broiler Chicken; feature: Gastrointestinal Tract; material: Caecum | place: Ireland | collected 2018 | study: Broiler... | reverse complement strand
GTGCAGCCTACACCTAATTGAGCCCCTGGGTTTTCGCCTGAATGAAAAGGAGATTAAACGGGCGGGCATGGATTACTGGGAGCGCCTGGATATAACCAGATATATGAATTTTCAGGAATTTAGGGAGAAGCATCCCAATGCAAAAATCTGGATGGCTACAACCAAGGCAAGACAACTTTATACTGAGGCTTCCTATGGAGCGGATGACTATATCATGTTTGGGAAGGAAAGCGCCGGCATTCCGGAGGAGATTTTGCTGGAATACCGGGAGACCTGTATTCGCATTCCCATGCTGCCAGGGATCCGCTCCTTAAATCTTTCTAATTCTGTGGCAGTGGTGCTCTATGAGGCTCTGCGTCAAAACAGTTTTTGCGGGCTGCAGGCGGAGGGAGAGCTGCACAGACTGCGTTGGAATGTGTGAGGGAAGCGTTAAGAGGGTATTTGGAAAGAAAGAGGAGCAGAGGAATTCATGCAGATACATAATACGGCGTTTATAGCGCCCGGAGCGATAGTACGCGGGAATGTGATACTGGGGGAGGATACCAGCGTCTGGTATCATGCCGTTATCAGGGGAGACAGAGATTTTATTGCAGTAGGAAGAGGAAGTAATATTCAGGATAACTGCGTGGTGCATGTAGAGGAGGGCAATCCTGTGGTCATTGGCGAAAATGTGACGGTGGGACACAGCGCTGTGCTGCATGGATGCAGGATCGGAAATAATACACTGATTGGGATGGGAGCCATCATTATGGATGGATGCGTGATAGGAGAAAACTGTATTGTGGGAGCGGGCGCTCTGGTAACGCAAAATACGGTTATACCGGAACATTCGCTTGTAGTTGGTTCCCCTGCCAGAGTAAAAAGACAGGTTACCGCGGAAGAGACAGAAGCCAGCCTGAAAAATGCGCGGCTCTATGTGGAAGAAGCGGCTAAAGCCCGTGAAGAAAGCAGCGGGCATGGGAATGACGCAAAATAGAATTGTGTTAAATGGCATAACGTGAACGACACATAGACAGGGGAAGAATCATGTTGGACAAAAAAGAACTGAAGAGATTGGCAGGGGATGTGACCTATAAGAGAGGCCAGGAGCTTTACAGGATGAATGAGATAGAGGAATTCACTGTAAGCTCTGATGAAGGCAGCAGGAAGGATTATATTCTGGCTGTCGTTCACGGCAGCGGACGCAAGCGCTATCAGGTGAATTTGACATACAGCTATGAGGAAGAGGAGCTTGTGGATTATGATTGTGAATGTCCTGCATACAATCATTATACCGGACTCTGTAAGCATTGTGTGGCGGCGGCGCTGGAATACATAGATCGTTTGGAAATAAGGATGGCAATTCAGCAGTATATGAACGTTCTTCCCCAAAATATAAAGAAGGGCAGACCGGCGGTGCGCACGGCTTCGGGCTACGCTCCCGCTTCGAACAGGGAGCCTGGGACAACCCCCTCCATGAAGGCTCTTTTAGGGAACAGAATATTGCAGCGGAGCCTTCCGGTGACACAGAGAGAGATCTGCGGGAAGGTCAGTCTGGAGCCGTCCCTTTACGTTCAGAATGGGGATTGGAAGTTGGATTTTCATATTGGCGTTTCCAGAAAATATGTGCTGAAAGACATTTTTACCTTTACCCGGCTTTTGGAAGCTCATCAGGCATATGCCTACGGACAGAAGTTGAATTTTGTGCACGATATAAGCGCTTTTTCAGAGGACAGCGTACCCATAGTGAATTTCCTGCGCAGCTGGGTAAGGAATAACCAAGAGCGCTATGTGCAGAATGTGTACTATTATTACGGCTATGGAGAGCGATTTCCCAAGCTTCGTCAGATCAAGCTTTCCGCCGCAGAGTTGGAAAGCTTTTTGGAATTAATGGAAGACAGGGAATTTACCGCGTACGTGGGAAACCAGAACGAAACGATCTGGAAGATGTGCCCGGAAAAGCTGCGGCAGAAGGTAGTAATCCGGGGAAAGGCTCAGGGAGCGGAGGTTTCCATTAATTTTGTACCGGGCGTTTTTACAGGCACGGCCCTGTTTTACTTTCAGGAAGGCCGGGTTTACAGAGTGGACAGACAGGAAATAGAGCCGGTAATGGATTTTATGAAATGCCTGAATGATCTGCCGGGGCGTAAGGCATATATTGAGAAGATTGACATTCCCGCTTTCTGCAGAGAGCTTCTTCCCTCTCTGGAGAAGCATTTTGACTGCGTATATGAGAATTTTGTAAAGGAAAAGTATGGAATAGAAGAGGTTTGCTTTGAAATATATCTGGATGCGCCCCAGAGAGATTTTATAACCTGTCGGCTTAAGGCCGTTTATGGGAATAAAAAATATGATGTGTATGGAAAGCAAGGCGGTGAGATTTACCGTGATCTGGTAAAGGAGATGGAAACGGGCTCTAAGATCGGCGGGTACTTTAACGCATATGACGAGGATAATGTCTGCATGGCACTGGCAGAGGATGAGGATATGCTTTATGAGCTTCTGACCCGGGGAATTGCAGAGTTTCAGGGATTGGGAGAAGTGTATCTGTCGGACGCCCTGAAGCGTATCCGAATCAATCCGGCTCCCAGAGCCGCTTTGGGCATTTCTCTGTCAGGAGATCTTCTGGAGCTCACCATGACCTCCGAGGATGTGTCCATGGAACAGCTTCAGGAAATTCTTTCCAGATATGACAGAAAGAAAAAGTATTACCGCCTGAAAACCGGAGAATTTATTGATATGAATGGGGAAAGCATTGGCGCCCTTCTGGAGCTGAAGGGGGGACTGTGCCTAACAGACGCTCAGATCAGAGAAGGAAAAGCGCTGCTCCCTAAATACCGGGCGCTGTATGTGGATGTGGAATCCAGAGAATGGGAGTCCCTTTCCGTAAAGAAAAACAGTGGCTTTAAGGCGCTGGTGCGTAATATGAAGACCGTTGAGGATAATGACTTTGAGGTTCCGCAGAGTCTGGAGAAGATTCTGAGAGAATACCAGAAAAAAGGCTTTCTGTGGCTGAAAACCCTGAAACACAACGGGTTCGGCGGCATTCTTGCGGACGATATGGGTTTGGGGAAGACTCTGCAGGTGATTGCCTTTTTTTTATCGGAAATGGAGATGGAGAAAGGGGCGCGTGACCCTTCGCTGGTGGTCTGCCCCGCTTCTTTGGTGTATAACTGGAAGAGCGAATTTGACCGGTTTGCACCGGCGCTATGCGTGAAAACCGTTACCGGCACTGGGGCGGAACGGAAGGCGCTTTTGAGCTCCGTCGGCGAGGGGGAAATCTTAATCACCTCCTACGATCTGCTTCGGAGGGACATCAGGGAATATGAAAATATGACCTTTGCCTGTCAGGTCGTGGATGAGGCTCATTATATTAAGAATCATAATACTCAGGCTGCAAAGGCGGTGAAGGAAATCAGGGCGGGCTTTCGACTGGCGCTGACAGGCACCCCTATCGAAAACCGCCTCAGTGAGCTTTGGAGTATTTTTGATTTTCTGATGCCTGGATTTTTATATGAGTATCAGAGATTTAAGAATGAGTTTGAATTCCCCATTGTACATGGCGGAGAGGAAGCTGCCGCACGGCGTCTGCAGAAAATGATTCGCCCCTTTATTTTGCGGCGCTTGAAAAGGGAGGTTCTCAAGGATCTGCCGGATAAGCTGGAGGAGAATCTGTATGTGTGTTTGGAAGGAGAGCAACAGGCATTGTATGATGCCCATGTAAAAAGGTTGCTCCTTATGCTGGACAAGCATTCCGATGAGGAATTTTCCCGAAACAAAATTCAGGTGCTTGCAGAGCTGACAAAGCTCAGGCAGCTTTGTTGTGATCCTTCGCTGTTATATGAAAATTATCAGGGAGAATCTGCAAAGGCGCAGCTTTGTGTGGATTTAATCAAAAATGCAGTGGGCGGGGGACATAAGCTTCTGCTGTTCTCACAATTTACCAGCATGTTGTCTCACCTGTGCAGTCTGCTGAAAAAGGAAGGAATTTCTTATTATGTGCTCACAGGGGCTACGGATAAGGAAAAGCGACGGGATCTGGTGGAGGCGTTTCAGCAGGATGAGACCTCTGTGTTCTGTATCTCTCTGAAGGCGGGGGGAACAGGGCTGAACCTGACCGCGGCGGATATAGTGATTCACTATGATCCCTGGTGGAACGTTGCGGTGCAGAATCAGGCAGCGGATAGGGCTCATCGGCTTGGGCAGGTAAATGTGGTCAACGTCTACAGACTGATTGCAAAGGATACCATAGAGGAGAAGATCCTAAAGCTGCAGGAGAAAAAAAGGGGACTTTCTGAGCAACTGTTGGGCAACGAGGGGCTGGATGCCACCGACTTTACCCGGGATGAGCTGATAGCGCTGCTGGGGAAGGAAGCGCAAGCAGGAATGGTATGAAAATGTATAATAATGAGAAGTTTGCTCTGCAAACTTCTCATTGCTGTGGGGAAGGCCGCCCAGGTTTTTTGCATAATCAGCGCTGTATGACGGAATGGTACTCCGGATATTCCCGCAAAAATCTGGCAATCGTCTCCGGTTTGTCCCAATAGTGCATGGGATATACCTTTTTTACGCTTATTTTTTTAAGAAAATATAAAATTCCTGAAGCATAGTCCTCTTCCTGCCTGGGATCCAGAGGCAGAAAGGCGGCGTCCACAGAAGCTCCCTTCAGCAAATCCTTCAACAGATCAATTTCATGCCGGTAGCTTCCTGTCATCTGGCGGTTGTACTGAGGGGATTCTCCCGGCCAGACCCAGTCGTTTAAATCTCCGCCGTGATAAAAAATGCCTTCGGAGCATTTTACCAGGAAGGCAACTCCGGCGTCAGTGGACTGCAGTGTGTCCACCTGTGTGCCGCAGGGTAACTCGTAGTGACTGTGAAAGGTAACCCGAACAATTTCTACTCCTTCGGGGTAGCTGCGGGGAGAGATGTCCTTTGCAAGAATTCCTGTCACATGTCTTATCTCCTGCCTTGCCAGCATGGAAAAGACTTCCGGATTATAATGATCCGAATGGGCGTGACTACAGAAAACAAGCACGGGCTTGTCTCTTTTCAATACAGGAAGCTTTTTCTTGTAATAATCAAAAATGTAGTAGCAATCCTTCGTTTCAATCAGAAACCCGCTGTGGTAAATATAGTTAATTCTCATTAGAATCCTCATTTCTACACTGTTTCCGGCGTGTAAAGACCCTATGGCGGTCAGTGTGCATTTTCTCATTTTCCGCGTCAAATGTATAGTAAGTATTTTATCACAGAGCAAGTCAGATTACTATTCTTTACTGATCCTTCCCAGAACACATTTCTTTCACAATTTAAACAATTTTTGTAAACATTTTCCCGATATACTGTAGTCATCAGAGCATAAAAAACATGAAAACCGGCAGCATTTGCAATACGGCCTTTTGACTATGGTTTGGAGGAGTCACGTGAAAATCAAGGAATTCTGTAAAAAAAATAAGAATAGGACAACGATTATAATTGTTTCACTGGCGCTGGTACTGACAGCCGCCGCCGGTGGGGGCGCTTATCTTTTTTTCAGAAGCGGGGAAGAAGACTCTCTCATGCAAAACGGACAGATGGGCTTTGCAAGGACATCCGGAGGCATTCGTGCATCCGGTGTTACGAGCCTGGGCGTGACTCAGGAAAATTTTGAAGTGGAAGATCTGGAAACTCAGCTGGAAATTGAAGAGGTTTATGTGTCTTCAGGAGATGAGGTAGAAGCTGGGACTCAAATTCTGAAGCTGTCCGATGTAAGCGTGGAGGAGGCAAGAGCCGAGCTGGAGAAAAAACTAAGAGAAGCGGATCTGGCTTACAGAGCCGGGTCCATAGAATATGAACAGAATAAAATCACGGCTCAATATGAATATGACAGCGCAGTTCTTGCAGGTGAGCAGGCTCAGGAAATATATGATGAAACGGTGGCAAATTTGGAAGCCGGCGTAGAGCAGGCCAGACAAGCTCTGGCAGAAGCCAATGAACAGATTTCTGAGTATGAAACCTACGTAAATGATGATTCTTACAGTAGTTATTTTAAGGTGGATGAGTACCAGTCCCTCTATGATGAGAACCTGAAACTTTTAACGGAAAAAATGGCAGAATGGGGCATCGGCTGGTCCCAGGTTACAGGCGGAAGCCCGGGCGGCATGAGCACTCAGACATCAGGAAATTTAAACGGAAATTTTTCGTCTGCCACCGTGTCCTCCGGCGATGCAGGCGGAAACGCGGACGGCAGTCAGTACGTGAGAGTGCTTTCCTCCCTGTACAGTGTCCTGGAGCAGAATTTGAGAGATTTGGAGCAGGCTAAAAGTGAATATGAGGATGCCCTGACAAATGCACGTTTTGAGCTGCAGACGCTTCAGCTAAGTCTTCCCTCTTTGGAGAAGGCTGTCACTGAGGCCGAGGAGACATATGAAACGCAGACTCTCCAGGCCAGGCTTATTTATGAGACAGCTCTTGCAAATTCCGAAAGAGCTCAGAGTGCTTATGAAACAGCCTTGGACCAGGCGGAAACGGATTACGAAAACCTGAAAAGCGCCTGGGAGGATGCAAAGGAAAACATGGAGCTGTTTGAAAACAGCGTAGGAGATGGATACTTTTACGCTTCAGGAGCGGGAACGATACTTCAGGTGATGGCAAGAGCGGAGCAGTATCTTACCAGTGACGGCACGGTGTTTGTTTACAGTAACCCGGAGGAAATATCCGTGACCGTTTCGGTGGATCAGTCAGACATTGCGGAAATATCCATAGGAGATACCGCAGAGGTGACAAGCGATTCCGGATCCTTCCAAGGCACGGTTACACAGGTCAATCCCGTAACCGCATCTGAGAGCAGAACCAATGTTACTTATCAGGTGACCGTAACCTTGTCGGCTGATACCGGGCAGCTGGAAGCCAATAAATCTGTGACGGTAATCTTTGGAGGAGTGGGTCCGTCAGAGGAGGGACGGCCCTCTGAGGATACGGAGTCCTCCACAGGAGGAAGCGCGAAGGAAGGCTCATGGCAGGAGCCTCAAAGCAGTGAAATGGGAGCAGAGTAGAGAGGATGAATATGCTGAAAAATAAACTGACTATATGGAAAACTGTCGGCAAAAAGAGAAGAAAATGGATTGCTGTTGGAGCGGCCCTGCTTCTTTTGACAGGAGCCGCGGGCTATACGGTATTTATTGCTCCGCTGCTTGAACAGGAGAAATGGATGTATAAGGAAGCTACTGTAGAAAGAGGAACGCTGACTGTGGGCGTGTCTGAGAGCGGAACAGTGGAGTACGGCATAACCTCTGTTATTTACGATCTGGATCTCAATGTCGCAGGCGGTGAGAGCACAGAAAGCACGGAGAGTACGGATAACAGCGCGACAGACGAAACAGTGGATGAAGACGCGGTGCAGAAATATTTGCAGATAGAAGAAATTTATGCGGTTCCGGGGCAAAGAATTGAAGAAGGAGACGCCATTGTTAAGTTCACTGAAGACAGCGTAGCAGATGTGCGAAGGCTCCTTGAAAGCGCCCTGGTGGAGGCAAGAACCGCATACAACGAAGCGGAGGCGGAGTATAATTTGTCAGTCCTGGAGGCGCAGACTGACTACGATACACAGGTGGCCGAAAGCAAGTATGCAGCTTCCATTTACAACAGTGCGTCGGAGGCAGTGGGAAACGATATTGCAGCCATCGAGGTAGAAATAGAACAACGCAACGCTAATGTTTCTCTGCTGGAGGAGGAGCTTGCCGAGGCCAGAGAGACTTACAGCGAAGCTTTGGAGGAATATGAGGCTGCCTGCCAGGGAATGGAGACGGCGGATATTAACCACACAGAAAACTTTATGACCTATCAGAATGCTTATATCAGCACGTTGACGCAATATCAAAACGCAAAGTCTGCTTGGGAACAGGCACAACAGGCGCTGGAAGAAAATGCTTCGCAGATTGTTTCTCTGGAAAAGGAGCTGGCAAACGCCAGGGCAAGAAGTGAGATTGACAGAATGGATGCGGAGGAAGCATATCAGGAAGCGGTTATAGAGGGCGGCAATGCCCAAATCACCTACAATGCCCAAATAGAAAGCCTGAAGGAGACTTTGGAGGAAGCAGAGAAGGAAAGAAATCAGGTAGAAGAGCAGCTGCAGGATTTTGAGGCTTTTGTGGGAGAGGCTGGAATGCTTTATGCGGGTGGCTCTGGTATTGTAACTCAAGTGGCTTATGAGGAAGGGGACAGTCTGGTGCAGTCGGGTGTGATACTATCTTATGCGGCGCCGGAGGATATGACAATCTCTGTGGATGTGACTCAAGAGGATGTCGTGGATTTTAAAGTGGGAGATCAGGCGGAAATTGTCTTTACGGCATACGAAGAAACTCCCTATGAGGGGACAATACTATCCATTGATACAACGGCCACCGCAAGAAATTCCAATACGGTCAGCTATACGGTTGTTGTGGGGGTTGAAGGAGACACCACACCTTTATACGGAGGTATGACGGCGGATATCACATTTGTGACAGAGGAAAAGGAAGATGTGCTGTATGTATCCAGAAGAGCAATCGTGGAAGAAAATGAGAAAACTTATGTATATCGTCAGTCGGCATTGGGCGGAATGGAATTGGCGGAGGTTGAAACAGGCGTCAGCAATGGAGTAAGCATAGAGATCCTTTCAGGGCTTTCCGAGGGAGAAACTATTTATATTGCAAGCCGGGTCAGCTCTGAAGAAGAAGTGGAAAGCACTTTGCAAGAAAATGAAGAGAGTCCTGCCGGCAGTGTTCAGTTACCGGCGGGAATGGAACTTCCGGAAGGGCTGGAGATTCCGGAAGGAATGCAGATGCCGGAGGGCACAGACAGCATGGAAGCGCCGGGACAGGAGGGAGAAGCTGGGACGGAGAGACCCTCCGGCGGCAGAAATGAAGGAACGGAGGCACGGTGATGAAGCGGAAACTGAAGCAATGGAAGTCCCCGGTAAATTTTCAAAAAAAAATTATGGTTATGTCAGCGATAATTCTATGCGTAGCGCTGGCCGCGGGAATTTTTTTCGCGGCAGTTTCCCGGAAGAATGAAGAGATCGCCTACCGGGAGACTACTGTGGAATCAGGAAATCTGACGGTTGGAGTTACGGAAAGCGGAAGTGTGGATATTGGCACACAGGAGCAAGTTTTTGAGCTGGATATGAGTGCACTGCAGAGAGCAGACACCGCAAACACACAGGATTCTGCTGCCTCAGCCGCAGTCTCAGGGGGACCCGGTGGTATGGGGGAAGGGAATTCCGCGGGAGGCCTTTTAAATATGTTTGATCAGATTTTCAATATGGCGGGCGGAAACGAAAGCAGCCAGAGCGGCGAGGATTCCACGCTGACGGTAGCGAGGGTTTGCGTTTCCGTAGGACAGGAGGTTTCTGCGGGAGATGTTTTGTATGAGCTGGAGGAAGAAAGCGTAGCGGAGCTGGAGCAGGAGCTGGAGTCAAATGTGGAAAAGGCTGGGGCGGATCTGGAGGCCGTCTACGCGGATCAAACGCTTTCCAGACAGACGGCTCAGTACACTTATGAATCCAGCTTGGCATACGGAGATTATGCGGAGACAGAATACAATACGACGATAGAGAAGCTTCGGGACAACGTGACACAGCAGGAAAAAACTCTGGAGCAGGCGGAGAATTCCCTTTCGGACTATAGCACCCAGCTAGAGGAAATTACTGCGGCCTATGAAGAAGCGGTACAGGTATTGGAAAATTGCGAATACAGTAGGGATAACACGGATAAATGGAATGATACATATCTTTATGTGTATTATTTTCAGCTGGCAGAGTCAGCACGCTCCACAGTGGATTCCCTGGAACAGAGCAAGGAACAGTTGGAACAGAACGTGGAGCAGGCAAGACAGAATGTTGAAACAGCCACACAGGATTATCACACGGCCGTCAGAGAATTGGAGCAAGGGATTCTTACCGCAGAAGAGACGCTTTCTCTGCGGCGGCTGGCATATGATACGGCTCAGGAAACCTATGACATTGCGCTGGCTTATCTGGAGGATGAGGCACAAGAGCAAGAAGAAATTTATGCGGATACGGTACAAAAGCTGGAGGAATACAGCTCTCATATAACCGGAAATGCTATATGCGCCCAGTATGATGGCGTGATTACCAGTGTGGATTTGGAGGAAGGAGATATGATTCAGACAAATGACACACTTGTCACACTTTACAATCTGGAGGATGTAACCATGACCGTAACGGTGGCGGAGGAGGACATGAGCGATATTGAAGTGGGCTCTCTGGCGAATGTCTCTTTTACAGCTTATCCGGACACTGTTTTCCAGGCAGAAGTGACGGAAATCTCAGATGCGGTTACAGATTCTGATGGTGATGTCACTTATGAAGTTACTGCTACGCTGCAGGGAGATGTAACTGGCCTGTTCCAGGGAATGACGGGAGAAATCACTTTTATAACAAAGGAGTCCAGAAATGTTCTCTATGTTTCTAACCGGGCTGTCATCCGTGATGGAGTGAACTCTTATGTAAAGATCAGAAATCAGGATGGACATATCGAGACTGTGGAAATTACCACCGGATTTTCTGATGGTGTGAATGTGGAAATTCTGGAAGGACTTTCGGAGGGGGATGTGGTGCTTATAGAAATGTGAAGGCCAGGCATTTTTCTCATAATTAATTGGCCGTCTTGGCAGACAGGAGGATATTTGCATGCGATTGTCGGAAATCCTGAGATTGGTTTGGCTGAATCTTTCTCAAAATAAATTTAAAGTGATTCTTACCTCTATTGGCATTGTGGTGGGTTCCGCCACCATAATGATGGTGCTTGCCATTGGTACCGGAGGAAGAGAGGAGGTGGCGGAGCAGTTTAAAAATTTGAACGCAGGGGCCATTGACATTACCTATGAGGGCGGCGCTTCTTCTCAGACTTTTGGCGCTTCCTTCAGTACAGGTGAAGGAAACATCTCCTTTTTTGCGCCTGCAGGAGCCGGCGGCGGGGATTTTGGAGGAAGCGGAGGGCCTGGAGGATTTGGAGGAAGAGGCTTTGAAGGAGGCGCCGCTATGGGAGAGCTTTTCGGCAGCGGGGATGGCAGAATTAATCAAGAGAATATTACGCTGACTTCAGAGGACTGTGAGGACTTGTCCGTGTTTGTTCCGGGTATATCGGATGCAACAATTTCTTATTCTACCAACGTATCGGTAGAAGGGGGAGCTATGGATTCGGAAGCCTATTACACCATTGCAGGAGTAGAAGACAATTATGCCCAGATCAGTAATCTGGAAATGGCCATAGGAGATTTTCTCACAGAGGAAAACAATGAAAGCAAAGAAAAGCTCTGCGTGCTGGGTGCTACGGCGGCAAAGGAAATTTTCGGCAGCGCCTATGAAGCCTATGATGGCGTAATATATATTGACGACAGACCCTATACTGTATCGGGAGTTTTGACGGAGATGGGGACGGTAGCCTCGGGAATCAATCCGGACACCACTATTTTTATCCCCTATGAAACAGGCATTAAATATATTACGGGCGATCAGATCAGCCCTACCATCACGGTAATTGCCGAGGATGTAAACCAGGTAAATGAGGTGATCGCCAATGTGGAAACGGTTTTGGCGGACATTTATCCGGATGCGCAGTTCACTATTTCAGATGCGGGCAGTAAAATGGAAGCAGCCTCTGCTTCCAATGATACACTGACCCTTTTGCTGATTTCCATGGCGGTGATCGTCTTTGTGGTAGGCGGAATAGGCATTATGAATGTGCTTTTCGTGTCGGTGAAGGAGCGCACCAATGAAATTGGCATTCTCAAGGCGCTTGGGTGCTCCAGAAAAGATATTCTTTTGGAATTTCTGCTGGAGGCAAGCTGCATCAGTCTGATCGGAGCTGTGCTGGGTGTAATATTCGCTTTAGGGATTACTCCTGTGGTGGAAACCTTTTCTGTGAGAGTGTCTCTCTCCGTGAGCGGAGCCGTGCTGTCGCTGCTGTTTGGAGTGCTGACGGGGAGTATATTTGGATTTTATCCGGCATACAAAGCGTCCCGGCTGATCCCGGTGGTGGCGCTCAATCAGGAATAAGGGAGGCAAAGACATGGATGAAAAAACCATTATTATGGAGCAGGAGCGCTTGGCCAGGGAAAAAAAGCGGCGTAGAAACCGCAAAAAAAAGAGACTGGCAGGCGCCGCCGCGGCAGCAATGCTTACCGTCGGCGCGTGGTATGTCGGTTGGGGAAGGAATATAACGGTGCAGACGAATCAGACCTCAGTGCAGGTAACGGCACAGTCAGGACAGGAAATTGTTTATGCTACGCTTACGGAAGTAAAAGGAAATGAAATAACATATATGGTCCAGGAGGAAGCCTCCGGCATCAATGAAGGTCCGGGCGCTTATGAAGAGGAAGGGCAGGAGCAGACCACGCTGATCCCTGTGGGAACAGATGTCATTACCCGGCTGGGAGCCACAGTTACGTTTTCCAGGTTGGCCACGGGGGAAAATGTGGCTTTGATTATGGAGGAAGATGAGGGACAGAAGGTTATTGTAAAGGTTTATATTTTGAATTGATATAGTCGCAAGGCGGAAGACATAGGGCAGGTAACGAGGATGGATATGATTACAATGAGGGCGATTAATAAGGGATATATGCTGGGAGAGGAAAAGCTCCCTATTCTGAAGGATGTGGATTTTTCCGTGGAAAAAGGGGAATATGTGGCGATTCTTGGACCTTCCGGCTCCGGCAAGACCACGCTGATGAATATTATCGGCTGTATGGACGTAATGGACAGCGGAGAATATTATCTGGATGGAATGGCCATCCATGAAACAGATGAGGAAGAACTGACAGAGGTAAGAAACAGTAAAATCGGATTTATTTTTCAGAATTACCAGCTGATTTCCACTTATAATGTAATGCAGAATATTATTATGCCGTTGTTGATGCGGGGAATGAATCATAAGGATGCACAGGAACAATGTATGAACACCATAAAGCTTTTGGGGCTGGATCATAGGATTGAGCATAAACCCAATGAATTGTCAGGAGGACAGAAGCAGAGAGTTTCCATTGCCAGAGCGCTTGTGGGCCGGCCGGCCATTTTGCTGGCGGATGAACCAACAGGAGCTCTTGATCAGAACAGCGGAAAGGAAGTGCTGAAGCTGTTTCAGGAGCTGAATGAGATGGGCAATACGATTGTCATGATTACACATGATCTGGGGGTTGCCCAGTCGGCGAAAAGAATTGTCAGGATTGTTGACGGACGGTTGTTTGAGTCATAGAGTTATTTGCCCGCTTATAAAGCCATAAAAAGAAAGACAGCCCTTTCTGATGGTTCCTATAGGTACATTTTCTGAACCGAGTGAATGTTTTCATGCCAGCAATCGGATGATTTCTTCTTTCTCAGTGATCGCTTTCGTCATGCGCGGTGCGGGATCGCCCTCTCGCATTGGCGTATCCAGCGCACCGATGTGCCGGTACACGATCCGGACACTCTGACCAGCGGAGCGTGAGTGTTTCTTCGTCCGTTCCCCAATCTCAATGCGCTGGATGAACAGCCGCAGGAGTTGGGGCGTCAGCCCGTCGATGGCGGTGTACTGCTTGCCCTCCCGAAAGGGAGGAATACACCTATATCTCCATGCAGCACTTTCAGAGAGACATCTTTGACGCGGATGAACACCTCCATGCAGCTCGCCGCCTTTACAATGCCAATGTGTCCCTGTATAACCAGAAGATCGCATCATTCCCTTATCTTCTGATTGCCAAACTTCACGGTATGAAGGAAGCGCAGTTCTATGCCGTAGACGATGAGAAAAAGGAGTTCAAGGTGAAGCTTTAATTTGGGTAAGCGTTTAATTTCGGGGTGGATTTTCATTCCCCGAATTTATCTTTTTTTAGTTGAAATAATAAGTCTAAAAAATTCGAATATTGTTTCTTCATTTTTTATCTTTCCCTTCGTGCTAATAATATACATTATATTATAGCATTCAAATTTAATAGAGTCATTCATTTTTAGTCTCTATCCCATAAAAACTGCAAGCAAGTAAACATAGGCTGTTTCTTAATATCTTTTAGTCTGGGAAATCCCATTGAATGTATTTGAAACCGTGAAACAGCCTGTTACCATCCGGCGGTCACTGGGCATTTCGGAATCCGGGCAGCCCGGGGCAAATCACTTTGCTCACATTCCAGTGGCCGAATAGCACTCCAAAAGATATGGCCAGCCATCTTTCAGTTTAATGTCTCATTACCTTCCCCATACAACCCTTCAGAACTGTCTTTTGTTCAATATGCAGGTAGAGGCAAGCCAGGAAATTGCCAAAAGAAGCCCGGCGATTCCCAGGCAGGAGGTTCCCAGAAAAACGGTCCCCATGTTCATGATTCTTTCCAAAAGAGCGTTAACATTCAGTCCCATGCTTCGCAGCAAGAGAAGTGCGCCGTAACCGGCAAGAAGGATAATTCCATAAGCCAGCAGCAGGGCTACACGACTTTTTTCAGCGCCGAACTTCAGCTGCAGAGGAAGGGAAACGGATAATAAAACAGTGACCATCAAAAGGCTTGAAAAAATATATGGAGGTAATTCTCCCCAGCTGAAATCTGTCTGCCGGATCAAGCATACAAGAAGGGCCAGTGAGCAGGACAGCAGCACGGAGCCGACTGCGGTTATCAGTCCGAATACATATTTTTCCGTTACATATATGCCGCGGCTGACAGGAAGAGTAAAGAGAAACGGCATACCGTTGTCATACTCATCGTAGCTGATGGTGCTTATGGTAAACATGGAAAGCAAAAATGTCATATAGCTGATAATAAAGAAAGAATTTTCATAAACGAACCCAAAGGCAATACTGATACCCAGCATCATCACAAAAAGCTGTTTTTGATTTTTTAAGAGTCTGTAATCCTTGATCAATAAACCTTTCATAACGCTTCACCTCGAATCATCATTGTAATTACTTCGTCAATGCCGCCCCTTTCAATGACCAGATTTGGATAATTTTCCAGGTAGAACAGCTTTTCGTTTGTGAGAAGACGGCACCCGTATTCCTCATCTTTTTTCCGAAGGAGAAAGGATTTGTCCAGCGCATTGTACTGTTCCCTGGTGACCTTCAGAATGCCGTAGCGGTCCAGAAGCACATCTGTATCCTCATGAAGAATGATTTTTCCTCCGGCTATCATATAGACGTCATCGCAAAGCCCCTCCAGATCGCTGGAGATATGGGAACTAATCAAAATAGAACGGTTTTCCTCCTCCATATATTCTCTCAGCATCTCCAGAAGGCTGTCTCTGGCCAGAACATCCAGACCTGCGGTAGGTTCATCCAGAATCAACAACCTGGCGTTGTGAGATATGGCTGTCAAAACCTTCAGTTTTGCTTTCATGCCGGAGGAATAGTCCTTGATTTTTTTGCCCGGGGGAAGACCGAGGCTATTACATTTTTCCTTAAATTTTTCTGCCTGAAACGCCGGATATAAATTTTTCAGAATGGGAATCAGATCATCTATGGTCAGATATCCGCTGAATCCGGAGTCGGACAGAACCACTCCGATTTCACTCATATCCTTCGGTGTAAGCTGAGAAGCCGGTTTTCCAAATACCATAACGCCTCCCCTGTCAATGGATATTAGATGCAGAATAGCCTTGAAGGCCGTGGTTTTCCCGGCTCCGTTGGGACCGATTAGACCTGTGATACATCCCGGTTTTACCTCCATGGTACATTCTAACTCAAAACTGCCGTATGTTTTTTTCATATGATCAAGCTTTATCATTTTTATACCTCCATGCCTGCTTCAGCATGCGTCAATTCAATATTTTTAAGAAACTTTCAAATAATGTCCTCTAAAACAAGTTGAAATAGCTCCGTAAGCTCCTGCCTGCTCATTCCGCAGCTCCTGCCCTTGCGGATGCACATTTCCAGATCGCTTTCCACTTCTTTCTTTTTTTCCTCCAGCATCAGCTCTTGATTGGCGCAGGCCACAAAACTGCCCTTTCCGTGTACGGTAATAATGAAGCCCTCTTCTTCCAAAGCATCGTAAGCCTTTTTTACGGTCAGAGCGCTGACTTTCAATTCTCTGGCCAGGGCGCGTACGGAGGTAAGAGACTCCTGCTCCTGAAGTTCTCCATTCATGATCATGGTTTTGATCTGAGAAACAATCTGCTCATATATGGGCTGCATGGAGGCGTTATTGATAATTAATTTCATGGCACCACTCCTTTGTTATATAACAGTATATAACAGTATAGAACTGCTGTCAACTGTTTTATACTGTTTAATAAAATTTCCCTTTGGATTTCTCTGTAATGAGCTTGCGCATATTTTTTAGAAGAAAGGGAACAGTACAGCTATGTAGAAAAGAAATCCGGGGCTCGAAAATCGGATGGAATGTGAGGAAACAATGGAAAATAAGCGACCTTTTGGCATTCGTGATAAATTGGGATATTTGTTTGGCGACTTTGGAAATGATTTCAGCTTTATTTTTGCCAGCAGCTATCTAATGGTTTTTTACACAAAGGTTTTGGGAATTAGCGGATTTGCGGTAGGTCTGCTTTTTCTGTTTGCAAGAGTGGTGGATGCCTTTACGGATGTAACCATGGGACGGATCGTGGATGGCCTGGAACCTGCAAGGGATGGAAGATTCCGGCCATGGATCCGGCGGATGTGCGTTCCGGTGGCTGTGGCCAGCACCATTATGTATATGTATTGGGTTCGGGACTGGTCTTACGGCGCCAAAATGGTGTATGTGGTGATTACCTATCTTTTATGGAGCAGCTTTTGCTATACCGCCATTAACATTCCCTATGGCTCCATGGCCTCCGTAATCAGCGCAGACGCGGGTGAAAGGGCCTCTCTGTCCACCTACCGCAGTCTGGGGGCCAGCTTGGCAAGCCTGGTGATTGGAGTGTTGGTGCCTCTATTTATCTATGAAACAGATGCACAGGGAAATGAAATTGTAATTCCCCAAAGATTTACCCTTACGGCAGTAATTTTTGGAGCGCTCTCCGTGATCTGCTACATTCTGTGTTATGTACTGTGCACGGAAAGAGTATCCTTCACAAAAAAGAAAGAAGAGAAAAGAGAGGGAATCGGAGCGCTTTTAAAGAGCCTTGGAAAAAATCGTCCTCTGCTGGCAGTTGTGTGCTCCGCCCTGATATTGCTTTTAGCCACTTTGCTGGGACAGACCATGAATAATTATTTATTCTTGGACTACTTTAAAAACGCGAAGGCGGTGGCTGCTCTGAATCTTGTAAGCATCGGAGGAATGCTTCTTCTGGCGCCCTTTATTTCCAGGATTACCACAAATTACGGAAAAAAGGAAGCCGGTGCGCTTGGTATGCTGGCTGCGGGGATCATTTATATTGTCACCTTTTTTCTTCGGATCAAAAGCATCCCTGCGTTTATGTTGCTTTTATTCTTCGGAATGTTGGGCACCGGACTTTTCAATATGATTACCTGGGCATTTATTACGGATATTATCGACTATCAAGAGGTGGCCACCGGAAAAAGAGAGGATGGCACTGTATATGCGGTGTATTCCTTTGCAAGAAAGCTGGGACAGGCTCTGGCAGGAGGCATCGGAGGATTTGCCCTGACAGCCATTGGCTATGTGTCCGAAGCTCCGGCACAGACGCCTCAAGTGGCCGACAGAATCTATTCTGTGGCTACGCTTGTTCCGGGCATATGCTATCTTCTGATTTTTGTAATTATGCAGTTTTGGTATCCCTTGAGCAAAAAAGAGGTTGAAAAAAATGCAGCGGCTCTGAGGGAAAAGAGAAACGGGGACGGACAGGCCTGACCGGACGGCGGAATGGACGCAGGGAGGGCGTAACGAAATGAGAGGGAAAATGAAATTTGACAGGACGGCTCCCGGCGGAGGCGTGGAAGTTTACTGTACTCTTCAGCCGGGAAAGGCTTTTTTGGAATGGAAGTTTTATGTGACGGGATGTATAAAGGGAGAAGAGCGAGATGCCCTCATCAAGGTTTTTGTTTATGGAAGGGATGGAAATTTGATTCTGGAGGGGATGCAGTTTGCCCAAGAGGAAGAGCTGCTAAAGAGCGTACTGCTGTACCCTCATCTTTGGAGAAGCAGCGAGGATCCCTATCTCTACAGGGCTGAAATTTTCTTGGTAGGCGAAACCGGACAGGAGGATAGTCTTTCTCTCAGGATTCCCATCCGCTGTTTTAGGAAAATACAGGGAAAGGGCTGGTTTTTGAATGAGGAGCCGTTTCGCCAAAAGGCGGTCAGGTATGATAAAAATACAAAAGAAATGTCCGAGGAGTGTATAAGGCGGGAGCTAACCTGCTTTCTGGATGCCGGAGCCAACACCATCTGTATCAGGGAGCCTCATAAGCAGTCCCTTATTTTTTATGAGCTCTGTGAGGAGCTGGGCCTGGTGGTCTGGACCCAGGGAAGTTTAGGGGAGGTAAATGGGGAGCTTTTCAAAAGCGGAGGACTTGCCACACAGTTATTTTATTTCTATAAGGCTTGCTGGAGCCGGGAACCTTTTGTGTACATCGACTCCCAAAGTCTGAGAAAGGAAAGGGATGGCAATTTCTGCATCACGGTTTACAGTAATCAGGAAAAAGTGGCGCTGTATATTGATGGAACGCTTTTTGAAATTCTTCAGAGCTCCACTGAGTTTGTCTTCCGAGAGATTCCTTTTCGTACGCTTTTTCTTTGTCTCACGGCGGAGGCGGGAAAATGTACCATGTCCGTATCCGTTCACAAAACTTTCACAAAGACTTCACTTTTCCATGACAATTACCCCCTAGAATGTACCTCATAAAAAGTGCGTTTGGGAGGAATGGAGGAAACATGATTGAAGCAACGAATCTTACGAAAAAGTATGGAGATCATTTGGCCGTAGATCATCTCTCTTTTCGGGTGGAAAAGGGACAGATCTACGGCTTTCTTGGGCCCAACGGCGCAGGAAAATCCACCACCATGAACATCCTCACAGGGTATCTTGCGGCTACGGAAGGCACTGTGACCATAAATGGAAAGGACATTCAGAAGGAGCCGGAGGAGGCTAAGCGTAATATTGGGAATCTTCCGGAAATGCCGCCTCTTTATATGGAAATGACAGTGCAGGAATATCTGGCGTTTGTGGCGGAGCTAAAAAAAGTGCCAAAAAAGGATCGGGCAAGACAGATTGCAGAGGTCATGGAAATGACTCAGATTGCGGATATGAAGGTTCGGCTTATCAAAAACCTTTCCAAGGGGTATCGCCAGAGGGTAGGGCTGGCTCAGGCGATTTTAGGCTATCCGGAGGTAATTATTCTGGATGAACCTACGGTGGGGCTTGACCCTAAACAAATCATTGAGATCCGAGACCTGATTCGCAGACTCGGAGAAAATCATACGGTGATTTTAAGCTCTCATATTTTGTCCGAGGTAAGCGCCGTGTGCGACCATATCATGATTATTGCCCATGGAAAGCTGGTGGCCAGCGATTCTCCGGAAGGACTGCAAAGGCTTATGAGCGGTTCCATGGAAATTGAGCTGACTGCAAAGGGGGGTGAAAAGCAGCTTTTCGGGGCCCTGTCGGAGCTGGAGGGAGTAGAGCATTTGGAAAGTATGGGAGATACAAAGGAAGGCTTTGCGAAGGTAAAAATTACCTCTAAAGATAATACGGATATACGGGAAAAGGTATTTTTTGCACTGGCGGAAGCCGGGTTGCCCATCATGGAAATGACCCACTTGGAAAAATCTCTGGAGGATATTTTCCTGGAGCTGACGGAAGATGTGAAGTCCCGGGAGCCTGCAAAAAAGAAGCTGTTTGCCCCCAGGGGAAGAAAAAAGCCGAATCCGGCACAAGAAACTGTACCGAGTGAGGATACGGAAGAGAAATCCTCATCCGGCAGAGGCGCTTTGGCAGAAGAGGTGAAAGAAACAGTGAAGGAGGGGAAATAAAATGTTTGCGATTTATAAACGAGAATTAAAAGCTTATTTCCGCTCCTTTATCGGACTGCTTTTCATTGCGGTTACATTATTTTTCATCGGACTGTATTATACGGTTTATAACCTTTTAAACGGTTATCCCTACTTTGCCTATACCATGTCCAGCGTGATTTTTCTTTTTATGCTGAGTGTACCCATTCTCAGCATGCGGATTCTGGCAGAGGAAAAGAGAAGCAAATCCGATCAGCTGATTCTCACTGCACCGGTATCGGTGGGCGGTATTGTCATGGGGAAATTTCTGGCCTTGGTGACGATCTTTTTGATCCCCACGCTGATCAGCTGTATTTATCCGCTGCTTATGTCAAGCTACGGAAGCGTGCCCATGGGCGAGGCGTATATTTCTATTTTGGGATTTTTCCTGTTTGGAGTGACCTCCATCGCCATAGGCGTATTCATTTCCTCTCTGACGGAAAGCCAGGTCATTGCGGCGGTTTTGAGCTTTGCAACGCTGTTTTTGGGATATATGATGTCCTCTATCTGCAGCATCATTTCTTCCACAGGAAATCTGCTTACCACAGTGCTGGGCTGTTTTGATATGTACACCCCTTTTGCCAATCTTTTGGAGGGCACGCTGAACATAGGATCCATTGTTTATTTTGTGTCCATTACGGCCCTTGCGTTGTTTTTGACCGTACAGTCCATCCAGAAAAGACGATACAGCGTATCTGTGAAGAATTTCAGCTTCAGCGCGTACAGCACTGGAATGATCGCCATAGCGGTTGCGATTGTGGTGGCGGCAAATCTTGTAATCGGAGAAATGCCATCAAGCTGGACGGCCATTGACCTGACCAGTGAAAAACTTTATTCTCTCACGGATCAGACCATAGAATTTGTTAATAATATGCAGGAGGATGTTACCATTTACGCCATTGTAAATGAGGACAGTCAGGACACAACTCTGGGACAGACCTTGCGGAGGTACGATGATCTGTCCGACCATATCACGGTAGAATATGTGGATCCCACAGTGAATCCCAGATTCCATACGCAATATACGGACAGCGCAATTTCCATCAACAGTCTGATTGTAGTCAGCGATAAGAGAAACAGAGTCATTGACTACAGCGATATTTACGAAAGCAGCTTTGACTATTCCACCTATACCAGCACCACCACAGGGTATGATGGGGAAGGACAGATTACCAGCGCTCTGGACTACGTGCTTTCCGATGATTTGCCCAAGGTGTATATGACTGAGGGACACGGAGAATATACCCTCAGCGGCAGTTTCACGGATGCTCTCACAAAGGAAAATGTGGAATATGAAACGATTAACCTTATGGACTACGACGCGGTGCCTGAGGATACGGCGTGTGTGATAATCAACGGGCCTCAGAGTGATTTCTCCTCCGATGATACAGAAAAGGTTATCAGCTATCTGGAAAGCGGCGGAAAGGTTATCTTGATCACGGGCTATACGGGAACCGAAATGCCCAACAGAGATACCCTTTTGGAGTATATGCGAATAAGCGTGGCGGACGGTCTGATTGTAGAGCAGGACCAGAATTATTACTACAGAAGCCCCTATTATCTGCTGCCGGATATGACTGCTGATACTTACACATCAGGAATCTACGGAAACTATTACATTTTTGCTCCATACTCCCAGGGAATCCTTATTGCGGATGAGGAAGCGGCTGGAATGACCTACACTACCTTTCTGTCCACCTCCGAGAGCGCGTTTTCTAAGTTGGATATTTCCAATATGGAGAGCTTTGAAAAGAGCGAGGGTGATATTGACGGGCCCTTTGGGATAGGGGTGGAAGCCATAAAAGCCCTGGAGGAAGGCGAGGCAACCATGGTGGTGTACGGTTGTGATCAGATTTTTACG
>ERZ1643251.1974-NODE-1974-length-21723-cov-4.629777_pt1 | contig 21723 bp, 18 predicted proteins | sample MGYA00579261_ERZ1643251 | MGnify/ENA primary metagenome ERZ1643251 (study PRJEB29033, sample SAMEA4952267) | chicken gut metagenome | biome: Broiler Chicken; feature: Gastrointestinal Tract; material: Caecum | place: Ireland | collected 2018 | study: Broiler... | reverse complement strand
TTTTCAAATATTTGCTTCATAGTTTTACTCCAATCTTTTATATAAATTACTATTTTCTATTATAATTATTTTTCTTTATTCCAATTTATTATTTTCATTTTTTATCCAATTACACTCATTTGATATTATTAATATTTTCAAATAAATCTTCTTCTGTAATTATTTGAATTAAGCTTCCTTTTTCTTGTAGTTCTTGTGCTTTAGCAATCTTTCCACCAATATTACCATATTTCCAAGCATCACTTCCAAGACCACCAACAAATAAATAATCTAATTTAGTAGATACACCACTTTTTTCTATTGCACCCAGATTTTCTAATTTTTGTTTTATCTCTGATTTGGCTCCATTTTTAAAATCTCCTGTTAAACAAAATGTTTTTCCATTTAGTTTGATACTTTTATTATTACTACATATTGGATTTAATATTTCATTAAAGCTCAATGCTAGCTCTTCTTTTTCATTTTCAGTTAATATTCCATCTTCCAAAACTTTATTAACAATTAGTAATACCTTATCATATGGATAAACACCACTTAAATAATCATTTTTAATAAGCCATATTTTTAAATTTTCTATTTCTTCAATTACAATTTTTTTATCACAAGCAATACCTTCAAGTATTCCTTGTAAAATTTGTAAGTTTAATGTTGTTTCATTATACATATTCGAAGATTGTATGCTGTTTACTAGACCTAACAGTTCAATCTTCTCATATTTTGTTATAATTCCATCTTCTAAAATAGAACTTAATTCAGTTAATATTTTATTAAATAATGAATATTGTTTATAAATTACATTTTCATCTAGCCATTTATTCAATAGGTTAATCTCATATTGATTGATTATTCCATCATAATTAATTCCTTTAATGATGCCATATAATGAATTAATATTAGAAGATAATTTAGAATCAATATTGTCTTTAACTGTAAATTCATATTCATATTGCTTCGCTTGTAAATTATCAATATTGTAATGTTCACTTAAGTGTCTAAAAAGATAATAAGTAGTAACTGCATCTTCCAAAGCATTATGAGGATTATAATTAACATTTAAAAATTGAGCTATTGATGTTAGTTTGTATGAATCTAAATTTAAAAATTTCCTACTTAATTCTAAAGTACAACAATAATTAAATAAAGGCACATCAATATTATACCTACTTAATGATTTTGCTAATACACTTAGATCATACAATACATTATGTCCAACAATGATATTATTCTCAAGTAGTTCTTTAATCTCATACCAATAATCTTTTAAAGTAGGACTTTGCAATACCATATTAGATGTTATACCTGTAATTTCAGAATTTTTAATATCAAATCTATCTTCAGGATTTATTAATGAATATTTTTTATCAATTATTTCATTATCTTTTACAACTATGATAGCAATAGAGCAAATAGAATTTCCTCTCGCATTTGGATTTTCTAAATCCATAATTACATAATTTTTCATAAAATCAACTCTTTCTAAATATTTTTATTCTTCCCATAGAATATTTTGCCTGATTCAAGATTTCCTTTATATTGGCATCCTTTTGCAAATTTCTTATCTGGATTAGTACATTTCAAGGAATCTGAGCATTCGATATATCTAGAGCAACAGCCAAAATTATCAGTTGGTTCGTTTGAATACAAATATTTATATATTTCTTTTATCTCTGTATCCAATTTATTTATATCTTCAATACTATCTAAATATATCTTAGCATATAATTCATTTTCTTTATATTTAACATTTTCAAATTTTTTTGATAGTTTATCTAGATTGACACAATCTAATTTTCTAATTTCGACAAACATTTTCGCTTTCTGAAATGTAATTTTTAGCAGAATATTCTTGAATGCCATAAAAGAAACTGAACTATTTTTATTAACATTGACTGTTATTTTTTCTCTTTCATCTTGTGATATAATTTCTTCACTTATATTACTTACTATATTATTTAATATTTCTAAAATTTTATTTTCCATGTTTTCCTCCATACTTTATTATATAAAATACTATTTTTGGGGTAATTATAACACAAAAATCAAATAATTTCCAACTAATAATTTTGCGTATTTTCACATTATATAATTGTCTTTATCAAATTTATCAAACATATCATTTATTTGAAATAATCTTTTTAGTTCATTTTTTAGAGTTATACTATTTTCTAATGAAATTCTATTACTTACAACAGCTAGGTTTATCATCAAACAAACATGATTGTATGTTTCACAATCTAATATATCACTTACAATATAGTCAACTATCTTAAAATTAAAATAATTTTCTAATCTTTCTTTAAGTTCTTTAAATTCCCTTATTTTTATTTCCATTATTTTGATTTCTTCTACAACTTTTGATACATCATTAATTGTATAATTTTCAAAAAATTTTTCCATATTAATCATAACTCCTTTAACAATATAATAGCATATTCTCTCAATTTATTGAACCATTTTGATGAATTTTATCTCAATTTGTTGAGTGGTTTTGAATTATTAGTTTGCTAAAATTTAAAAATAAGGAAGAAGGTGGTATTTAATATGGATTTTTCTGATTTAATTGCCTTAAAAATAAAGGAATTAATGCAAGAACAAAATATTACTATTTATAAATTAGAAAATCTCTCTGGTGTATATAGTTCTACTATTGCAATGTTTTTAACAAGAAAGACTAAAACAATAAGATTAGAAAATTTATTGTATATATGTGAAGGTTTAGGAACTAATTTATCTGAATTTTTTGCAGACGAAAGATTTAAAGACGCTGAAGCTAAAGAATGGACAAAAAAGAAAAGTAATTGATAATTATATGTCTAATATTAATTTATCAATTACTTTTTATTATTATATATCTATTTATTTAAATTATTTACATTACTATCTTTATCATTTATTATTTCAATTCCTAATTTATCCTTTAGTATTTTTTCTATTTTTTTATTTTTATCAAGAAGTTCTTTAATTATCTTATAACAAGCATTTAATTCAATATTATTCATTTTTAATTTATTTTCTAACTCTTGATTTTTATTTATAATTTTCTTATTCTGAATTTGTAGAGCTGAATAATATTTTTTTGCATTTTTAACTTTAGATAACTCTAGTAATAAATCATGGTTTCGATTTACTAAACTATTATTATATTTTAATATAGGATAAATTAATTTTTTATCAATATTATCTTTTGTAAAATCTTCATATTTATAAAAATCTTGAACATCTTGATAAGTAATCATCTGTTTTTTTTCTTCATATAGATTTTCTCTTAACCTTTTTGTATTATAAAAATTAGTTAATTTTTTCATGTCATCAGTAGATATATGTTCTCTATTTGTATTTTCTTTTCCTCGATCTAAATTAAATCCTTTTTCAGTAATATATTTATAAAATTGATTTTGTAACTTTTTGTAACTATCTTTACCTTTCCAAAATTCACTTGCTGATATTTTTCGGATATTCTTTCCTTGTTTATCTTTTGCATTTACTACTGGTATATATACTAAGTGCATATGTGGAGTCTCTTCATCTAAATGAACAACAGCAGTTAATATGTTTTCTGTTCCAATTCCTTTATATTCTGACATAAATTTAAAACATTCTTCAAAATATCTTTTAGTTTCTTTTTTACCAAGTTCATCGAAAAATGTATTATCAGAAGTTAGTATTACTTCACATACATAAATACTATTCTTATGAACTTGTCCTTGATTTAAATCATTCTCTTTTATTAATCTATTATATTCTTTTAAATAACTATTTTCTTTTGGTAGCTTTAAATGATAATTTTGACTTGTTTTTGACAAGTCTATATTTTTGTTTGAATATTTCTTTTTAAATCTTTCATTATGAGGAGCTAGTTGAATCATCTCATCTTTTGTATATTTTTCATTTCTTATAATTGCATAGCTCATAGAAAATTTCCTCCTCCAATTATATTTATTTTATTAAAAGCATTCTTTCATTCGCTTTAAGAGAACAATGTTCGCAACCTTTTAATAAACAACATAAATGTTACTTCTTAAAAATATACTTGCTCACATAAGTTCTCTAACACACTAGAGAACTTTGTACCAAAGTTCTCCGTGTGCCAGGGCTTTGCCCTTGGAACCCATAAAAAAGATGAATTTTTAAGTAAATTCCATCTTTTTAATATAAATTATTTTAAAATATTTCTAATTATTTTTTCTTATTTTACCATGATTGCCACCAACAAGTGCTAGAATAGGCAATATACCAATCTTCTTGCACACTTCCCGCAACCACATTTACTAAGATGTTTTTAAAAACATCTTTTTTTTGTTTTCTTATTATATATTTTTATTTACAAAATTTGATAAAAACTATATAATAAAAATGTATTGTAAAAAAAATTACATAAAAGGAGAATGTTATGAAAAATTTACAAAAGAAATTACTTTTAACTGCTTTTTTTCTCATTGTTTTTATCGTTTTAATAAATCAGAATGTATTTGCAAACGATACATCAGATTTCTTCCAAAAAGTAGAATTCTCAGATGACTTTAAGAAATGGCTTGAACTTTCTGATGAAGAAAAGAAAAATATATTAATGCCTAGAATTTATGATGTAAAATATACAAATACTATTTCTAAAAATCCATTTAATTTAGCCAGAATGGTAAGAACTAGTCTTGATTCAAAATTTAGCTTAAAAGATTTAATTCCAAACAATTTAGCTATAAGAAACCAACAGCAAACAAATTCATGTTGGACTTTTGCTGCATTGTCTTCATTGGAAACAAATCTTGCTCTATTTAATTATAAGCAAGGTATTAACTTATCAAAAGTATATGATTATTCTGAGAGACATTTGGAATATGCTACAAGTAGAATATTTGCTAATGATATAGAAAATGAAAAAGGATATAATCGATCAGTTGGTAGTGGAGGTGCTTATCAATTTGCATTTTCTTATTTAACAAATGGCAGTGGAGCAATTCCAGAATCAGAAATGCCTTTTGAAAATAATGAAAACACTATAGATATTAGTGAAATACAAAACAAAACAGTTTCTAGTGAAGTATATGATACTGCAATTTTTCCTGATTATAATGCTGTAACAGGTGAAGAAAGAACTGAAATAATGAATCAAATAAAAGAACATATACAAAATTATGGAGCTGTATATGCTTCTATACATGGTAACTCTTCTAGTATTTATGATTTTAGTTGCTACAATAATGATACTGGTGCAAAATATTGTAAAGATTCTATAAATCACCCTACAAATCATGGTATTTCAATAGTTGGTTGGGATGATAATTATAGTGTTGACAATTTTTCAGAAGACGCTAAACCTACTTCAAATGGTGCATGGATTGCAAGAAACTCTTGGGGAGAAAGAATTGAGTCTGATTTATTTGATGAATTTACTTCTGAATGTATATTAAATGGTTGGAATTCTGCAGAAGATATTCCAAATAGTTTTATAGAAGAAACAGGTTATACAATAGAAGGTGATATTGCATATATAGAATATGGCGATAATGGTTATATATACATTTCTTATGAAGATGTTAATGTTTCAAAACAAATGGCAGGGATTGAAAAAGCTTCAGATTCAATTGACTATGACTATATATATCAATATGATGAATATTTTCCTTCTATAGATATTATGATAAGTCCTTCTAGTATAATGTTAGGAACTATTTTTAACAAACAATCTACAGGAACAGAATATTTAACACAAGTTTCTTTATATTCACCTGAAACTTATACATGTAAAGTATATGTTAATCCTAATGGAACAGGAATGAGTAAAGCTGACTTACAACCAGTTAATTTGAAGGCAGGAGAATCAGAAACATTTGATGCTGGTTATCATACATTAGAATTTTCTAAACCTATAGAGTTGACATCAGATTCTTTTGTAGTAGTTGTTGCAATACAAAGTTCGTCAGATAAAATTACTTTATCTTTAGAATCTAATATTTCAGAAGCAAACTCATACTGGGATTATGTAACAGTAGAAGATGGAAAATGCTTTTTCTCACCTGGAAATGATATTGGCAACTCTGAATGGACAGATTTAAGCCAACTTGTAGAATTAGGTATGTCTCCATATGATGGAGACAGTACTATAAAAGCTTTTACAACAACAGAATTAAATGATGGTTCTTTAAAGAATATAGAAATTACAACTCCACCTACAAAAACATCTTATTTTGAAGGAGAAGATTTTGATAAATCTGGTATGGTTGTTACAGCATATTATAACAGCAAAACAACTCCATCTGTGGTATTAGATAGCTCTAGTTATAATATTACAAATGGTACAAATTTAAAAGCTGGTCAAACAAGTGTAACAATAACTTATGAAAATAAAAGTGTTAGTCAACCAATAACTGTAGAAGATAATAGTGTAACATCTTTAAATATTAAAACTCCTCCTACTAAAGTAGTATATAAAGAAGGAAACAATTTTGACAAAACAGGTATGGTTGTAGAAGCAATTTATAAAGATGGTTCAACAAAAATAATATCAGATTATATAATTGAAGATGGAAACAATTTAAAAGCTAATCAATCACAAGTAACAATTTCATATGAAGGAAAAACAGTAACACAAGATATTTTAGTAACACCTAATCCTTTAACCAAAATTGAAATTACTAAGCTTCCAATTAAAACTGAATATGTTGTTGGACAAGATTTTGATAAAACAGGTATGGTAGTTACAGGAACATATCAAGATGGATTAACTCAAGAAATATTAAATTATACAATACAAGATGGAACTGATTTAGCTGTGGGACAGACTTATGTAACAATAGAATATGATGGAAAAACTACTACACAGCAAATTACTGTTGTAGAAAAAACAATTACAGAAATATCAATTAGTAAAATGCCAACAAAAACACAATATATTCAAAATAAAGAAGATTTAGACTTAACTGGTGGGCTATTAAAAATAACATATAATGATAATTCTAGTGAAGAAATTAATTTAACATTTGAACAAGTTGAAGTTTCAGGATTTGATAACAAGAATCTGGGAAAAAATATTATTACAGTAACATATCTATCTCAAACAACTACTTTTGATATAGAAATAATAGAAGATGAAATAAAAGATGATGATAACACAAATGATGATGTTGAAAATCCTAAAAACTCTAATTTTGACAATGTAAATTGTGATATAAATAGTGCTAAATACTATACATAATAGTAGATTTAACAATAACTGGATTAATTAGAAATACAGGAAATAATAGTTATGAATATTACTATTATTTATCCCCAAATCAAGATGAGACTAATATACAAAATTGGATAAAAATCACCGAAAGTCAAACATCAAATGATAAAATTCAATTTATAATAAATTCTAAAGATATTCAAAATTATTCTGAGCTTTTAAATTCTAATTCTTTATATCTATATATAAGAGAAGTAGTAACAAAAGGCGGAAATCAATCTGTTGAAATATCAAAAGCAATACCTGTAGAAATGGATTCAGACATTAATATGGAAGTTTATGTAGACAATGCAAAAATAGACCATAATAGCTCTGGTAATAATGTAGATAATACAGAAAACAAAAATGATTCAACTGTAGCTCAAGAAAGTTTTCCAAATACAGGAATTAGAAATATTTTAATTGTTGTATTAATAATATTACCAATTGCAGTTATAGCTTTTATTAGATACAAAAATTTAAATTCTTATGTTAAATAATATAGGTTTTAATGATAAGTTCCCCTATTTAGTATAATAATACTAAATAGGGGGTTTTTTTGTATTAATTTTTCTTTTTATTATAATACCTAGAATTATTACTAATATAATTACTATTAAACTAATTATAATAATTGATATATTTTTTCTTGTTTTACTTATATTATCAGTATTTTCGTTTGTATTTTGTTCTACTACTTCTTCTAATCCTTTTTCATTTAATATTACTGCTAGTTCTTCTGCTTCTATTTTTTCTTGTTCTTCATATTGTTGCTCTTCTTCTTCATTTCTCTTATGTGCTATAATTTTATATTTTCTATATGTTACCCCATCTTCTGCTAAAACATTTATTAAAATTGGATTATCTCCTATTTTTATATTTGTATTTCCTTCTATTGTAACTTTTGCTTTTTCATCTTCAGGTATAGCTAAAATATTTAAATTTTCTGTATCTTTGCTTACTTCTATTTTGTATTCTGTAATTGTTGTGTCAAAACTTGGATATAAAAAAGTATTTTCTACAGCTAATGTTTCTAAATTGGTGTTAGCTTTTTCTAAATCATTAGTTTTTGTAATATAAATTTTGTAAGTGTTTGTGTTTTGCCCATTTTGTGAGGTTACTTTTATTTGTACTACATTTTCTCCTTGCACAAAATTATCATTTCCTATTATTTCAACTTTAGAATTATTATTTTCTGGAATTGCTGTAATTTCTAATTTATTAATTTCTTGATTTGTTGTTATATAGTATTCAAAAATTTCTTTATTAAAATTTGGAATAATTCCTTCTTGATTTGTTCTCATAATTTTTAAATAAGCATTATTTTCGTCTGTATTTGTTCCGATTTCTTCTTCATTTATTAAATTTTTTGTTTCTTCTTCTCCTATTTGTATTTCTAATTCTTTAAAATTTGTTTTTCTTATATTTCCTGAATTATCATATGAATTTCCTTTTATAGATATAATTGTTTTTCCATTTTGTTTTGGCTTAAATGTAAAGTCCCCTAAATTAAAGTTTGTTATTTCATTTGTATTTTCTTCATACCATGTATATAAAATTCTTCCATCTATATAATTTGAGTTGTTTGGTCCTGATATATATTCTAGCTTTTCTGAGTCAAAATATATTTCTAAATCTGTTGCAGAAATTTTGTCTCCATTTACAGTAATACCTATAGTGAATTCTTCTTCTAAATTTATTTTTGTATTATTTGTTTTTAATTCTATATTTGTTTCAGCTTTACATTTATTGGGGAACATTATAATTGCACTTAGTACAATAATTAATAGAAAAGTTTTTTTCATTTTTTATAAATTTCCTTTCTAAGCCTTTAGTTCTTAACTTTTTTGTTCTATTATTTTTAAGTTTAATATATGTCTTTGAATTAATAATAAATCAACTGAACTTGGCTTTTTACCATTTTTATTAATGTTTCCTGCTTTTAAAAATATTCCATCAAATTTTTCAATTTCTAATATATGTCTTTGTAATACTAATAAATCTACACTATTTATTTTTCCGTCACCATTAACATCTCCATATAATATAATTTGGTATTCTTGTAGAATATTATTATCTTTTATAATTTGTATTTTGCTACCTGTTCCTATTAAGTCTGTGTCTTTTAATTCTTCATTTTTTGAATTATAAATTTTTATTTCATATTTAGTTGTAATTAATTCTTTAATGTTTTTTACTGTATTATTTTTATAATCTAGTCCTGAGATTTCGTTACCATTAATTAATAAACTTTTATCAAAACTTAATTCGTCTTCTCCTATTGGTTCAATTACATGTAAATTTATATTTTTTTCTATATTAGAATCTACTGATTTTACTATAATTTCTGTATTTCCTATTTCTTTTGCATATATATTTCCATCATTATCTATTGTGGCTATATCTGTGTCTTTAGATGTAAATTCAATTGTTTTGTTTGTTGCATCTTCTGGATATATTACAACATTTATTTTAAAAGTTTTTCCTTTTTCTAAATTTAAGTTTGTTGTATCTATGCCTATGTCTGTTACTGGACTATATACATTTATTTCTATACTTGATGAAACATTATTTTCTGCTTTGGCTGTAATTGTGCATTTTCCAGAACTTAATCCTAAAATATAACCTTCTTCATCTATTATTGCTATAGAATTATCACTTGAACTAAATTTTAAGTTTTTGTTTTCCGCTTCTGTAGGTAAAATTTCTACATTAAGTTTTATTTTTTCGTTTTTATTTATAGTTGTTTTGTCAAGAGATAATTTTATTTCAGATACTTGAATTTCTGGAACAGGTTCTAAATAACTTTGAAAAACATATCCAACAATTCCATTTTCTAAAATTACTCTATCCCAAAGCTCTCCAGATTGTTTTCCTTTTGCTATTCTTGTAACTTGTTCATTTTTATCTAATGTTGTAATTATTTCATATGAAGTACCTGGGCCAGATCTAACATTTAATTTTGTGGTAACATTTGCATACATTTTTGTATTGTCACTTGTGAAATCACTTTCTAATATATTAGGGCTTTCTACAGGTAATTCTGGCATATTTTCATAAACTGGTATAATAAATGTTAATCCAGAATTTAAAATTCCACTATCTTTATAACCATTATATACTAATTTAGATTCACTATAAGGTGCTAATACATTTGTCATGTATTGGTGCCAAAATAATTCTCCACCTTTTTCATCATTAACATCAAACTTTTGTAGATATATTGTGTTTTGCCCTATATTTATATAACTTGCTCCAATAAATATTGCTCCTCCTGTTATTGCTCTTTCTTTTGTGTTCCATGGTATTAAATATTTATTTTTTGTTTCCTGACTTGCTCCTTTTCCGTCTTTTGCATATTGTAGTCCATTTTTTATAGCTCCCATTGGCTCTGATGAACTTGTTGCACCTATATTATAGAAATTGTATAATCCTTCAAATCCACTTACTGTTCCACTAATTGATGAATGTGATAAAAATGGTCCTACTTCTTGTTTTATTCTTGAAGCTAAATGATATGTGCTAACTTTAGAGGTTTTTCCTGCTTTAAGTATTAAGTCTGAATATTTGTCACTTGTTACTATATTATTTCCAGATGAATTTTTATATTCTACTATTTTATTGTAAAATTCTGTTCCATATAATATTTTTTCTATTCCATCTAAGTTATTTGTTTTTTCATCATATGATAAGACTTCAAATTGAAACATTCTTACTTCATTTAAAAAATTCCTTGCATCCATTGTATATTCTACTGCTTTTCTTGAGGAATCTACCCATCCACTGTCTACTTCTACATTATATTCTCCTTCTTTTGTATTTTTCCAATTATCATTATAGGATTTAGGAACAAGGTTTTTGCCAAATATATTTTCATTATCTATTACATAATTCCAATCTAATCCTGTATATAAAGCTATAAAATTCCAGTTTGGATATTTTTCTTTTAATACTTTTAAATATGGTTTGTAACTATCTGGGAAAGCATCTATTCCTTCTAATTTCGTGGAAGCTATTTCTTGTTTTGGTAAAAAAATAAAAACAAAAAATAAAAGTATGATAAAGGTGAATATTTTATATCTCATAATAATCTCCTTGAATATTGGTTTATATTATTATGGTTAAAATATTCATTTATCATACTATTTCTTTTGCTTTTATTATAATTCTTTTCTGACTATTTTTAGTACAAGTTATTAAAGTTACTTCTTTTTTTCCGTTTGTATATTGTGATAAACATTCTGTTTGACTAGGAAGGACCTTAAATATATCATATATTTCATATTCAACTACCCCATTATAATTATCTGTTAATATTATTGTGTCTCCTATTTCTAAATTTGTGGTTTTCTTGAATTCTCTATAATTATGTCCTGCTATACAAAAGTTTCCTATTTCGTTTGGATTATTTCCCCAAAATTTGGTTACTGAAACTTTTAATGCTTCAACACTATAGTCTTCAAGTACATATGTTTCTAAATTTATTTTTGGTATTTCTAATTTTGCGGATACTTTATAACCTTTATATTGTTCTCGTACAAGTCCTAAATTTTCTTTTATTTTTACTTTAATAATATTGTTATTAATGTTTTCTTCTGATGTAGATATATTTGTTTGTGTTTTTGGTTTTTTTATATAAAAATATATTGCACAAATAATTGTTGTAATTATTATTATAATTATTATTATTTTGGCAATGTTTTTCATATATTTATTAATGGAAGCAATTTGCTTCCATTATTTCTTCTTTCTATATTTTGTAAAATATATTAATATTGCTAATACTATTAGAGCTATAAATATACCAGTATAATTTATACCTGTTTTAGGTAATTCTTTTGGTAATTCTTCTGCTTTTTCTTGTTCTTCTGTGTTATTTGTTGTATTATCTGTTGTATTTTCTGTATTATTTCCTGTGTTTGTATTATCATTTTCGTCTTCAACTGTAGATTCTTCTACTACTTTTATATCAAATGTTTTTTCTACTATTGATGCATCTGATGAATCTCTATCTATTAATTTTAATGTTATTTGATAGTCTCCTGCTTCAGTAAATAGTCCAGTAAATTTTAGAACTTGGTTGACTTTTCCTCCAATTTTATATCCTGATGGATCTCCCCATCCACTTTGTATTAAGTCATGTTTCATTTGTTGCTCATCTATTCCTATTAATGTTACTGTTCCTCCTGTTTGTGTAGTTACTTCTGCAATTAGTCTTGCATGGTCATAATATTTTCCCATTTCTGAACTTGTTGTTATTGTAATTTCTTTTTCTTGATTTTTTACAATTTCACCATCATATTGTAAATTTAATTCATAATCTTTATAATCTGGCTCTACTGTAATATTTTTTGTTATTGGAACATCTATATCATCATATTGTTCAGATGCATCTCCATTTGCTAATCCTTCTGCTGTAATAGATAAATCTGTTGGGTTTGATGTTGTGATACCTTCTTTTGCTTTAAATACTACTGTTAAACTATCTTTTGTGTTTGTTCCACCTGTTGAATCATAATATACAATTCTAACCTTTGTTGACATGTCATTAGGAGTTCCATCACTTGCACTTACAAATTCTAATAAATTATTATCATATGCTATGTCAAATGTGTATGCTCCTAAGCTTTTTCCAAATTCTATTGTTAATGTTACTTCTTCTCCTGGATTGACTATTGATTTATTTGTTTCTATATTAATCGCATCTAAACTTGCGGCTTTAACTTTTATTGTAAGTAAACTAATAATCATTGTTGTAAAAATTATTATTTTATATTTTATTTTTTTTATTTTTTATTTTTTCTTTTTTTTTATTATTTTTATTATGTTCTTTTTTTTTATTTTTATTTTTCCATTTTTTTTTTTTTTTAAAAAAAAAAAAAAAAGCAAATTTTGTTTTGCAAAATTTGCTCTTTTAATATAGACTACTCCTTCTTACTTTTTGTTGTCATCATCATTATTCTTGAACCAAAGAATCATATTCCTATCTTTATTGGCGCTAAAAATCAAATAAATTGCCAGTAACCCGTAAACGAACACTGTAAACATTTGTTCTAAATATATGAATTCGAACAATAGTAGCCCAATGATTACTACAATTTTAGTATAATACCGTTCCTTCAATTCAGTTTTTGTTATGACAAATTTGGCATCTAACCTGGCGGCGTTAGTCATTAATACTGCTAATAAAACTGTCAAAAATGTTATAATCATATTTTTGCCTCCAAATACAAAAATAGTCCATGAAATGGTTACTAATCGGTAACCATATAATTACAAATAACATAAATATTATATATCAATTTTACATAATTTTCAATACTTTTTAAGTAATTTTCTATATCTTAATATAATTTTTTATATCTTCATATTTAGCTTCTCCAATTCCACTTACATTTTTAATATCTTCTATACTAGAAAACTTACCATTTTCTTTTCGATAATTTACAATTCTTAATGCCAGTGATGGCCCAATTCCTGGTAAAGTTTCTAGTTCTGTTTGAGTTGCTGTATTAATGTTTACAATTGAAATTTTAAAAGCAGATTCATTATTAGAACTAGAACTTTCTGATGTTATAGTTGTTGAGGAATTACCTGTATTTGCATCATTTTTTTCGTCTCCTGAACTCATTGTTATATATTCAAAATTTTCATTGTTTTTTAAGTCAGTATTATTAGGGATATTTACTTTCATTCCATCTTGTAATACATATACTAAATTTACTTTTGAAATATTTGCTTTATTTGTTACTCCTCCTGCCGCTTCAATGGCATCTACAATTCTACTACCAGAATTTAATAGTACTACTCCTGGGTTATTTACTTCTCCTGTTATATAAACATATATTTTTTCATTATTTTCTGCATTTTTATATATTTGTTTATCTTCTTGCTCATCTTGTATTTCCTGCGTATTCTGTGTTTCATGTGTTGATTCACTTTCTGCTATATTTTCTTCTTCAATTTCATTTACACTTTCTTCTGTTAAGTTGATTTCTATATTTTCATTGGTATTTTCTTGGTTACTAATTATTTCATCTTCATTATCTTGTTCAATTTCTAAATTATTATTATTTAAAATTTTTTCTGTTACAATATATAAAACTATTAAAAATACTACTATTAATATAATCCATACATTTTTATTTTTTAAAATTTTTTTAAAATTTTCCATAAATACTCCTTTCATTTAGAATTTTTTCATTTTTGATTATATATTCTTGCAATTAATTAATAAATAGGATATTATATATGTACAATAAAAAGTTAATTTTTTAACTTTTTTATTTTTTGCTTACATAAGAAAGGGAATATAATAAAAATGAAAAAACGTTTAATTATAATTTTAACGATATTTATAAGTTTAATTAATATATACAATTTATCTTTTGCAGAGGATAACTTAACTTTAACTACTAGTGAGACCTTAATTACTAATGATACAATTTCAGATGTTTCGGATCCCAATTTTACAATATATTCTGATGGTGCTATTTTAATAGATTCAAAAACATGTAATATTCTTGCTCAGAAAGATATGGATAAACAGCTTTATCCAGCAAGTACTACAAAAATTTTGACTGCAATAATTGCAATCGAAAAATTGAGTTTAGATGAAGTTTTAACAGCAAGTTATACTGCTGTAATGAGTATTCCATCAGGATACTCAAATGCTGGAATTAAAGAAGGTGAACAATTTACTGTAAGTGATTTGTTAGATATGTTTCTTATTCATTCAGCAAATGAAATAGGATATATTTTTGCAGAACATATTTCTGGAAATATTTCTGAATTTGCAAACTTAATGAATGAAAAAGCTAAAGAACTAGGTTGTAAAAATACTCACTTTACAAATCCTAGTGGAATTCAAGATCCTGAACATTATTCAACAGCTTATGATATGGCTCAGATTGCAAGATATTGTATGAAAAATGAAACTTTCAGAAATATTGTTAATAAAGAAAGTTGTAAGATAGCGGCCACTCCACTTTATCCTGAAGAGAGATATTTTAAAAATACAAATAGTTTATTAGATTCTTCTAACAGATATTATTATGAATATGCAATTGGTGTAAAAACAGGTTTTACTTCTCAGGCTAAAAATTGTTTGATTGCTTGTAGTGTAAAAGATGGTGTAGAATTAATTGCAGTTTTACTTGGGGCTGAAGCTACTGAAACTGGCCTTAGTGGAAGATATATGGATGCTATTAATCTTTTTAATTATGGTTTTGAAAATTATAAGATAAAGAATTTTTTGGATGCTAATACAGTTATTCAAGAATTACAAATAAAAAATGCTACAAAGGAAACTAAAATTTTGAATGTAGTTGCAAAAGATTCTCTTTCAACTTTGTTACCAGCAAATTATGATGTTACAAATTTACAATATTCTATTGAATTAAAAAATGATATTTTAGCTCCTATAGCTAAAGATTCCGTATTAGGTAAAATTACATATAATATTGATGGTATTACATATACATCTGATTTAATTGCTAGTAGTGATGTTTTAAAGTCTAAGGTTATGATTACTATATTACAGGTTTTATTAGCAATAGTTATTTTATTTATATTGGCTATGTTGATTTCTCCTAAAAATGGAAAAAAGAAAAAAGAAATAAAAAGTATAAAAATAATTTAAAAAATACTAGTGATTTTAATTCGATTTATAAATTTAAAATAGAATAAAAAATAAGTAAAAAATAAAATCAAAAGCAGACTTAAAATTATTTAAAAATATTAATTTTAAAATGTCTGCTTTTGTTTTTCTATTCATAATCTTTTCCAATTATAATAGTTATATCTACATTTTTTGAACTAACTGAACCTGAAGATATATTTTCAACTCCCAATTTTTGTTTTATTTGGTCAATATATTTTGAATCTACCCCTGTTTTATTAATTATTGTTGATTTTGATGTAGTTGAATTATTTGGTGTTGTTGTTACTTCATACCCTAAATCTTCAAGTGCTTCTTTTGCTTTATTAAACTTAGTTTTAGAATCTGAACCATTTAAAATTTCAATTTTTATTTTAGCTGCTTCTTTTTTTGGAATCTCATTTGAATCTGTTGATTCTGTAGTTATATCTTCTGTACTTGGTGAATCTTCTTTAGAAGTACTTGTTGTGGTTGATTCTGTGTTTGTTGTAGCCTCTGTACTTGGCTCAGAATATAGTTCTTGTACTGTTTTGGCAGCTTCTTTTTTATCAATTACAATAAACCAATATGGTGCATAAAGTGATCCTGTTTGAGTTGGTCCAACAGATGTTCCTGGCAATGAAGCACTCTTCAAATTATTAATATCAAAGTTTATTGCATATGGAACATATGATTTAATATCAGAAATTGAAAGATTTGTTTCAACATATTCATATAAAATATCTATAATATCTCTTATTTTGAATATGTTTTTTGCTTGTAGAGCTTGTTTTGCTGTTGCCATTATAAAGTTCCTTTGTGTTTTCATTCTTCCAATATCATCTGAACCATATGAAGCAGGATATCCAGTTCCATTATCATTTTTTCTAAAACGTAATAATTGTTCTGCCTTATTTCCGTCTAGTACTTGAAGTCCTTTTTTTAAGTCTATTTTTAATCCTTGTGTTTTATCTGTATAATACATATCAATTGGAACATCAAACTCAACTCCTTCAAGTACATCAACTAATTTTATTAATGCTTGGTTGTCTATAATCATATAGTATTTTAAATCTAAACCAGTTAAACTGTTTACTCTTTCAAGTACTTTATCAATTCCTCCTGTTGTATATAATGCATTTATTTTTTCACTTGCTGATCCTGTTGAATAGTCTTTTCCTGTGTAAGTATCTCTTGGTATTGATAATAGTGAGGCTGTTTGATTTTTTGGATTATATGTTGCTACCATTATTGTATCTGTAATTTTTCCACCTAAATCTGTGCTTATACCTAATAACAATACTTGAATTGGGTCTAATTCTTCTAATGTTGTTTCATCATTACCAACTAATGTTGATAGGAATCCTTGCATTCCTCCTCCATTTGCATGTGTTCTATATCCTATAAATCCTATACATCCTAAAAGCAAAATTAATAATATTATTACAATTTTCTTTAAAATACCTGACTTTTTCTTTTTCTTAGTCAAAGTTAATTCACCCCTATTTTATTAAATCTTTGCTTATATAGCATATCAAACTTTAAACTTTTTTTCAATACTAATTCAAATAATTAAGAAATATTTCACAATTTTTTCACAATTAAGACTACTAAAAATTTTTTAGTAGTCTTGGTTTGTTAAAATATGAAGTTCAATATTATGTTATTGTTATAGAAGAATTTTGTAATAAATGAACTTGAAATTGCACTTGAAAGTGTGTTATTTCCTGTTACATATATTATTAAGAAAATTATTGCAAGTAAAACATAAATTATTAATAATGCTTTTATTAAACCGTAAATTATTCCTCCGGCTTTATTAAATTGTTTTAGTATTGGTAGACTCATAATTATATCTGCAACAAATGTTAGTAGTATTAAAACTAGTCTTGCAATTATAAATATTCCTATAAAAGCACAAATATTAATTAATTTCATTGAAACAACACTAGATGCTTCTAATACGATTTCGTTTCTTGTTTTGTTAATAGAATCATCTACATATTTTTCCATGTATTTCATAAATCCTTCATCAGTTTCACTTTCATCTTCTTCTGTTACTTCTACTGAGAAATTTTTTATTATTGTTTCTTCAATTTTTTCATCTAATTGAGTTTTTTCTGCAATTAGGTTTGAAACAGGCTTACAAAGAGCCATTGCAACAATTATTGCTACAAAAAATGCAATTAGACCTACTGCAAGTTTTACCAATCCTTTTTTATAACATATAAATACATTTAATGCTATTATTGCTACTAAAATAATATCTAAAATTATTCCTGTCATTTTTATTTTCCTCCTTTAATACTTTTTTAAAAATTTATAATTGCTATATTATCATTATAAACTATTGCAACTAAATTATCTGTCATTACTATATCATTTATTTCTGAATTAGATTTGTATTTTTTTATTAAAATTCCATTTGTTCCTATAATATGTAATTCTGTGCCAAAATTTAGTGCAATTTTATTAGAATATGTTAAAATTGCTTTTGCAACATTGCTTGTATTATATTGTTTAGTTTTATTGTTATTAGGATTAATTATTCTAACATTTGTGTCTGAAGTATATTCCCCTGTTGAAGTTTCTTCTACTAAAACTACTCTATTACTTAATCCAATTGTTACAAATGCTAATTTGTTATTTTCGTATTTTAATAATTCACTATAATTTTCTCCATCTAAAATTCCTATTGAATCATCAAACATACAAATTAGTTTATTTTTTTCTTGATAATTTATGCTTGTTATTAAACTTCCCGTAGGTGCTTCATATCTATAGATTATTTCGGCTTGTTCAATTGATACAACTCTAACTGATGATTTTATTATAATACCAGTTATATCTACTTCTGCTATTGCTAAATAGTTACTATCTTGTGAAATACTAGTATCAATAGCTATAGAATTTACTAAATTAGTTTTAAAAATTTCTTTTCCTGTTCTATCAAAAATGTCAACAACTGATTTGACTGTTGTATTTGAAATTACAATTGATACGTAGCCATTTCTACTTACATTAATTTCTGTAATATTTCCTTCAATAGTGTTTTCATAAATTTTTTCTCTTCCAGAAATTAAATAAAATTTTTGACCGTTTTTTTCGCTTATTGTTAAATATCTTCCTGAAGAAGCAAATTCTGCATTTACTATATCAATTTCTATAGAATCAACTTTTGACCCTACTCTGTTATAAAACTCTAATGTTTTGTTTTTTAATATGCAAATATATTTATCATATGCATATACTTGGATATTATCATCTTTATCTATTTCAATAGTATTTACTTCTTCTTGTAATACTTCTTTTTTTATTACATTTTCATCACACCAGCTTCTAAATTCTATATTATTGTAATAAATTATACTTAAAATGAGAACTAGTAATATTAAAAATATTATTATTCCAAGTAGTATTGCTTTTAGTATTCTACCTTTTCTACGATTCTGTAGCCCTCCAGCCCAAAAATCTTTCATTTTCCTTTGTTTTCCTTTCACTTTTAATACTATTAGTTTATCACATTTTACTAATTTTTAGCAATATTATTTGTTAATTTTTTCGTCAATATTAATATTATTTGTATAATTCCAATATATCCAAAAATAGGATATACAAAATTTAATAGTTTAGAAAATCCAAAATTGGTTACTACTAGACTAGTTATACACATTAATATAACAAACTGTGGAAAAGTAGAGTTTGTTTTGCTTACATTTTGTAAAAAACCTATTCCAACAGATATTGCTGTTGTAAATATCGATCCTAAAATTATAAATGCGTATATTGCTCTATATTGGCAAAATTTATTACTAATTATATATACTGCAGGCATTTCTTGTTTTTCTAATTCTACAATACTTGCATTTTGTAAAAGCATAAATATTATTATTGATAAAATTATCATTATTATTCCACTAAATATAGCTATATATTTTATATTTCCTTCTTTTTTTATTTGTTTTCTTAATGATATTAAAACAGGTATTAATAAAATTAAATTATAACTTGTATAAATTATTGTACTTATAATCCAATTTTTTTTGATTTGGATAATTTCTAATTTGGGTAAATTTAAAAAATTTTTTACTCCAATAAAAATAATAAAAAATATTAATAAAGGTACAATTATATTGCTTGCTTTTAGCACACCTTTTACATTTGAAAAAAACACTATTCCGCATAATATAGATAAAATTATACTTCCTATTAATTTATTTATTCCTATTTCTTGTTCAAAATAAGCTCCAAATCCTGCTATCATAATGTAAAATGATAATAAAAGTAAAATATTTATAATAATATTTATTATTTTATTTATTTTTATATTTTTTATAAATATTTTTAAAAAATCATTATAATTGTCTATATTCATAATATTTATTATTTTTAATATTTTATATATTAATAACGCCATTAATATACACATTATTATAATTCCAAATAATCCATTTATTCCATATAAGTAAAAAAATGAATATATTTCTTGACCTGAAGCAAATCCTGCACCTACAAGTGCTCCTATTATTACTAATACAATTGATATTATTTCTTTCATATTTAATCTCTTTCTTTAAGTATTTTGCCTTGTATTAGTATATTGGAGTTTAATTCAATTTATACACACAAAAAAACTAAGATTTTCTTATAAGACTTTGTCTGTTAGAAAATCTTAGTTTTACTTTTTATTTTTGTCTTTTTCTCCATATTGCAACAATTATTCCAATAATTATTATAACAGCTGGTACTGTAAATATAATCATTCTTATAATAAGGTCTTCTTCTTCAGAAACTGTATAAACTTCTGATTCATCATCTTTTCTTATTGTTATTGTATCTTTTCTTTCAGTCAAATGAGAAATAGAGTTTAATACAATATCTTTATTATTGTGTAAATCTACTGCATATAAGTAGTATTGGCTACTTATAGGGATTTGTAAGTTTGAGGCACTTACTTCACTTGAATATATTATTAATTCAGATGAAACATCATCAGATATTTTTTTAGTGATATCTGCTCCAACAATAAATGAACCTTCTTCTCCATCTTCATCAGTTTTTGTATAAGATTGGCTTTCAAAATTTGTTCTTATAAATGATGTTTCTCCTGTTGTTGCAATTGCTTCATATGTAACTCCTAATTCTTCTAATTTTTCATCATCTACAAATTCAATTTTTCCTGCATCTACAAAACACATTTTTAATGACATGTCTATATCACTCATAAAACTTGCATTAACATCTGTAATAGCAAATTCTGGTGCATTTTGTAACATCTTAGATGTGTCTTGTTCAAATATTACTCCATAATTTATTGAAAATCCATATTCAGCAAAAACTTGATCAAGATTTGGCATATCAACATCTATTATATTTTGAGATGTTAAAATCATTAAATTTCCACCGCTTCTTATATATTCTAATATTTTATCTCTTTCAAGTTCATTTAAGTCTTCGCTTAATGTTGTAATCATTAATACGTCACAATCTTCTGGAACTGAACCTGTGGTTAAAATATCTAAATATTCTACTTCATTTGACTCCTGTTCTATGTCTTCAATTACACTATAAAGTGCTTGTTCTGTATTATATTGTGTTTTTCCTGAAAGTATATAGATTTTAGGCTTATCTTCTATTGATAGTTCAACTATTGCATTTGTTATTGCCTCTTCTGTTAAATCTATTTGTTTTCCTGATGAATAATCATATGTATATAAATCATATTCACTGATTGTTTTTTCTTTATCACCTTTTTTTACTACAATTAACATATCTGTATCTTCAAGATTATATTTTGTTTTTAAGTCTACTCTTGAAGATAAGTCTGTAGATGCTCAAGCTCAAGCAGAGGCAATGGTACAAGATGCAGTAATGAATGCAA
>ERZ1643251.1972-NODE-1972-length-21730-cov-17.590219_pt1 | contig 21730 bp, 16 predicted proteins | sample MGYA00579261_ERZ1643251 | MGnify/ENA primary metagenome ERZ1643251 (study PRJEB29033, sample SAMEA4952267) | chicken gut metagenome | biome: Broiler Chicken; feature: Gastrointestinal Tract; material: Caecum | place: Ireland | collected 2018 | study: Broiler... | reverse complement strand
AGGTAATAATGGTACAAATACAGGTAATAATGGTACAAATACAGGTAATAATGGTGCAAATACAGGTAATAATGGCACAAATACAGGTAATAATACCGTTGTGAATGAGCAAATTGATACACTCAATAAACAGTTGGAAGCATTGAAAAACCAATTAGAAGAAGAACAAAAACAAGCTAATAAAGAAGAAACACAAAAATTACAAGACACAATCAAACAACTAGAAGAACAAGCAACAGACAAAACATCAACAACTACAACTAATAAAGAGTATGTGTATGTACCATCAAGTGTAGGATACACACCTACGCTCGATTATGGAAATGGAAATAGTAGTTACAACAGCAATGGTTTTGGTACAAGCACAAGTACATTTAGTACACCAGATACATCTACCACTGAAGAAGTGGATATTTCAAAATTAGATGATGATGCAAAACCACTAGATGGAGATACTACAACAACTACAACTGATACAACATCAACTTCCACGACAGATTCTTTAGAAAGTGACTTAGAAAATTATAAAGTGGATATGAATGAATTAGTTGAGGAAGAAACAACAACCACATCAGATGAAGGAGATTCTGCATCTGCACTTCCATTAATTGGTGCAACTGTAGGTTTAACAGTTCTTACGGGTGCAGGTGTAGCAGCATATACGTATATGCGTCGAAAAAATGATGCTGAGAATGATGCTGAGTTCGAAAACGAAGATAATGAATTTAGTGATGAAGATTTAGATCAACTGTTGGAAGAGCAACAAGATGAAGAATATGAAAACTTGGTTAATAATAATGATGAAGATTTCGATTTTAAAGAAGAAAACTTTATGCAACAAAAATATGATGATGAGAAATAATAGTAAAAAAAAGCAAATTTCTACTGAAATTCAGTAGAAGTTTGCTTTTTTTATTTGAAAGAAAAGGATGTGTGGAAATGCATGATATTTATTCAATTCCAAAGGAAATTAAGTCTGAAATTAAATTAAAATGGGGATTTTTTCTAAAGGACATTATTGTTGTCGTAGGAATGTTGGGTTGGGGATGGGGTACAAAAAGTTTTTTTGAACATGAAATCAATCCATTTTTCTATATATTAGTCAATGGAATATTTGGGATTTTTCTCATTTTAAAACCGTACAATAATCCTCAAAAACGTAATTATCAATTACTGGGATTAGTGTTTAAGCAAGATAAGAAAAAATATAAAAGTTTTTAAAGGAAGGTTGGATATGAGTTTTTTTCGTAAACAAAAACCTTTGAGAAGGTATACTAATAAGAAAAACACTATTGTAAAAAAGAAGTCAGCGAAACCAGCATTACAAAAAAAACAACAAGAGCCTGTTGATTATAAAACAATTGATGTAGTGCCATATAAAGCAGTTACTTCATCTGGAGCTTTTATTCTCAAAAACGATATGGTTCAAGACATTTATTTGATTAGAAGTTTGGATCTATCTTCTTTAAACAAAGATGAACAGAATCATCTCATCAGCGGTTTTGGTCGTTTGAATAAGCTGTACTTAAATTCTTATAAAATTGTTTCGCTAAAATTCCCAGTAAATACGCAAGAACAGCAACGTTATTGGGAGAAACGTCGATTAAAAACAAAAGATTTTAAACAAAAAAGGAGTATTCGAGAACAAATTGAGAAACTTAAATTGATCGAAAAATGTCGTAGTAATCAAGAATATTTCCTTTTTTTAACTGCAAAAAATGAATCGGAATTGCAAAATGCTTTCAAGGAACTTCAACAATATTCAGTTGGTATTTTAGACCTTACCACAGTTGATTTCAAAAAAAAATTGAGACTGCTATATAAGCTGAACAATATGAATACGAATTACTTTTAAAGAAAGGAAATACAACACATATGAATGCACAAAAAAAGCTAGACGAATTTAAAAAAAATGGGTATAACCTAAAATTTATCAAGAAAATTCAGCCGAAAGGAGGAATTTCTTTCGGAGAACGTTTTATTCAGAAGGGCGATGGATATGAATGCTGCCTACATATTTATGACTTTCCGTTAGATGTATATCAATTTTGGCTTGAGAAAGTTATGAATCGGGAAAATATAATATGTGTAGTAGATGTTGCAACGAAGGATAAAAACGTTGTTTTAAAAAATTTAAAGAAAAGTTTGCGAGAACAGCGTGACCGTACTATAGAAGAAAAAAATAGTATTGCACGTATGGAAGCTCAGCAAATGTACACCGAATTAAGCCAATTTGCAAATGATATTAACCGTTTCGGTGAGATCGTAAAATCTGTATCAATCCGATTGTATTTGTATAATGGTGTAAAATCTGAACTTGAAAAAGATGTACAAAAGTTACGAAAAGAACTTGAATCTATTGGATTTAAAGCTCAGGTTATGTTATTTGAAGCAAAAGATGAATGGAGTTCAATATTTCTACCATACGAGGAACAAGTCAAGCTTGCAAGCAATCGACATGGACATCCTATTCCATCATCAACTTTTGGTGCAAGTTATCCATTTTATTATACTAGTTTGCAAGACCCTCGTGGAAGCTATTTAGGTACTACCATGACAGGTGGCAGTGTTATTTTGGATACATTCCATGTAAATGAACAGCGAACATTCTATAATTCTATATGCTTCGGTAACATGGGACGAGGAAAATCAACTTTATTAAAAATGTTAGAAGAAGATAATTATGCACGAGGATACTTCATTAGAGGATTCGACAAAGCGAGAGATTATTATAATCTCGTACAATTACAGGGTGGAACTGTAGTTGCATTGGATGGAACGGAAGGTAAGATTAATCCGTTAGAAGTCTTTGCAACCACAACAAAATCCGAACAAGATTTGACAACAGATGAAATCGGTAGTTTTACGCAACATTTATCTAAGCTAGTCACGCAATTCAAATTCATTAATCCAGATGCGACCTCTATTCAGCAAATGGAATATGAATCATTGCTGACTAGATTCTATATAGAAAAAGGATTGTGGGTAGAAGATCCGCACCTAAACTTAGGAAATAAAAAAATCACTGATCTGCCGCCTGAAGACTATCCGACATTCAGTGAGTTTTTAGCATTTTTAGAACGTATTTTAGAAAATGAATTTAAAAATGAACAGTCTACGTCTGATAGAAAACGAGATTTAGAGGTTATTTTCATAACTATACGTTCTATGGTTAAAGAATTTGGTTATATATTTGATGGAATTACTTCCATTCGGAATTTTGACGAAGAACAGATTGTATTTTTTGATATTGATGGAATTTCTCGTTTTAAGAAGGAGATATTTCATGCACAGTTGTTTACAGGACTGGCACTTATATGGAATCAGGCTCTAAAAAATGGTCGAAAAAATAAGCAACTCTATGAAAAAAAATTATTGGCATTAGAAGATATAAAACGTTTTATGGTATTCATTGATGAATGTCAAAATGTCATTAACTCTTCTAACCTATTCGCTGTTGACTACATTGTTTCGTTCCAAAAAGAAATGAGGAAATTCTTTGCAGGAATCATATTTGCTACGCAGTCACCTATGGAAGTTATTCCAGAAGCTGCAGATGAACTAGTCGTTTCAAAACTAAAACAAGTTTTCGAACTAACTCAATATAAATTTTTATTTCAGTTAAATCCAAGCGTTCTTCCAAGAATGAGAGAGGTATTCGGGGATAGCTTAACAGAAAGCGAGTTTTCCATCATACCAGACATGATAAAAGGGCGTTGCCTGTTACAAATAAGCAATAAAGAACGGATTGTATTTCAAGTAGATCCAACACCTGAACAATTAGAACGTTTTCGTGGGGGATTGTAAGATTGTAAGTTACAAATTTTTATGAAACATCAAAACAGCTAACAACTAATTAGTTAGTTGTTTTTTTTTCAAAGGAGATGAGTTTATGAGTGAAATAATAAAAGTCAGGCAGAAGCTTAAGAAAATCACTATATTTTTACGGATTTTAAAAACGATAATTTTCATCTCTCCTTTAATTCTATTCGTTTTTTTTATAACTGCATCAACATATATTGTCTCATCTTCGGGACAATCCGATTTGCGTGGATATGGTGAATCTATGATTGAATATAAATCTGTTATCAGCGAATCTGTTTATCAGTGGCAAGGAATGATTATGCAAGAAATGGAAGAGCAAGGATTAAGTTTAGAGTTTTTGCCGCTTGTATTAGCTGTAATTATGCAAGAAAGCAGAGGATTGCCACCAGACGTTATGCAATCGAGTGAAAGTATAGGATTACCACCTAATACGTTGCAGCCTGCTGAGTCTATTCATTATGGAATAAAACATTTTATAAACGTTTTAAATTATGCTGACTGTACCACTATCAATGATCAAAATCGTGTATTTATTGCACTTCAATCTTATAATTTTGGTGGTGGATTTGTTAATTATGTCAATGAACGTGGAGGAAAATATACAAAAGAACTTGCGTATGAATTCAGTGCGTATATGGCTAAAAAAATGGGATGGAATGATTATGGTGATCCAGAATATATTCCTCACGTTTTGAGATACTTTAAGCCAGATAATGTCGTTCCATACGCTTATTTATTTCAAGATGAAAATAATTTATCCCTAGCTGTCCAAATTGCCACAGAACAGGCAGGTAAACCATACGTTTGGGGAGCCATGGGTCCAGATGCTTTTGATTGCAGTGGGCTTGTTATCTATGCATACAAGCAAGCAGGATTTCAAATTTTAGGTCGTCCACGAACAATAGATATGTATCACGAAAGTAATAATTTTAAATCTATACCTTTTGAATCCGCATCTCCGGGAGATTTAATCCTTTACGATATGGATTTAAAAGGAATTACAAATCATGTAGCCATTTTATTAGATAAAAAATTAGTACGTGTTGGAAAAGTATTAAAATGGCAGATTACAATGTTCCATGCTTCAACTGATGAAGCTGCATTAAATGAACAAATTACACAAAAAGTCTATTTAGAAGATTCATGGTGGTGGATTCGACAAACAAAATTTATTCGTGTACATGATACAAAATAAAAAAGGAGAAGATAAAAATGAAAAAGGAAGAAAATAAATTTGAAAATCGAAAAGAAGAAGTTAATTATCATTATGTAGTTGGAAAGTATATAGAAATTAATGATTTTGAGCACATTGTTACCCATGATTCTAATGATCCAATTAAAATATATATGCAATCTGAAATTTTAAATGAGGAAAACAAAATTTTACCACCTGATACTATCAATGAAATTTCAACTTTTTTTCAAAATGTTCATGGACAAGATGATTTGGAATGGTCAAAGTTAATAGAATCTGGTGAGAAAAGTAAATTAGAATATCAAACATGGAAAGAAAATGCTGTAGATGATTGTATTAATTGTTGCACAGGCGTAGATAGTTTTGATAATAAACCAATTTTTAAGTTGTTTCCTTGTAAAAGCCAACAAGAAGCTCTCAACAAGAAGGAATATCTCATTAATGAATATCAAAATTATGTTGAAAAAAAATACAATGAATATCGAAAAGAAGCAGATAAATTTAACAAAGAGGAAAAAGAACTAGGTGGTTCTCATCCATCATATTGGGATACAGATTGTGGGGAATCTTCTGTACGTGAAGATTTTTCCCAATATGCTAATTTGAAAAATGAAATATCTTTTATGGATATGCTAGAACTTGAACAAAGATATGATAAGAATACAGAATTAGAAAAAGAAATTCTTGTCGAAAAACAACAAAACACTAAACTTGATAAAGAAGAAAGCTCTATGCATAAAACATGGAAATCTCCTAAAATTAAAGAAAATAATAAAAAAGTTATTAATCGATCTAAAGGATTAGAATTTTAAGCGAAACGAAACTCATTCACAGCTGAGAGCAAGTCAATACTGGCTTGCTTTTTTGTTTTCAGTTCAGTAAAGGAGAGAAAAAATGGATAAACTACGAATAATTTTTGTATTAGGTTTTATCATTCTTATCTTATTCTTCTTATGGTCTTTAATAGATTCTATTCCTACATCTAAAACAGAAAATGAAAAAGAAGAAACTCAAATAAATAATCAATTTGAACAATTTAATTTAAACGATGTAAATCAAAATAATGTTGATGATATTGGATACAATCAAAAGCTAAAATTAGCCGATTATTTTTTAAAAACGTTTTTAAAAAATTATACAACCACGACTAGTGCAGAAAGCCAGTATGCTCAAATTAAAGATTATTTAACACAAAATGCTTTAAGTAGATATACACCAAGTGGCGATTCAGGATATTCAACTAATAGTAATAGTGAGAAAGAAATATCAAACAAGCCTGTATACGTTATTGAAGCAGTGAATATTACTAATTATTTTAGTCTTACATCAGACGAAAACACGTTAAACACTGTTTCCTTTTACACAAAAGTATTGAATATTAATAACATCAAAAGTGCAAACAACGAAATTATTAAACTAAAAATTATATTTGATACAAAAGAAAATAAATGGCTGGTTGATGAAATTATTGAACAAACATTTTTGAACTAGGTAAGGAAGTGAAGAAATGAGCAAATCATTTTCCGATTTAAGAAGCAATTTGCAAGAACATCGTGCTTATATGTATTGGTTTATACTTGGATCATTTATTACATTTTATATCGTGTTGGTTATTAAATCTACAATATTTCCATCTGCAAGTACATTCAATGAAGTGGAATTAAACAAACCGTATGTACTTAATAACTATAAATTCGAGGTTGTTGAAAAAAAATATAATCCTGAAAAAAGATTGATTGAAATCGATTTGTATTTTACGAACAACATTGAAAACGATTCAAACAAATCTTTACGAGCAATTATAAAATCCAGTAAGGATGTACAAAAAGTTGTTCAACAATCTGATTTACTTAAAGCTAGTAATAATTATTACGTTTTAATAATCGAAAACGTAGATCCTGGATTTCAAACATACTCGATTGAGATTCAAGATTATAGCATTGAAAAAAATGAGAGTGATGAAGATGTGATAAAAGTTAATTCTTCTAAAAAAATCTATGTAAATAATACATCCGATTTGATTGACTTAGATTTAAAAAAATACAAGGAGATCGGATACAAAATTAAAGCAATCGAATATGAAATAAAAGATATTTCAACAAGATTAAGTGAAAATGATACGGAGAAAAAGAAATGTGAATCACAAATTGTATATCTCTATGAAAAAAATAAGGAATTAATCGCAAATCTTGAATATCAACTAGAACCACAAAAAGAAACTACAAATAATCGAATACAAAATAATCTAAGAAAGGTTGCTGAACTTGAAAGACAAATACAAACTTTAGAAAGTAAAAATGAACAGATTGAAAATCAAATGGCATTACTAAATAAAAAACGAATTGATATGTATAATCTCTATAAGTATTGATTCAGATGTCCATTTTGCTGAATCAAACGGCATCAAAAAGGGGAGAAAGCTGAATCAAACAGCATTTTTTGCATGAAAAGTGTCCCCACTAAAAAATAAGGAAATCGGTTGGCACTGCCAACCCCTCACTAGTCTGATAGAACTAGTGAGGACAGATTTCCCTTATGCTCATACAAAAAAGATTTGCAACCATAGAGAAAAATAGAGAAAAGGCAGTGAAAAAGGGAGGAAAAATGGCTGAAATTCGTATTAGAGGATTGGATGATTCAACCAAAAGTCTTATTGAAAAACGTGCGAAGGAAAAAAATGAATCACTAAATAAATATCTTTGCACCTTTTTAGAAAATGCATTTGTGAATTTTGAAACACTCAATAGGGAAGAACGATTTGTTACTGCAATGAATCATTTATCTGATACATTAAAGGCACAAATTGAATGTATGAATCATCAGAGCAAACAATTAGATTTTATTATCCAATTATTTACAGATGGAGGTGATTAAATTGGGTAAAAGAACTACAATTCGTTTTACAGAACAAACATGGACACATCTAAATGAATTAAAAAAATTTTATCCGCAGCTTTCAAGCGACAGTGATGTAGTCAATTTTTTGTTACGCCAATCAAAAGAGAATTTCACAAAAGAAAATTTTAACCCTCATTCATTAGAAAAAAAAATTGCAGGAATAGATAAAAATATTCTAATCATATTGCAGATGATTTCAGGATACATGGATTTACATGGTATATCCAATTTTATTGATATGAGGAAAGGAAAAGCTTATAACGAAGGATTAGAACTTGCAAAAAAATATCTTCAGGAAATGCAAGTTAAAAAACATACTTATGAGTAGACCTGCTATTATTTTGACTAGCGAATTTCGAGTCGGAGGAAATAAGCCATATAAAAATTATATTGGCTATATCTCAAGAAAAAATGCTGTAAAAATACAAAAACAATTTGAGTCCGATTCAAATTTTGAATATAACAATTACAATAATTACATTGCTAATCCTTCAAAGAGTACAGGTTTATTTACAAAAGAACTTGATTCCGTAGACCCTACTACTAGAAAAAAAATCAAACGTATTTTTCAGGATGCACAAAATAATAATTCAGTTTTATGGGAAGATATATTTTCATTTGATAACGAATGGCTTGAAAAAAATGGATTATATGATCCAAAAACAAAATTATTGAAGGAAACTGAAATTAAAAAAGCTGTTCGATTGTCTATGGAAAAATATTTTAAAGTTGAATCATTGGAAGAAACAGGAATATGGACAGCTGGCATACATTACAACACAGATAACATTCATGTTCATATTGCTACTGTCGAAACGAAAAATACAAGACCTATGATTTCTCGTGAGTTTAAAATAAAAAATCAAGAGAACAGATGGGTAGGGACTGGTACATTTTATGAAATGCCACAAGGAAAAAGAAAACCAAAAACTTTAGATTTGATGAAGTCTACATTTGTTAATTCTCTTTTACAAAATGATAAAGAATTAGCAATGATGAATGATTTGCGTAATAGTATTATTTATGATTTTCGGGATTCAAATCAATCTATGGAGCAATCACTTATTAAAATTCAAGACGTAAAAGAAATACTAAAGTTGCTTCCTGATGATCGAAATCAATGGAAATATAATAACAACTCTGTAAATAACGCACGTAAAAAAATTGATAAATTTATTTTCAACTCATTAAAGGACGATCCAAGTTTTAATAAATATTGTAGTCATCTCCAAAAACATGGAGAGAAGTACAAAGAATTATATGGAATAGGTGATAAAAATTTTGAACGGTATAAAAAATATGCTGAGAATAAAACAGCTGAACTTTATTCGAGATTGGGAAATTCATTTCTAAGAGAATTAAAAAAACAACAAGATGAATTTGAAAAAAAAATGACATCTAAAAAATTAGTAATGCCTAGTTTTCATGATGAGCAAAAAAAATTTTCAAAGTACAGACGTGCTATTTTAACAGGCAAGGATTTACATCGTATCAAAGAAGTCTTAACAAAAGATTTTAACAGCATGAAAAATTTAAGTGAATATGAACGACTAATGAGAGAGATTCAACAGTAAGCCAAATCATTTTGATTTGGTTTTTATTTTTTTGCATAAGGAAGGAATAGAATAGTATGGTTACAACATTAAAAAGAAAAGAATTGTGGATGCCAGATAAAAATTTTCGTAAATTGATTTGCGAAAACATTTTACAAGAAGATCGTAAACATCGGAATTTTTATATTGGAAAAAACGATGTTGAAAAAATTGAAAATGCAAGCTATCTAGATTTTACTGGTATCTATTTAGAAAATTTATTCTTAAATGTAACATCTGGTGTTCCTGAAAAAAATTTAAACATTAATATTCATGGAATCGAAAACTTTAAGAACTTGAAAAAATTAGATGTTTCTCTTTTTGCACTTGAAAAAACAAATTTCAAGTTGCTACAACAGTTACAACGATTAGAATTTTTAAATGTGACAGAAACAGGAATTAAAGCATTGGATGCAAGTCATTGGTATCATTTAAAAAAATTATTTTGTGCCAGTAATCAGCTGGAATATATAAATATCAAAAAAAATCCAAACCTTGAAATTTTAGTGTGTAACGATAATAGCTTAAAACATTTAGATGTTGGTTCTAATAAAAATTTACGACAATTGGTTTGCTACAAAAATCATATCAAAATGATTGATGTATCTAAAAATCATCGTTTAATAGATTTTAAGTTTGATAGTAAGGTACAAGTAAGGAAATTTAAACCAATTCAGAAACATATGATTGCAAAAAATTTAAATAGAGTAAAAAACTCAGGAAAACATTTTACATTAGGGGGAAAATAATTTATGAAATTAATTATTGCTGAAAAACCATCTGTAGCAAAAGAAATCGCAAAAGTCGTAGGAGCAACTACTAGTAAACAAGGCTTTCTTTCTGGAAATGATTATTTAGTTTCTTGGTGCATCGGTCATTTAGTACAATTAGCCACACCTGAGCTGTATGATGAGTCATTGAAAAAGTGGGATTTAGGTACGCTGCCAATCATACCTGAGCTATTTAAAAATGTAGTATCCAGTTCAGTTGCTGCACAATTTAAAGTTCTAAAAGAACTTATGCATCGTGATGATGTAGATGAATTAATTGAAGCAACAGACGCAGGTCGAGAGGGAGAATTGATCTTTCGATTGGTTTACAAACAGGCAAACTGTAAAAAGCCTTTTAAACGACTTTGGATTAGTTCATTAGAAAAGAAAAGCATTGTTGAAGGTATGAATAACTTAAAAGATGGACAAGAGTATGATAATTTGTATCGAGCTGCTTTGTGCAGGCAGCAGGCGGATTGGCTTGTCGGAATAAATATGACAAGACTATATACTTGTCTATATGGCACAATATTGAAAGTTGGTCGTGTTCAAACACCTACTTTAAATCTTATTGTAGAAAGAGAAAATGAGATTAAAAGTTTCATACCACAACCATATTGGAACGTCATAGCCGTTTTAGAAAATTTTTCTGCAGTATGCATGGTGGATGATAAAAATACTTTAGAAACAATTTTAAGCCGTTGTAAGGATAAGCCTGCAACTGTGAAAGAAATTCTTAGGGAGGAAAAGAAAACAAATCCTGATGCATTATACGATCTTACAACTTTACAACGTGATGCAAATAGACTGCTTGGTTATTCAGCACAAGAAACATTGAATGCAATGCAAAAACTTTACGATGGAAAATTAGCCACATACCCACGTACAGACAGTCGTTACATTACTGAAGATATGGAGAAATCTACTATCGAATTAGTCCATACACTATTTCATGCAAATCTATTTGGAACAAGTATTCAAAATCAATACGATTTGAATAAAATCTCAGTGAAAAGAGTAGTGAACAATAAAAAGGTAACAGATCATCATGCAATTCTTCCGACTAATGTTGTAACAAGAGAAAAATTAGAAGCTTTGTCCGATCAGGAGAAAAACATTATGCTGCTGATTCTACATCGTCTTCTTGTAGCTGTATATGTTCCATATCTGTACATTTTCACAAAAATTACTTTAGATATTGAAGAGATTCTTTTTTCAGCAACTGGAAAAGAAGTCATAGATGTTGGATACAAAATGATTAACGAGGAATTAAAAAAACTCTTTAAAACATCAGAGAAAAATAATGAAGATGAAGTTATTCTTCCAACATTTCAAGAAGGTCAACAACTTGAGGTTACAGAAATTACTTTTAGAGAGTTAAAAACAAAACCACCATTGTCATATACAGAGGATACTTTATTATCTGCTATGAAAAATGCAGGAAAAAACATCGAAGATAAAGAACTTAAAAACGCAATTAAAGGACTGGGATTAGGTACGACAGCAACTCGTGCTGGAATCATTGAAAATATTATTCAATCAGGCTATGTAAAACGATCAGGAACAAAGTTACTTCCAACGGAGCAAGGCAATAGATTTATAGAGCTTTTAAATGAAAAGATTAAGCAGTCTGATTTGACTGCACATTGGGAAAAAAAATTAGCTGAAATCTCTGAGGGGAAATTAGCTTCTGAACAATTTATGAATGAGATCAAGGATTTTGTTAAATCTTTAACAATTGAAATCAAGCAATCAGTTAAATCAGAAACTGATGCAACCTTCAAACAAGCAAATAAACGTGAAACTATTGCTAAGTGTCCAAAATGCGGAAGAAATATTCTTGAATTTCAAAAGTCTTATTCGTGCGAAAGCGGAAAAGATGGTTGTGGTTTTGTTGTTTGGAAACAAATTGCAGGAAAAAATATTAGTAAAACACAAGCTACAAAACTCATTTCAAAAGGTAAAACAGATTTAATTAAAGATTTCACAAGTAAAAATGGTAAGCCTTTTGATGCATACCTCATATTGAAAGATGACAAATCAGTTGGTTTTGAATTTAAACAAAGTACACCTTCGAAATTCAAGAAATCAGTTAAATCAAAAACTGATGCAACCTTCAATACAGTTTAAGGAGGTGTGGGGATGACATTTGTATCGAAAGATGAAGTTGAAGCTGCACGTAGTGTTAATATAGTAGAATTTTTGCTGAAAAATAATGAACCACTTTTGCAGCAGGGAAGGTATTGGCGGCATGAAATTCATGATTCTTTAGTAATTAAGGACGATAACAATTACAGCTGGAACAGCCAAAATCTAAAAGGTTATGGTCTAATCAGCTTTTGCAAAGACTTCTACGGAATGTCATTTACAAAAGCGGTGAAAACAATTAATAGTCAAAATTTAAGTCCTGAAAAAATCACTACTCAAAAACAAAAGAGTAGTGATTTTTCTTTTTCTGAAGTAAACGATACTAGCAGAGTCAGGCATTATTTAATCCATGAACGGAAAATTTCAGAAAAACTAGTAAACCACCTGATAAATAAAAAAATAATTGGACAGGACAATCGTGGAAATGTGATTTATAAATGGGCTGATTTTTCTTCAAGAAAAATCGTAGGAAAAGAATTGGAAGGCTGCGCTTCTAAAAAATTCCGTCATATCGTACCTACAAATAAAGAACATTATGGATTTAATTTAAAGATCGGGAAGCCTGAAACGGTTTTTTGCTTTGAAAGTCCTGTTGATTTGTTATCATATCTTACAATACACAAAAACTTGAAAAATTGTTATCTAATTAGCATGAATGGCTTAAAACCTAAGACGCTGCTATATGCAATCAGTGATTGTATGAAGGCTGGACACATCATTAAAAATGTTGAAATATCCGTTGACAATGATAAGGCAGGAAATGAATTTTATCAGAAAATATCCGGAATGTTGAATCCAGAAGTTTGTAAAAGAAACATTCCAAAAGCTGAAGGATTTGATTGGAATGACGTATTAAAACATTCTGTATCAACAAGAGAAAGACAAAAATTATATGCAAAAAAACATAATAATTCTAGCTCATTAACAATGTGAGAAATTTTAGGGGGAATTTATGATGATAAACCACGTTACACTAATTGGAAGACTGACAAAAAATCCCGAATTGCGATACACCACAGTTACTGGAACAGCAGTTGCTACATTTACACTAGCTGTAAATCGTTCATATACAAATCAAGCTGGTGAGCGAGAAACAGACTTTTTTTTATGTGTAGCTTGGAAAAAACGTGCAGAAATTATTGCCAATCATGTGCAAAAAGGACAGTTGGTCGCTATAGATGGACATCTACAAACAAGGTTTTACGACACTGAGCATGGTCGTCGTTATTTGACAGAAATCATTGTTAATCAAATTCAATTTTTGGAATCAAAAGGCGGAGAACAAATATTTTCTCAGATTACAGAAGATGAGTTTCCTAGCTATTCATTCTCACCAGACGATGATTATCCATACATACGATAATTAAAAATTTCTTTTGATTACATTAAATGTAGGGAGTATAGAGAATGGGGATTACAAAAGGATTGTTAACAAGTAATACGGATTTATGGGAAACACCCAAAGATTTTTTTTACAAAATGGATAAAGAATTTAATTTTACACTGGATGTATGTGCAATTCCTGAAAATGCAAAATGTAAAAATTATTTTACACCTAGTATGGATGGATTGATTCAAGAATGGGTGGGGTCATGTTGGATGAATCCACCTTATGGTAAAGAAATAGGTTTATGGATGAAAAAAGCATATGAATCATTTCTAAATAAAAGTGTCACTTCAGTTGTCTGTCTAATTCCAGCAAGAACTGATACAAAATGGTGGCATGATTATGCAATGAAAGGAGAAATAAGATTTATCAAAGGACGATTAAAGTTTGGTGATAGTAAAAACCCTGCACCATTCCCTAGTGCAATTGTTATTTTTAGTCCAAACATGAAAACAAATTCAATCATATCAATAGAAAGTATTTAGGAAAGTAGTGATATTATGGCAAAAATGACTTCTTATGAACTTTCAAATTTGTATCTCCAGAAATTAAAAGATTTTGAACAAAAACCTAGTGAATGGATACAATTTCTTAAAACGGCATCTAATGTTTTTAAATATGAGTTTGTTAATCAAGTATTGATATACGCACAACGACCACAGGCTACTGCTTGTGCTGAATTTAATATATGGGCTAAAACTATGAACGCTTATATTAAAAAATATTCATCTGGCATCGGCATTTTAAAACATAAATCAAATTTAAGTTACGTATTTGATATACAGGATATAAGGTTCAACAAAAAAAGCAGGAAACCTTATCTTTGGAAGATTGATCCATCCAATCATGTAAATATCATATTTCATTTGGAATCTACTTATAATGTTTCGAACAGAGGGAACATTGATTTTAAAAATGACTTAAAAAAAATTGTTGAACATATTATAAAAAAAAAACACAATTTGGATTCAGATCAAGAAAAATTTGTTACCAATAGTGTTCTTTTTATGTTGCTTCAAAGATGCGATGTTGATGCAGAAAAATATTTCACTACATTAGATTTTCATATGGAAAATTTTTCATTTATACATTCTGACTTTAGAAATATGGCTGATATTATTTCTACAACAGCTAAAGAAATACTAATTGAAGTAGGTCATAAGGTTAAACAGCTTGATACAGAAAAAGAAGCTGAAAAAGCCAGTGATTTAATCATTCAAAAAATTGTTCAACCTGAACCTACGCCTAATCTTGAACCAATTAAAAATAGTATAGAAGAATTATCTGAACATATACAAAAACCTTATATGGAAAATGACATCATTTGGATCGATTCTAAAAAACATACGATTGTATCTATTGATAATGATGTAATAACATTTCAAGATAATGAATTTCCTTTAATTCAAAACGAGGCGACTAGAGTAGATTTTGAGAAGAAACTTCAAGAAGATGAAAGAAATAATTTTGTTCTTTCAGTAAAAAATCAGAAAAATGAAGTTGAAACAAATGTTCCTATTATAAAAGATTTAAAGAAAAAAAATGAAGTTGAGCAAGAAGCTGCATTTGTTGGTCTTACTGTAGAAGAATATTTATCTAACGAACAGTTAGAAATCGAAGGACAAACATATCAAGTTGATAGTTATAATTCTGATTTTAATCGGGCAATATTGAAAGACACTACATCTACAGAATCAGATAATTTTCCAATATTACGTGTTGTTGATACTCATTTAGTAAACGATTTATTTAAAAAACAAAAAGAAGAGAAAAATGTTATACATGAAGATAATACAATTCCTATAAAGAATTTTAAAATTACAGATGCAGCACTGGGACATGGAGGGGCAAAAACAAAGTACCAGAATAACATTTCAGCTATTCTATTATTAAGAAAATTAGAAAAAGAAAATCGTTTTGCTAATCAAGAAGAACAAAACATTTTGTCAAAGTATGTTGGATGGGGTGGACTATCTGCCGCATTTGATTCTAAAAATGAGTCTTGGAAAAAGGAATATAAAGAACTCAAATCATTGTTATCCGAAAAAGAATACACTTCAGCTCGTGAATCTACTTTAAATGCTCATTATACTTCACCAGAAATTATTGAATTTATGTTTAAAAAACTTGAAGATATGGGATTTAAAAATGGTAATATATTAGAACCTTCTATGGGAGTTGGGAATTTCTTTGGTATGATTCCTAATTCGATGATAAAAGCAAATTTGTATGGGGTTGAATTAGATGATTTAAGTGGTCGAATCGCAAAAAAACTTTATCCAAAATCAAAAATTTCTATTTCTGGTTTTGAAAAAACAAATTTTCAAAATGATTTTTTTGATATAGCTATTGGAAACGTGCCGTTCGGAGATTATAAAGTTTCTGATAAAGATTTTGATAAACACAAGTTTATGATCCACGATTATTTTTTTGCAAAATCACTTGAAAAAGTACGTGCTGGAGGAATAATTGCTTTTATTACAAGTAAAGGTACAATGGATAAAAAAGACTTGTACTTTCGTGAATATATGGCTCAGCGTGCGGATTTACTTGGGGCAGTAAGATTACCTAATAATGCTTTTTTAGGAAATGCAGGTACAGAAGTGACATCAGATATTCTTTTCTTTCAGAAAAGAGATAACATGAATTTAAAACCTAATGTTGAATGGCTTCATTTAGCTGAAAATGAAGATGGAATTTTGATGAATAATTATTTCATAAAACACCCTGAAATGATTGTAGGAACAATGGAAATGAAGTTAGGGGCTTATGGTTATGCATCAACTTGCCAACCTTTTAACGATGGGAAAAGTTTGTCTGAACATCTTTCAGAAATTAAAATCGAAGGGAAAATTAAAACAAACATTTCTCTTAAAGAGAATATGGAAAACACAAAAACAAATATTCCTGCTCAGCCAGATATTAAAAATTTCAGTTACACAGTAATTGATGGAAAAATTTATTATCGTGAAAATTCAATTATGACATTTATTAATAAATCAAAAAAAACTAATGAACGGATAAAAGACATGGTTGAATTAAGAAATAGCTTAAATGAGCTAATTAATCTTCAATTATATAATCATTCTGATGAAGAAATTCAAGCAACACAACGTGAACTAAATTCACTGTATGATAATTTTTCTAAAAATCATGGTTTGATTAACTCAAAAGCAAATAGATTAGCCTTTGAGGAAGATTCTAGTTATTATCTGCTTTGTTCTTTAGAAGATATGAATCCAGACGGAACGTTTAATAAAAAAGCTGACATTTTCACAAAAAGAACAATTAAAAACAAGCAAATACCTACACAAGTAGATACTGCTATTGAAGCCCTCATATTATCTATAAGTGAAAGAGCTCGAATTGATTTTGAATATATGACAAGTTTGACTGGAAAATCTGATAAAGAAATAAAACAAGAACTGTCGGGAATTATATTCAAAAATCCTGAAACATCGGAGTGGGAAAGTGGGGATGAATATTTAGTTGGAAATGTACGTGAAAAACTTAGAATAGCAGAAGATTATGCAGAAGCTGTTAGTGAAGAATATAATATTAATGTTGAAATGCTAAAAAAAGTTCAACCTGAATATATTCAATCTGCAGATATTGATGTTCGATTAGGAGCTACATGGATACCTGCACAGTATATTGATAAATTTATGGAAGAAGTGCTCCAAACACCAAAATATCATTTGAAACAGGGAACAATAAAAACAAATTTTTCAAATGTTAATTCTCAATGGAGAATTTTAGGAAAAAACTCAGATCCTCATAATATGACTGTCAATAATGTATTCGGAACACCTAGGATAAATGGATATAAAATCCTCGAAGAAACCTTGAATCTTAAAAACATACAAATATTTGACACTATAGAGGATGAACATGGTAATGATAAAAGAGTCATAAACAAAAAAGAAACAATTATTGCTACACAAAAACAGGATGCACTGAAAGAAGCTTTTAAGGAATGGCTTTTTACTGATACTGAAAGAAGAAAGGAATTAACAGATTTATATAATGAATTATTTAATTCCTACAGACTTCGTGAGTACAATGGCGATCATTTGAATTTCATTGGTATGAATAGTGAAATTGATTTGAGAAAACATCAAAGAGATGCTGTTGCCCGTATTTTATATGGTGGAAATACACTTCTTGCTCATTGTGTGGGAGCTGGAAAAACATATACGATGATTGCTGCTTCCCAAGAAAGCAAGAGATTAGGCTTATCACAAAAAAGCCTTTTTGTTGTTCCAAATCATTTAACTGAACAATGGGCAAGCGACTTTTTGAAACTGTATCCAAGTGCAAACATCTTGGCAGCAACTAAAAAAGATTTTAAACCTCAAAATCGTAAAAAGTTCTGTTCAAAAATTGCAACTGGTAATTATGATGCGGTTATCATTGGTCATACACAGTTTGAAAAAATACCTTTATCTTCTGAACGTAAAGAAGCTTTCATACGCAATCAGATTAATAGCATTACTGAAGAAATTGCAAAATTAGATGCAGAATCAGGGAATAACTTCAGTGTTAAAAATCTGGAAAAAACTAAAAGACGATTGGAATATCGTTTAGATGTATTGATACATGATGAGAAAAAAGATGATGTAATCACATTTGAACAACTTGGAATTGACCGTTTATATGTCGATGAAAGTCATGCATATAAAAACCTTTATTTGTATACTAAAATGAGAAATGTTGCAGGAATTGGACAATCAGAATCCCAACGAGCAATTGATATGCAGCAAAAATGTCAATATATTGATGAAATTACAGGAGGAAAAGGGATTACATTTGCGACTGGAACTCCTATTTCAAACTCAATGACTGAGCTTTACACCAATATGCGTTTTTTACAACAAAACCGTCTAAAAGAAATGGGACTGACTCATTTTGACAACTGGGCATCTATTTTCGGTGAAACTACAACAGCACTTGAATTAACTCCTGAAGGAAATGGGTATCGGATGAAAACAAGATTTGCAAAATTTCATAACCTACCTGAACTCATGACAGTTTTCAAAGAATGTGCGGATATTCAAACTGCCGATATGTTAAAATTACCTGTTCCAGAAGTTGAATATCATAATATTGTTTTAAAACCAAGTTACTTCCAAAAAGATGTCCTAAAAACATTTGCATATCGTGCAGATACAGTTAAAAATGGTTCAGTTGATGCTCGTATAGATAATATGTTAAAAATTACACACGATGGTCGTAATTTAGCTTTAGACCAACGATTGTACGACCCAAATCTACCAGAAGAAGATGACTCTAAAATAAATGCTTGTGTAGAAAATTGTTTTCATGTTTATCAAGAAACTATGGATAAAAAATCAACTCAACTCATATTTTGTGACATTTCTACTCCAAAAAAAGGGCAAGAAGATAACTTCACTATTTATGCAGAAGTCAAATCTAAACTAATTGAAAAGGGGGTTCCTGAGAAAGAAATTGCATTTATACATGATGCAAACACAGATAAGCAAAAATCAGACCTATTTGCAAAAGTCCGAAGTGGAGAAGTTCGTTTTCTACTAGGGTCTACCTCGAAAATGGGCGCAGGCACAAATGTACAGGATAAATTAATAGCTTTACATCACCTTGATGTACCATGGCGACCTTCTGACATTGAACAACAGGAAGGTCGTATTTTGCGTCAAGGGAATGAAAACAAAAAAGTTCATATTTATAGGTATGTGACAGAAAATACTTTTGACAGCTACTCATGGCAGACAATTGAAAACAAACAAAAATTCATTAGTCAAATCATGACAAGTAAAACACCTGTTCGTTCTTGTGAAGATATTAGTGAAGCTGCACTTAATTACGCAGAAGTTAAAGCTTTAGCTACTGGGAATCCTTATATTAAGGAGAAAATGGAACTAGATAATCAAGTTTCTCAACTTAAACTTTTGAAAGCAAATTTCCTTAATGAAAAATACAAATTAGAAGATAATTTGGTTCATTTGTATCCTGAACGTATTGCAAAATCTACTGAAAAAATAAAGCTTTATACAGATGATTTTCAATTGTATAACACCATGAAAGAGCAAGATTCTTTTTCTATGAAAGTTGGGAAAAATACATTTTTTGATAAAAAAAAAGCAGGTGAAGCATTGATACAAAATTATTCTTTGTTGAACAATAAAGCTAAAGATGGCAGTATTACTATAGATAAACTTCCTATTGGAAAATATATGGGCTTTGATATGAATCTTTCATATAGTTCTTTTCAAAAAAAATTCTATCTGGAAATGAAAAATAACGCTACATATACAGTATCTCTTGGTAATGATCCTCATGGGAATATCACACGTATCAACAATGTTTTGGACAACATTCCAGAACGTATTGTCGAAGAAAAAAATAAGCTTGCAGAAACAGAAATTCAGATCAAAAATACAAAGACTGCATTATTGAAGAAATTTAACAGGGAGGACGAATTACAAATTGCTTTAAAAAGGCTTTCTGAGCTAAATACCATTCTAAAAATAAATGAAAGTTTAGAGAATGAAAATCTAATTGATAGTGATATGGATATGAACACTAAACCAATAGAAAAAGATAAATCATCGGAAAAAGAACAAAAATATCCTAAACAAAAAATGATAAAAAAACAATCAAATTCACATCAGATATAAATTGAACAGATACATTGTAAAAGCCATTGGAATATATTTTCCTTTGGTTTTTACTTTTAAGAGGGAGGATACAGGGAAATGAAAAAGAATTTATACACACTTGGAACACAAGTACTTTCATATCAATTGTTTTACTAAATAAAAAATTTATAGTCATTTTAAGATTTATATGGTAAAATATAGAGTAATTAAATACGAGCGAACAAGAAAAAAGACTAGATGGTGCTGGAACACCATCTAGTCTATCTTGAACCATACCCAAACTATGGCACAAGTGATTTATATATCATTAATTATATATGATATATGTTGTTTTATCAACCTTTTTATAATTATTAAATACATATTTTAATATTTTGTTACTTTACAATAATTGTAACGAATTAAATTTAAAATTTAATATATTAAAAAAGGAATATTAAAGGTCACAGCCAAAGTCAAGATGGTTGTGACTTTTTTGTTCCTAAAGCTTGTTATATATGGAAAGGAGCTTGAAAAATGAATATGAATTACTTAATTGTTGAAGGCATTAATCATAAAGGATTTGGAGTTATTCCAAAAGCCGTAATGATAGATAAAGACTTAACCATTGAAGCAAAAGCTATTTATGCTTATTTTGCTTCCTACGCTGGGAACGGAAATACCGCTTTTCCAACAAGAAACACTATTTTATCGCACCTAAAAATTTCAAAGGAAAGATACTATAAAAATTTACACTTACTAGACAAATTAGGTTTTATTTTAATAAATCAAAACCGAGACAATGGCATTTACGCAAGAAACATCTATACACTTGTAACTAACCCAAAGAAATTTGAGAATTTGACTGATGATGTTTCTATAAAGGTAAAAAATTTCGGTCTAAAATCTACAGGATTTGGAATTATTCCAAAAGCTGTAATGATTGATCCTGATATTAACATTTCCGCAAAAGCCATATACGCATACATTTGTTGTTTTAGCGGAAATGGATTTACTGCTCCTACATATCCAGAAATTAAAGCACACTTACGAATCGGAGAAGATACTTTCCTAAGACACAGAAAATTATTGTTAGAAGCAGATTATATACGTAAACATATGTTCTATTCCAAAAAACATAAATGTCAACGACTATTTTATGAAATCGTAGAGTACCCTGAAAACAAGGACACGGTTAAAAAGCAGAACCCTGAAAACAAGGACACGGTTAAAAAGCAGAACCCTGAAAACAAGGACACGGTTAAAAAGCAGAACCCTGAAAACAAGGACACGGT
>ERZ1643251.1970-NODE-1970-length-21736-cov-28.556294_pt1 | contig 21736 bp, 21 predicted proteins | sample MGYA00579261_ERZ1643251 | MGnify/ENA primary metagenome ERZ1643251 (study PRJEB29033, sample SAMEA4952267) | chicken gut metagenome | biome: Broiler Chicken; feature: Gastrointestinal Tract; material: Caecum | place: Ireland | collected 2018 | study: Broiler... | reverse complement strand
AAAAAAAATATTTTTTCTTACTTCGTTTACTGCAAAACGTATAAAAACAGTCATTTAGCAAACTAAACTCCTGCTTTTATACATTTTGCGAGCCTCGTCTCACTTGTTTTTTGCAGTCTGATTTTTTGTTGTCTGCTAGAGATTAGTATTAATATAAAGGACATAAAAACTGCGTGAACGAAAAAAAATATTTTTTCTTACTTCGTTTACTGCAAAACGTATAAAAACAGTCATTGTTTACTGCAAACGTTATAAAACAATTTTTCGATATTTTAACTAAATTGTTTTTGAAAACGTACATTTTGTTACAAAGCAAAAGAAGCACCTATTATGGTGTTTCTTTTTTTAACAAAAATTTCATTAATTTAATGTTTAAAGTTATGATTTTATTTGTTTTTATGTTAACATATATAATATGAAAAATAAAATATTAGATTTTTTAAAAAACAACAAAATAAAATTTAATAACAAAGATGATATGGTTTTGTATTTCGCTGGAAAATTTACCAAAACACCAAGACAAATTAAAGATGTTTTAAATGATATGATTAAACGTGGTGAAATTTATGAAAAAAGAAAGGGTGAATTTGTTTGCGTTGATGAATTAAATTTCATTAAAGGAAAAATTATTGGAACAACAAAAGGATATGGTTTTTTGGCACCTATTAATTCTTTATTGCCAGATTTTTTTATTGCCGAAAAAAAATTAAAAGGAGCAATGGATGGGGATTTGGTTTTGGCAAAAATTTTATCCAACACACAAGAAAGTACAGAATGTGAAGTTGTTTCCATTTTAGAAAATGCAAATGTTAATGTTGTTGGAACAATAACTTATTACAATAACAAAAATGCTTTTGTTATACCAGATAATAAAAAGTTAAATATTGAAATATTTATTCCTAAAAAATACACAATGAAAGCACAGCCTAATTTTAGAGTGGTTGTAAAACTTAATAAAACTAAAAATAGTAAATTTACTGGAGAAGTTATTGAAATTTTGGGACAAACTGATGATGTTAAAAGTTTGGAGTTGGGAATAATTAGGGAACATAAATTATATGAAATTTTTCCAGATGATGTTTTAAATGAAGCAAAAAAGATATCACAAAAAGTAACCAATGAGGATATATTAAATAGGGTAGATTTAAGAAATAAGAAAATATTTACAATAGACGGAATTGACGCAAAAGATTTTGATGATGCTGTTTCAATAGAGAAAAAGGGCAATAATTATATTCTTGGAGTGCATATTGCTGATGTTGGGCACTATGTAAAATACAATTCAAATTTAGAAAAAGAAGCGTACACTAGGGGAACAAGCGTTTATTTCCCAAACATGGTTTTGCCAATGCTTCCTGTTGAACTATCTAATGGAATATGTTCTTTACTACCAAATGAAGACAGGTTAACATTATCTGTTTCTATGGAGATTACCCCAAGTGGTGAAATTAAAAATCATGAAATTTTTGAAAGTGTGATTTGCTCTTGTCACAGGCTGACTTATGAACAAGTATATAAAGTTATATGTGGTGACAAAAATGCAAGTGAAGACCTTAAAGATATAAAGCAAGACATTTTAACAATGCAAGAACTTTCTAAGATTTTAGAAAAGAGAAGAAATGATGCGGGACAACTGGATTTGGATATTGGTGAAACTGAAATTAAGGTTGATGATAATTATGAAGTATCTTTTGTAAAAAAACGCGAAAGAAATGACGCACACAAGCTTATTGAAAATTTTATGGTAGTATGCAATGAAACTGTTGCAAAACATTTCGCTTTATTAAAATTGCCATTTGTATATAGAATTCATGAAAAACCTCTTATTCAAAAAATTAAAGATGTATGTTTGTTTTTTAATGGGTTGGGAATTAAAACAAAAGAAATCAAAGAAATTACACCTATTGAAATTCAAAATCTTTTACAATTAACAAAAAATAAACCTTTTGCAGAAATCGCAAACAAAGTTTTGTTAAGGTCATTGCAAAAGGCGAGATATCTGAACGAATGTTATGGACATTTTGGATTGGCGCTTGAATATTATTGTCATTTTACATCGCCAATAAGAAGATATCCAGATTTGGTAATTCACAGGATTATAAAAGATTATTTGCATAAAAAAATTAATAAAACAAAAAAACAAGAGCTGACTGATTTTGTTGTTGACGCTTCATTTAGGGCCAGTGAAACAGAAAAAAATGCAGACTTAGCAGAAAGGGACGTTGATGACTTATTTAAAGCTGTATACATTAAAAATCACATTGGAGAGGAATTTGAAGGTATAATTTCTGGAGTTCAAAATTATGGATTTTATGTTCAGTTGGAAAACACTGTTGAAGGGCTTGTAAAGGTGGATACTTTGCCAGATGGCAGTTACTTGTTTTTGGAAAAATCTTTAAAACTGAAAGGAACATCAAATACATTTTCTATTGGAGACAAAGTAAAAATTAAAGTTGTTAATTCTAATGTTTTTGATAGAAAAATTGATTTTATTTTAGCAAAATAGTAAAAATTTTTAATTTTTATGTAAAATTATTAATTTCCCTATTGAAAAATTATTAAAGGAGTGTTATAATGGGCTGTGCGATAAAGGTAATTTGCAATAACAAAAAGGCTTATCATAATTATTTTATCTCTGAAACGTACGAGGCTGGCATACAACTTGTTGGCAGTGAAGTAAAATCTGTTAAAAGCGGCGGAGTTAGCATTAATGATGCGTTTATTTACATTAAAAATAATGAGGTTTATTTGAAAAACGCATATATTAAACCCTATGAAAAAACTTCCGTATTTTCTCACAATGAACTGAGAAACAGAAAATTGCTTTTACATGATTATGAAATTGCTAAACTTGTTAAACAGGTTGATGTTAAAGGATTCACTTTGGTTCCAATTAAAGTTTATTTAAAAAATGGACTTATTAAGTTGGAATTAGGGTTGGCTAAGGGTAAAAAATTATATGATAAACGGGAAGTTCTTAAGCAAAAAACTATTAATAGTCAACTGCAAAGAGAACTAAAAAACTGTTAGTCCATATGGGGACGACACGGTTTCGACGGAAAAGATTTGACTAGGTACAAAGCATGTGGTAGTTTCGGTCTACCTTAAAAAATCGAAAAATGCTTAAACGCAAACAATAATAACGCCGTAGCTATGGCAGCCTAATGGCAATTAGCTACTTAATAAATTGTGTCGAGTTTATTAAGTTTGGTTAGACACAAAATTTTGATTAGTTTCCTAGCTTTTCAATCTTATTTTAGGATAGTTTTTAAAAATTGTGTTTGTGCAAGTTTTAAAAACAAATTTAAAACACAAACTAAACATGTAGAAAAACTTACTTAAACTTTTTCGGACGCGAGTTCAATTCTCGCCGTCTCCACCAATTTGTTATTCAAATATGACATTTTAATGTTAAAATAAAAAAGAGAGGATTTTTAAAATGGTAGAAGTATTATTAAATGTTTTGGCTGTTATCGGCATCATCGTAGTTGGTGGTTTTGTTGTTGTGTTTTTAGGCAATCTTCTTTTAAGTGTTTTAGACAGCGAATCAAGGGCTAAAAAAGAGGAAAAAGACAGTGAAGTTTATCAAGCACAGCAAATTACATACAGTAAAGAACCTGTTGTTGAACAACCAAAATTGCTTGAAGAGCAAAATGCTGTACAAGAAGAATATCAGGATGTTGATTTAGATAAAGCACAACAAGAAGAAGAAATGTTAAACAAAAGTCAACTTGATGAAGAATATGCAAAACTTGAACAAGAAAAAGAAGCTTTTAGACAAGAAAGACTTAAATTTATTGAAGAGAAAGAGAAGCTTGAACAACAAAAAGCTCAAAGTCAAGATAATGAAGATGACAAACAAGAAGAAGTTCAAACTAATGAGAAGGAAGAAGGGGAAACAGACGATGAGTTTGACCTTGATGATTTGTTCCTTGAAGACGAAGAAGAATTTTTGAAACAACTTGATGAAAATGATGAAAAAACCGAGGATACTGCCGGAGAAAAAGCTGATGAAACAGTAGAAGAACCAGCTGATGAAACAGTAGAAGAACCAGCTGATGAAACAGTAGAAGAACCAGTTGATGAAGTTGTTGAAGAACCTGTTGATGAGGTTGCTGAACAATTACATGAAGGGGAAACAGAAGAAGAAAGTTCTAAAGAAGAAGTAGAAAACGATAAAATTAAAGAGCTTGAAGACGAAATTGCAAAACAAAAAGCAGAACTTGAAGAATATAGAAAAAGAGTTGAGGAAGCTGAGAATAAACTTCAACAAGAACCAACAAGTGATGCAAATTTAACTCTTGAAGAATACGAAGAAAGATTGGAAACATTAACTCAAAGATTAAAAGCAAATGACAAAGATCTTAAAGCTGTGAAAAAAGAATATTTACCACTTGCAAGAGTTAAAAAGAGTTTGGAAAATGACAAAAAGAAACTTCGTAGAAAAGAAGCGTTAGTTGCAAAACAAAAAGTTGTTTTATATGGAGTTAACAATTACGGCGACATTGATGAAGAAAAAGCTAAAAAACTTGCTGAAGATTTAGATTTGTTAGATGGCTTGAAAGTTAGCGTTGCTCATTGTGAAGATGTTATGAAACAAAATCAAGAGAGATTACCTATACTTGAAAACACTTACAACATTTTAGTTGAGAACAGCAATAATCTTAAATCTGATATTGAAGAAACAAAAGCAAAAATTGAAGAACTTAAAGCAGGTTCTCAAGAAGATGGCGAAAACAACTAATAATAACTTAAAAAGCACAATCAATGATTGTGCTTTTTTTGTTTAAATATTTGAAAAATTTATGTAATATGATAAACTTATAAAAACATAAACATATAAAAATATTGTAAGGATGTAAGTTGCATGAAATTATTTTTTAAAAACAGGATTAAATCATTTTCATTTCTTTCAAAAAATAAAAAATCAAAAATAGGAATTGCTTTTGGTGGTGGGGGAGCAAGAGGATTTGCTCATTTGGGAGTTATTAAAGCTTTTGAAGAGTATGGCATAACTTGTAAAGATTTTTCAATGATTGTTGGAACTAGTGCTGGAAGCATTATTGGAGCCTTTTATGCAGCTGGCTATAATTTTAGTCAAATGATGAAAGTTGCAAAAAGCATTGATAAAAGTGAAATTAAAACAAATAGAATTCCATTTTTGCCTTCTAAAACAGACGGTATTGAAAACATAATAAAAAAGTATTTAAACGATATTAATATAGAAGATTTACCACATAATTTTGCTTGTGTTGCGTGTGACATAAAATCAACAAAAGAAATTGTTTTAAGAAAGGGCAATTTGGCAAAAGCGATCGCTGGTAGTTGCTGTGTTCCGGGTGTTTTTGTCCCTGTTATTTTTAATAATTATCATTTGTGTGATGGAGGATTAAAAAATACTATACCAACAAATATTCCAAAAAAATTTGGCTGTGATTATGTTATTGGCGTTGATGTTAACAAGCATAGAGGCTATGGAACCGATAGTTTAAAGGTTATTGATGTTGCTAGTTGTTCAATAAGAATTTTAATGGAAAATACTGCACTAAGAGGATATTTACATGCTGATGTTATGATTGGACCTGAAACTAAGAGATTTAGCGCCTCAAAAACTGAGGGAATGATGGATATGATTGAAGAAGGATACAAGGAAACTATAGATAAAATGCCAGAAATTTTGTCCATTTTAAACAAAAAACCTAAAAAAAGCAAAGCAAAAAAGATGTTCATGGAAGAGGAAGTGGAAGTAAATGGCTAAAAAAACAAGTTCATTAAAAACAAAAATAATCGTCTTTGTAATTATCACATGTATTATTTGTTTAACATTAATATTTTCTAAACCACTAGAAAATTATATTAATAATTTTATATTTCCACAAGTTAAGACGGATGTTGACACATGTGACATGAAAGTGCATTTTATTGATGTGGGTCAAGGCGATAGCATTTTGATTGAATTGCCGGATGATAAAATTATGCTTATTGATGCTGGACTAAATTCTGGAGAAGATAAGTTGATCGCATATTTAAATTCAATTTTTTCTGAACGCAATGATAAAGATATTGATTATTTTGTAATAACACATCAAGACTCTGACCATACAGGTGGCGCTGACGTGGTTTTTGACAATTTTAATATTATAAATTTTTACAGACCAAATGTTTTTACTGACAATGAAAAAGAAGAGTATTCTTATGTTGATGTTGGAACATGCAATAGTGATAGTTACACAACAATGATAAGTAAAATGTACGCTGAAAATTGTAATTGGTTTTTAAATACTGTATATGAGTCTATGCCGAAATTAGATGAAAATATTGATTATTCAATAGAATTTTTATCTCCAATTGATGATACATACACAAAACCAAATGATTATTCTCCAATTATTTTACTGAGTTATCAAAATAGAAAGTTTATGTTTACTGGAGATGCAACAACCAATGTAGAAGAGCAAGTTTTAAACACATATTCAAGCGATGAATTTAAGTTAAAGTGCGATGTCTTAAAAGTTGGGCACCATGGCAGTAACACTTCAACATCGTTAGACTTTTTAAACGCAATCAGTCCAACATACGCTGTAATATGTGTGGGTGAGGACAATACTTATGGACATCCAACAGATACAATAATGGCGAGACTTAAATCTGTTGTTGGTGAAAATAATATATTGAGAACTGACTTAAATGGCAATATAATTTTTGGTATTGATAAAGACAGTAAAATAAACAATTTAGCAGAAATTAAAATTGCCACAAACAAAGCTCCGGTTATAAGCGTTTATGTTGAATGGTGGACAATTGTTGTTATAATGGAAGGGGTTTGTTTTATGTTTATATTCATTCCAAAATACAGCAAAAAAATATTAAAAAATAAATAAAAAGAGCAAATTAATATTTGCTTTTTTTAATAATTATTATTTTTTATTTTTTTACAAATAATATAATGTAGCTATTTATAGGAAATGGTGTTATGTTATCTGAGAATGAAAAGTTGATTTTATTATTTATAATAAATGAATGTGAAGACAATTATAAAGTGTTGGAAATTGAAGACTTCGAAGACTTTTTATTACAAAAAAATATAAAAAAAATAAATATTAAAAATGTATTAAAGCATTTAGAATTAAATAACTACATTAACATCAAATATTTTGATGATAAAAAATATTGTCTTTGTGCCACATATGAAAGCAAAAGCATTTTTGAAAAAGAATTAATAGAAAAAAATAAATTAAAAAAAATAAAAAATGAAACTATTTTACTTATAATTATATTTTTTTTAATTGGCATATTATCCTCATTTATGGGAACATTTTTATATTATTTAATTATGTAGGTAATTATGTTAGATAAAAAAGAAAAATTAGTTATGTCATATTTATCTTCGATATGTTTAGATAAAAAATCATATCTTATTTTAACATCCGATTTGGCTGAATATGTATCTAAAAAGTACGTAATTTCTATTGCAGAATTAAATGACATAATGATTTCGCTTTGCAAAGACAATTATCTTGATTTTGTTGTCTCTAACAGCAAAAAGGGTTATTATTATTGTGTAAATTTAAAAAACAAGGGCTTGACATTTAAAAAAGATGAAAAAAAAGAAAGACAAGCTCTATATGCAATGATTTTGAGAACTTTACTTCTTACGCTTTTAAGCTTTGTTTTGGGATTGTTGTTAAAAATTATTTTTAAGGATTAATATGGAAGAAAAAAAATTTGAATTAGTTTCTAAGTTTAAACCTGCTGGTGATCAGCAACAGGCTATTGATAAATTGTGCGAAAATCTTGAAATGGGACTTAAATCTCAAATTTTGCTTGGAGTAACTGGAAGTGGAAAAACTTTTACAATGGCAAATGTTATTGCTAAGCTAAATAAACCAACTCTTATTATTGCACACAACAAAACACTTGCTGCTCAATTGTGTAATGAATTTAGAGAATTTTTTCCCAATAACCGAGTTGAGTTTTTTGTTTCATACTATGATTATTATCAACCAGAAGCATACATTGTTTCAAGCGACACATACATTGAAAAAGACATGGCTATTAATGAAGAAATTGACAAATTGAGAAACAGTGCTACGGCTTCGTTGATGGAAAGAAATGATGTAATTGTTGTTGCCTCTGTTTCTTGTATATATGGATTGGGTTCTCCAGAAGAATATTTTAGGATGCAAGTTTCTATTAGAAAAGGAGATAAAGTTTCTAGAGACAATATAATTAAAAAATTGGTCGACATTCAATATTTAAGAAGCGAAATAGATTTTAAACGGGCAACCTTTAGGGCTAAAGGTGATATTTTAGATATTTTTCCTGCTAGCAATTCCGAACATGCTATTAAAGTAGAATTTTTTGGTGACGAGGTTGATAGAATTACAGAATTTGATGTTGTTAGTGGTAATAAAATTTGTGAATTGTCACATGTTTCAATTTATCCAGCAACACATTATGCCGTTGGCAGCGACAAACTGAACATGGCTTTGCAAAATATTGAAAAGGACAGAGATGAAATGGTAGAGTTCTTTTTAAAGCAAGATAAATTTATTGAGGCACAAAGGATTAAAGAAAGAGTAAGTTATGATGTTGAGATGATGAGAGAAATAGGTTATTGCAGTGGTATAGAAAATTATTCTAGGTATTTTGATGGTAGGCAGATAGGAGAACCACCTTTTACTCTAATGGATTATTTTCCTAAGGGATTTATTACTTTTATTGATGAAAGCCATATGACAATACCACAAATAAGGGCAATGTATAATGGCGATAAATCACGAAAAACAAATCTGGTTGAATATGGCTTTAGGCTTCCTTCAGCTTATGACAATCGTCCCCTTAAATTTGAAGAGTTTGAAAAAAGGTTAAATCAGGTGACTTTTGTTTCTGCAACTCCTGCGTCGTACGAAAAAAATGTAAGCGATGATATTGTTGAACAAATAATAAGACCAACAGGTTTATTGGATCCTTTAGTTGAAGTTAGAAAGACAAATGGACAAATTGAAGATTTAATAAATGAAATATTTAAAGTTACAAAAAAACAGCATAGAGTACTAATTACAACACTAACAAAAAGAATGGCAGAAAACTTAACAGAATTTTTGGCAGAAAGAAAAATAAAAGTAAAATATTTACATTCTGAAATTGACACAATGGAAAGAATTGAAATAATTAATGGTTTGAGAAGGGGAGATTTTGATGTTTTGGTTGGGATAAATTTGCTTAGAGAAGGTTTGGATTTGCCAGAAGTAGAACTTGTTTGTATTTTAGATGCAGATAAAGAGGGATTTTTAAGAAGTGAGGGCGCTTTAATTCAAACTATTGGAAGAGCCAGCAGAAACAATGAGGGAAGAGTTATTATGTATGCTGATGTTATAACAGATTCTATGAAGAAAGCCATAGATGAAACGCAGCGTAGGCGAAAGATACAACAAGAATACAATCAAAAGAACAATATTATTCCTAAAACTATTACAAAAGAAATAAAAAATACATTGGAAATAACCCATAAATCAACTGAAGTTAAAAAGTCTAAAAAAGATATTAACAACGAAATAGACAGATTAAAAAGATTAATGAATATAGCTTCAAAACAATTGGATTTTGAAACGGCTATTAAATTAAGAGACGAAATTCTTAAACTGAAAAAAAATAATAATATTTAAAAAACATACCTTGCAAGGTATGTTTTTATTTGGATAATTTATCTAAACACTTTATAAAATTATTTAAGTCGTTTAAACTATTATAATTTGTGAATAAGCAGTTTTCTTTACAATTTATATTAAACTCCTTAGCAATTTCTTCAGATTTTTGTGTTGTTATATTTAATGTTTCACAGTTTTTTGCGTAGTCAGTTAAGTATGCGCCTTTTGAACTATTTTTTAAAACAATGAAATATAAATTGTATTCATCTAACAATTTTGGAATAAATATTTGCTCTACATCATTGGTTATTGTATTTGTTTTATATTTTGTTTTTATTTCTTTTTTTGCTGTTTCAAATTCCATAAATTTTCCTCATTATTTAAAATTTTAATTTATTTGTAATTGTTCTGGCCTTTTTATTTGCTGAAGCTTTTCATAGTCCCATAACGGATTTACAAAGTCATAATTAAATGTATTTTCTATTTTTTTGTTTAAAGGCAATTCAATGTTTGCATAATTTAAGAAATACAACATGCTTTCTTTAAATATATTTTTGTCATTGCTGTTAAAATTCTCAAAATTTAATGACTTTACATGCTCTGCAAGAGTATAATCCAATTTATCAAATATAACTTGTGTTTCAAAGCTGTTTTTGTGAAGGTGAGGAGTTATGGCTACGCCAATTTCTTTTAATGAGGTCGCAACTTTTCCATCTTTTAAATAATTTAAGTGAGGATTTCCTAGTGTGTCTAATCTTATTAATGGGAACCATTTTTTGCCCTTGACACAAAAATCTAACTTGATTGAAAAATCTAAATTGTCTTTGTTTTGCAAGTTTTTTATTACAATTAATGAATATAAAATTTTTTTACCCGTATTTTCGTCTTTTCCGATTAAGTACAAGCCTAATATATTTTTACCATTTCTGTTAAAATTGTATATGTGATTAAAACCAATCTTTTTTGTTTGAATTAATTTATCTATTGTTGCGTTTGAAAAAGGCATATGAATTTGTTGGTCTTTCCATTTTGCAATGTGCTCATCTGTTAATGAAAGAAGATTAAAGTTGTTTTCAAGGTAAAAATTAGTTAAATAATCATCTCCCAAAACTGCAAAAGATTCTTTTAAAAAATGTTTTAATCTGTTTTTAAAATTTTTTTCATTTTTTTTAAGTTCGTTTATTTTTTTATACAAATTTTCTTTCATATTTTAAGAGTAACATCATTTTTTGACATAGTCAATACTAAATGTAATAAATGTAAATAATATTATTTATTTATTGATAAAAATGTGGTATAATTATAACCATGGAAAATATTATAAAAATTCGTGGAGCAAGAGAAAACAATTTAAAAAATGTAGATGTTGACATCCCAAGAAATAAGTTGGTAGTTTTTACTGGTGTTAGTGGAAGTGGAAAGAGTACTTTGGCATTTGATACAATATTTGCCGAAGGTCAGAGGCGTTATATAGAATCACTCTCTTCTTATGCAAGGCAATTTTTAGGTCAAAGCCAAAAACCAGATGTTGACTTAATTGAAGGGCTATCTCCAGCAATTTCTATTGATCAAAAGACTACCAATCACAATCCAAGAAGTACAGTGGGTACAGTCACAGAAATTTATGACTATTTAAGGCTATTATATTCAAGAATAGGAACGCCTTATTGTCCTCATTGTAACAAAGCGATAAAAAAGCAAACTGTTGACCAAATTGTTGACAAGGTTATGTCATTTAAAAATGAAAGCAAAATAATTGTTATGTCACCACTAGTTAGATCAAAAAAAGGCGCGCAAGAGAAATTGTTTGAAAAGTTAAAAAAAAGTGGATATGTTAGAGTTGAAGTAGACAATGTTTTGTATAATTTAGATGAAACAATAACTTTAGATAAGAACAAAAAACACGATATAAACGCAGTGATTGACAGGTTAATTTTGAAAGAAGATATTAAGTCTAGATTGGCAGAGAGCATTGAAACGGCAGTTAAGCTTAGTGAAGGGCTGTGCATTGTTTCGTGCGATGGCACAAAGACTTTATATAGCACACTTTTTGCATGTCCAGAATGTGGTTGGACATTAGAAGAGATTACGCCAAGATTATTTTCTTTTAATAGTCCTTTTGGGGCTTGTAGTGAATGTACTGGCATAGGTTATACTGAAGATATTGATGAGGGATTGGTTTTAAAAAATTCGCATTTGTCCATAAGACAGGGCGCTTTTCTAATTAATGGCTGGAGTGGAGATATAAATACAATGGCAGGCACATATTTTAACATGCTCCATAAATATTATGGTTTAGATTTAGATTGTCCAGTTAAAGACTTGCCAAAGGAAATGTTGAATTTGGTATTGTATGGAAACAATGGCGAAAAAATTAAAATGGAGATGCACAATTCAAGATTTAATGGTGAATTTAACGCATCTTTTGAAGGTATTATAAACAATTTAAAAAGAAGATATAAAGAAACAACTAGTGAATATATAAAATTTGAAATAGGCAAATTTATGAAAGAGATGCCATGTAAAAAATGTTTGGGCAAAAGATTAAATGAATCTGCTTTAAGTGTTAAAATAGATGGAAAGGATATTTATGAGATGAGCACTATGTGCGTAACAGATTTAATTAAATATATAGACACTATTAAATTTGATGAAGCAGAGTCAAAAATAAGTGAACCCATTATTAAAGAAATTAAAGCTAGGTTAAATTTTTTAAACGATGTTGGACTTGGATATTTAACTCTTCATAGGAGTGCAAATACCTTAAGTGGTGGAGAAAGTCAAAGGATTAGATTGGCAACTCAAATTGGAAGTGGCTTGGTTGGAGTTTTGTATATTTTGGATGAGCCAAGCATTGGGCTTCACCAAAGAGACAATGACAAATTGTTGGCAACTTTAAAGCATTTAAGAGATTTGGGTAATACGCTTATTGTTGTTGAGCATGACGAAGACACAATTAAAAATGCAGACTTTATTGTTGATGTTGGCCCTAAAGCCGGTATTCATGGTGGTGAAATTGTTGTAAGTGGAACTGTTGATGATGTTAAAAATTGCAGTGCATCAATAACTGGCAAATATCTTAGTGGTAAAGAAAAAATTGAAATACCAAAGCAAAGAAGAGTTCCAAAAGAATTTTTGCATATTTTAAAGGCCAGTCAAAACAATTTAAAAAACATTGATGTTGACATTCCTTTGGGACTATTTACAGTTATAACTGGCGTTAGTGGAAGTGGTAAAAGCAGTTTAATTAATGGTGTTTTATATCCATATTTAGCTAATACCTTAAATGGTGCGAGTCAAACTTTGGGTAAATTTAAAGACATACAAAATATAAATAAATTGGACAAAGTTATATGTATTGACCAGGCTCCAATAGGAAGGACTCCAAGAAGTAATCCTGCAACTTATACTGGTCTTTGGACTCCAATACGAGAACTATTTGCACAAACACAAGACGCAAAACAAAAGGGTTATAGTGCAGGAAGGTTTAGTTTTAATGTTAAAGGTGGAAGATGTGATGCCTGTGAAGGCGCAGGTGTAAAAGAAATAGAAATGTATTTTTTGCCAGATATTACTGTGCCATGTGAAGTTTGCAAAGGTAAAAGATACAATAATGAGACATTGCAAGTAAAATACAAAAGTAAAAACATATCTCAAGTTTTAGATATGACTGTTGAAGATGCAATGGTTTTTTTTGAAAACATTCCAAATATTTTTAACAAAGTTAAAGCACTGTATGAAGTTGGGTTGGGGTATATAAAATTAGGTCAAAGTGCAACAGAACTTAGTGGGGGAGAAGCACAAAGAGTGAAACTTGCGACAGAATTGGCAAAACGCTCAACTGGTAAAACAATATATATATTGGATGAGCCAACAACAGGCTTGCATGTTGATGATGTAAAAAAACTTATTGCAATTTTAAATAAATTGGTGCAAAATAATAATACGGTTGTAGTTATAGAACACAATTTAGATGTAATTAAATGTGCCGACTATATAATTGATTTGGGTCCAGAAGGTGGAAATGCAGGTGGGCAAATAGTTGCTAAGGGCACTCCAGAAGAAGTATGTGAAGTTAAAAGCAGTTATACGGGTAAATATTTAAAAAGGGTATTAAATGGAGAATTATTATAAAATTTTAAATATTAGCAAAGATGCCAAAATTGAAGAGATTAAAAAAGCATATTTAAATGAATTAAAAAAATATCATCCAGATGTATACAAGGGAGATATGACTTTTGCACAAAATAAAACAGCACAGTTAAACTTAATATATAGTACATTAAAAGATGAAGAACAAAGGAAATTATATGATACAAAATTGTTTGGCATTAACTCACAATTAAACAACCATGAAAAAATGACGGGCATTTTTGAACAATTGAAAAATAGAATAAAAAATAATTTTTCTAAATATTCAACAAATAAAACAAAAATAAAAAAATATCAAAAAATTAATAAAAAAAATAATAATAAAAAAGAAAAAATAATAACAAATGACATTTATAATCAAATTGAAATTCAAGAAAAAAAAGAAAGAAAAAATTTAACAATTATGATTTCGAGCATAATTATTGGATTTTTATTAATAATTTTATTTTGTATATTATTTTAAAATCACTTAAAAAAGTGATTTTTTTATGTGAATGATTAAAACACGTTGTGAAAATTTAATCCCATAATTTTTCTATAATCTTTGGAGAGATGATTTATTATTTTTAAACTGGCAGTAAAGTCTTCATATTGGTTTACAACTATATTTCCTTGAAGTCGTTGAATTTCAACGCACAAATCACGCATATCTTTGTGGTTGGCAATCATGCACAGAATGTCTTCGTGGTGTTTCCATGTTTTTTCTAAATTGTCAACTAAATTAACAATTTCTTCTGTTTGAATGTTTTTTGTGCCTTCTGTTAATTCAATAAGTTGTTCGCTTTGGGTTTGTATGTCTTTTAAATATTTGTCTATTGTTACTTCTTCCCAAATACAAAGTCCAACTAAAATTAATACCACTGTCAAAATTGCAAAAAATTTTTTCATTTATTTTCGTCCTTTAAATTGGTTTGTATTGTTTGAGCTCGTTTATTCATTTCTTGATAATATACAATTCCATTGTTATCCAATGTAAATATTAATAAATTTTTTATTTTTAATTTTAATTTTTGTATATAGTTTAGCACTTCTTCTTTCTTTACTTTTGTGTTGCAAAAATTTTCTTTTAAAATTTTACCTTCGCTTATAAGAATAACTGGCATGCTGTTTTCTTCATATTTAATTTTCAAATCATCTCTGCTTACAGGGCTATTTTTTGCTTTAGGCAAAACACTTATTTTACCGTTGGTTTCCATTATTGCAAACAGCACTTCATCAACAGAAAAATATCCAGCTCCTCTTAGTTGTTCAAAGATGTCATCAATGTTTAAGTTTAATTTTTTTACTGCTTTGTAATTTATACCATTTTGGTCTATCACTATAACGGGCTTTCCACTTATTAATTCACTGAATTTTGGGCTGATTCTTGTTATTATTGTTATTACGTAATGTATAACTAAAAGTGCTAATAGGGGAACTATCCCATGCATAAGTGGTATGCTTATCTCAGACATTGGTATGGTTGCTAAATCTGCCAATATTAATGTTAAAACAAGTTCAAACGGTTGCATTTGCCCGAGTTGCCTTTTGCCCATAAGTCTAAAAACAATTAAAACAATAATATATATAATAATTGAACGTATTATTAAAGTTAACATATTTAATTATTGCTTTATTTGTTTTATTTAAACTCTTTTTTTATTTTTTAATGGTTTTTTAAAAATATTGTTGTTTTTTAACCAAATTAAAACAGTGCTAAATTTAAAAACATTAAAAATTATGCATAGCAAAATAAAGAATGTTGCTCCCAAAGAACACGAAATTGCTAAGTTAAAAAACAAAGGTAAAAAGTTATTGAATATATTTGTGGAAAAAGATGTGATTGCGGCTGTTGGAATTAAAAAAGCAAAAAATGTTAAAAAGTATTTTTTTAATTTTAAACTAGGGCAAACTTGTTTTTTTATCATACGAATATTTAAGATGCTTGAAATTGTAAAACATGTTCCCATGGCATAGGTTAAAGCATTGATTCCTACATATTTTGGTAAAAACCATATGCACAACAACATTAAAATAGAACCAATGATGTAATTTTTAAAAGATTTTATTTCCAATCCAACAGCGTTTAATATTGATGAAGATATGTTTGTTAAGCACATAGGTATAATTATCCAGGCAGAGCTTGACAGAAGTATTCCACTATATGAATTATCAAAAAAGAAACTTCCAATATTTTCTCCTGCTCCCATAAAAATTGGCACAATAAAAAATGCTATGAATAGCGAAAACACTAAAGATGTAGTTGTCCTTGATGAAATGTAATTTGAATCTTTTTGTGCCAACGCTGATGATAAGTCGGGAACAAGTGCATAAGACAAGGAACCAATTATTGTCATTGGTATGAAAAGCAAAGGCAAAGTCATACCTGTAGCGATACCAAACAAACTAAGAGATTGGCTTTGTGTGTATCCAGCAACAACAAGGCGTAATGGTATTATAATTGCTATAACTGGTTGAATTAAACTAGAGGCTACTCGTATGGCAGTTATTGGGGAACTTGTTTTTATTATCTCTTTATAATTTTTTGGTTTTGCAAATTTTCCACCAGATTTAAAGTATAAAATAATAACAAATACACATGAAAAGACACATGCTATTGATAAGGACAAAGCAGCACCTATTGCGCCGTCAAAAACTGGCCAAATTCCACATAAAAGCAAATAGCATACAATAATTCTTATAAATTGTTCAAATAGTTCTGCGCTGCACGACGCTACATATTTATTTCGTCCCCACAAGTTTCCACGTATTGCACTGTATACGCTTGAAAACACAAGTGCTGGCAAAAGCAGTAAAAGTATAGTCATGCAGCTTTCATCAGCAAATATATGAGAAATAGGCTTTGAAAAAATTAAAACTAACAAACATATCAAAACACTTAAAACTAAGGATATTATTATTGCACTTGTTAGCGTTTGATGCTCTGCCTTTGTATCTTTGTTTGCAACATGCTTTGCTGTCATTCTTGATATAATTAAAGGTATTCCACTTGATACCAATGTTAAAAGAACCATGAATATAGAAAAGCTTATTTGATAAATACCTAAAGCTTCTGTTCCGATTGTCCTAGATAGCCATATTCTAAATATAAATCCAAGTAACCTTGTTATTGCTGTAAAAAAAATAATTATAAAAACTGTTTTGAATAATGATTTCATATCATATTTTATTAATGGGAGTGTTTGAATATGCAAATAAACATTAAAACTAAGCCTTATTATAAAGTAAAATCTGATGACACAATAAAGTCTATTTGTTCTAAGTTTAAAATTGTTGAAGAAGAACTAATGCAATTAAATTCAATAAACAAATTAGAAGAGGGTGATGTAATTATTATTCCAAAATCATATAAGTATTTTTATGTTGTTAAACCTTTAGACTCTTATGAAAAAATTGCTAAAAATTTAAATGTTAGTGTTGACACAATTATTAAAGCGACAAAAGGTAAACCAATGTTTATAGGACAAAAAATTGTGTTTTAACGCTTGTGAAAATTTTTTAAAAGCATTATAATAAAAAAGTTATGATAGAGATAGTTGAAGTTAAAAATAAAAAAGATAGAAAAAAATTTATTGATTTTCCTACAAAATTATACAAAGGTGTAAAGCAATATGTTCATCCTTTAAGAATGAGTGAATTTGAACTTTTTAACCCCAAAAAAAATGTATCTTTTGAAGATTGTGATGTCGTGTATTACTTGGCATATAAAGACGGCGAAGTAGTTGGTCGTATTGCTGGCATTTTGCAAAAACTTTATAATAAAAAATCAAACGAAAAAAGAGTTAGATTTACAAGATTTGATTGCATTAACGATAAGGAAGTTGCAAAAGCGCTTTTGTCAAGTGTTGAAAATTGGGCAAAAAAAATGGGCATGAATATTGTTCATGGGCCTATGGGGTTTAATGATTTGGATAGAGAAGGGTTGCTGGTTGAAGGTTTTGATGAAGTTGCTACATTTGAAGAAGCGTACAACTTTGCATATTATAAAGATTTGATTGAAAATTGTGGTTACCAAAAAGAAGTTGATTGGATTGAATTTAATATAATTATGCCTAGTGAAGTGGATGAAAAAACGAGTAGAGTTGCCGATTTGGTTAAACAAAGATATCATTTGAAAAACGCTGAAAAAACAAGCAAAAAAGCTTTTATTAAAAAATATGCAAAGCAAATATTTAAATTGTTAGATGATGCATATGGCCCACTTTATGGCGTAGTTCCTTATACCGATAAGCTTAGAAAACAAATTATAGATCAATTTAAATTATTTATCAGCCTTGATTATATGAGCTTAATTGTAGATGAAAATGATGAGCCTATTGCATGGGGATTCGCTATACCTTCTCTTAGCGAAGTAATTAACAAGTGTGAAGGAAGATTGACTTTAAAAAGTATTTTTCAAATATTAAAGGCTGTAAAAAAGCCAAGTCAGTTGGACTTGGCGCTTATTGCAGTTAAGCCGGGTTGGCATAGCAAAGGAGTGCCAGCTTTAATAATGCGAGAAATGGTTCAAAGTTTCATCAAACATAAAATCAAATCATGTGAAACAAATTTAAACTTGGAAGATAATTTACATATAATACAACTTTGGAAAAATTACGAACACAGACAACATAAACGTCGTAGGGCTTATGTTAAATATTTAAATTAACTTTTTTATATTTTTTTGCTGTTTAAATAAATATGATTTTAGAATTAAAAATTGATAGATATGGTGCAAATGGAGAGGGAATAGCTTTATATAATAATAAAGTTGTTTTTGTTCCGTTTGCTTTGAAAGGCGAAATAGTAAAAGTTGAAATTTTAAAAGAATATAAAACATATTATAATGCTAAACTTTTAAATGTTATTAAAAAAAGCGAAAAAAGGACACAGCCATTATGTCCTTATTATAAAATTTGTGGTGGTTGCAATTTACAACATGCAAATTATAAAGAGCAACTTAAAATTAAAGAAACTATTGTTAAGAATAATTTAGAAAAGTATGCACATTGCGATTTTAATTTAAATCCAATAATTGAAAGTAATTTAATATACAATTATCGCAACCATATTTCTTTTCATGTTAACAAAAAAGGAGAATTGGGGTTCTATAAAAACAGTTCAAATGATTTTATAAAAATATTAAATTGTCATTTGGCAAATAATGTTATTAATTTATGTATAAGCATTTTTAACAACTATTTTTTTAAAAACCACATAAAAGGATACGATAAAAAAACAAAACAAGGGTTAATAAAACTTGTAGATTTTAAAATTGTTAACAACAAGATGTTAATTACTATTGTTTCAACTAATCTTATTTTGTCAAATATAAATCAACTTGTTAATAATTTAAAATTGATAGGCGTTGAATTTGGATTGTTTATTAGTTTAAATAATTATAATAATACACTTATTTATGGACAAGTTAATAAAAATATTTTTGGTTTAAAAGAAATTTGTTACAATGAAAAGGATATTATTTCATATATAGGCAATTACAGTTTTTTACAAATTAATGATTATATAAAAGATTTGATTTATGACAAAATTATAAATAAAGTAACTGCTAATTGCGTAGTTGATTTGTATGCTGGAAGGGCGATTGTGTCTGCTTTGTTATCAAAAAAGATTAAAAAAGTTTATGCTGTTGAAATTGTTAAAGAGGCGTGCTTTGATGCCAATAAAATGCTGGCAGATAATAACATAAAAAATGTGACAGTTTTGTGTGAAGATGCAAATCTTGCATTGTTAAAGATAAATGAAAAAGTAGATTGCGTTATTGTGGACCCTCCAAGAAAGGGCATGGAAAGAAAAACCATTTTAAGCATATTGCAAAAAAAACCAAAACAAATTGTATATTTGTCTTGTTCTTCAAATACTTTGGCAAGAGATTTAAACATTTTTTTGCAAGATGGTAATTACAAGTTGACTCTTGTTCAACCATACGATATGTTCCCAAACACAGCAAATATAGAAACTTTAGCATTTATGGAGAAAATATGAAAAAGTTTAATAAAAAGTTGTATGCTAAATTTAAGCAAAACTATTATGCCTATTATGACGATATAAAAGACCATTCTAAGGGCATAAAAGAAGATTGGTAATAATTATGCACAAAAATGAATAATTATGCAGGTAGGTGATGGAAAATTTTATTAGGTTAGAAAATTTAATTGGAAAAGAAAAGTTATTAAAATTAAACACTAAAAAAGTTCTTATTTTTGGAATTGGTGGTGTAGGTGGATATGTGTGTGAAGGTTTGGCGCGATGTGGAATTGGAGAATTTACACTTGTAGATTATGACAAAGTTGAAGCAAGTAATATTAACAGGCAAATTATAGCTTCTACTATGACTATTGGCAAACAAAAAGCTGAAGTTATGAAAGATAGGATAATCGCTATAAATCCAAAAGCGAAGGTTAGTGTATTAAATATTTGTATTAATGAAGAAAATATTAATTTATTTGATTTTTCTTTATATGACTATGTAATTGATGCTATTGACATGGTTAAGTCTAAAATTGCAATAATTGAAAAAGCAAAATCTCAAAATGTGAACATAATATCATGCATGGGGACAGCGAATAAATTAGACTTTACAAAGTTAAAAATTGAGGATATAAGCAAAACAACAATGTGTCCTTTGGCAAAAGTTATTAGAAAAATTTTAAGAGATAAAAAAATAACAAATGTGCCTGTTTTATATTCAACAGAACAACCAATTAACTCTTATGATGCAAAATGTCCTTTGTCCAGTATTATTTTTGTACCGGCAGTTGCAGGATTGTATATAGCAAGTTACGTGGTTTACAAATTAGGAGAAATAAGTGGAAGAATTTAAGAAAGTAGAACAAAGCATAACAAAGAAATTTAAAAAGACAATATGGAAAAGATTTGTAAATGCAGTTGATAAGTATAAATTAATAGAGCAAAATGACAATATTGCCGTTTGCATATCTGGTGGGAAAGACAGTATGTTGTTGGCCAAGTGCATGCAATTATTAAAGGCACATTGGAATATTGATTTTAATTTGCAATTTATATGTATGGACCCAGGATATAATCACGAGAATCGTGTTTTAATAGAAAAGAACTCTAAACTGTTAAACATACCTGTAACTTTTTTTGAAACAAAAATTTTTGATATTGTTTCAAACATAAAACAAACACCTTGTTATTTATGCGCAAGGATGCGCAGAGGGTATTTATATGAATTTGCAAAAAAATTGGGTTGCAACAAAATCGCTTTAGGGCATCACTTTAACGATGCCATAGAAACAATATTATTAAGTATGTTTTACGGTGCTGAATATAAAACAATGATGCCAAAACTAAAAAGTACAAGCCACATTGGAATGGAGCTTATAAGGCCACTTTATTTAATTAGAGAAGAAGATATTGTGCATTGGGCAAATTATAATAATTTAAATTTTTTGCAATGTGCTTGCAAATTGACAGAAGGTATAAAACAAGGGAAGATTAGTGGAAAAAGAAATGAAATAAAACAACTTATTTCTATGTTAAAAAAAATCAATCCGGCCATAGATATAAATATTTTTAAAAGTGTAGAAAAAGTTAATTTAAACACAATATTGGGGTATGTGAAAGACGGTGAAGCAAAAACGTTTTTAGATTATTATTAAAACATTAAGTTGACTTTTTATTAATCATTTGTTATCATTACATTGTTTTTTATGCAGATGGCATAATGGGGTGTCGCCAAGTGGTAAGGCATTGGATTCTGACTCCAACATCCGTAGGTTCGAATCCTACCACCCCAGCCAAATTATCGCAAATTGCAATTTGTAAATTTTTTTGAAAAAAATAAAAAAAGTCTTTACATTTTATGTTTAATTATATATAATGTAAAAGCGTATTGGGGTGTAGCCAAGCGGTAAGGCACGAGACTTTGACTCTCGCATGCGTAGGTTCAAATCCTGCCACCCCAGCCA
>ERZ1643251.1969-NODE-1969-length-21736-cov-212.180112_pt1 | contig 21736 bp, 28 predicted proteins | sample MGYA00579261_ERZ1643251 | MGnify/ENA primary metagenome ERZ1643251 (study PRJEB29033, sample SAMEA4952267) | chicken gut metagenome | biome: Broiler Chicken; feature: Gastrointestinal Tract; material: Caecum | place: Ireland | collected 2018 | study: Broiler... | reverse complement strand
GTAAGAATCTGTTTTGTTCATTTCTTTCTTTTTGCTGCGACCAAAAAGAAAGAAAAAACGCTGCCAAAACGAAATCTGGAATTTTTCTTCTGAAACTCTGAAAGTCGCTATGCTCCACAGAGTTTCAACAAAAAAACTCCGATTTCGTAATCGGGTGAATGATTTTTATCGGGGATACAGAATCTATGGGGTTAGGGCTGCAGGGGGATAGTGAAGTCATTATCGTTGAGGGCGTAGGTTTTTTGGAAATATTCTTTTGAGAAGGCAACGCCGATGCGGGCGAGTATCTCGTCACGCTGTGCGAGTTCCGTGTTAATCTCATTTTTGTCGCAGATGACAAAAGCGGGCGGGCGCTCGCCTGTGCGGAAGTTGAGGCTTATTATCCAGCTGATGAGGGTGTTGAGGGTTGTTTGGACGAGTTTTATGTCTGATTGGACGATGTCTTCTCTGACACAGAGGTGTGCTTTTGCGGCGGCATAAGACCCCGAGGACCCGACCTGAGTCGTAAGTGTTTGTCCCAGCAGGGCTTTAGAGATTTCGTCGTTGTTGAATTCGACAAGCTCGCGGTAGACGGCTGCCGAGGCGGTGCGGGTGGCGGGGTCTTTGAGTTCGACGTCGCAGTTTTTATCGATTACCGCAACGCCGTCCTGTACCATATTATTGAGGGCGTCACGCAGGGAGATTGCCTCTTCTTCGGTGGTCTGGCGGTTAAGTTTACCGATAGCCCAGGGCATACCGTATTTTTCGACGAAAGAGACCCAGAATTTGAGTCCGCCCTTTTTGAAAGTTACCGCCCAGAAGATGCTTGAGAGAAGCTTTTCGCCGTACGGGTTAATACATGTGGCGTTATGGCGGGGGCAAAGAAACTTCATATCGGGGACAGGCTCGCCGTCGAAGAGGTTTGAGGAGGAGAGGAGGCGGAGTTCTCCTTTTTTGGTGAAGGCGAACCATTCCTGAGGCTTGGGCTCAATTCTGTCGGGGATAAGCGAGGAGTTATCGACCTTCCATATAATTTCCAAGGGCTGATAGCCGAAGAGGGGGGCGTTTAATATTTGTGAGATAAGGGCGTCGGTGTCAATTGAGTCGAACACGCTTTTGACGAGGGCGAAGGCGGCGTTCGAGGAGTCATGTTGTTCGATATGCCAGCCTTTTGAGAGGACACCCGACTTACGGGAGGTGACGCAGGAGCGGACGTGGGGGTCGTTGAGGAGCTCTCTGTAGACGTTCATTCCGCCTGAGTGGCGCATAAGGATTGAGTCGGGGTCGGGAAGTATGCCGTTTATGGCGAACAGACCGCCTCTTGCGGCGGATGAAATTTCTCGTGTCAAGCTTTTATTCATATACAGACCTCATTTCCGCCCCTTATATCCCCTGAAAACCATGTTGTGACATGGTGTGGGGGGTGCGGGGGGTTAAAAAAATATTAAAAATTGTAAAACCATAAAATGGTGTTATAGTGTCGTTTTCGGGGTATGCAAAAAAATTTTTTAAAAATTTTGGCAACTTGGAGAGTTGAGGAGATTTTATATTGCAAGAAAAGGGAATGTGACATGCAGATAACGACAAATTATTCAATACCGAAGACACAGGCGGGCGCAGCACCGCAGAAAAAGCGCAACAGCGCTGCGCAGGTGAATTTTGGGAAGGTAACCGGCGAAAAAGAATTATTATTGCGTTCTATCGGGATGCGCCGTATGGATATTATCGATAAGATAAGCGACGAAGCCGGTCTTGATGTCTTTATCAAACGCGGGGTGGACTTTGACGACTCAACGAGGCGGCATGGTTATATTATTCCCAAGAGTCATGACAATCCGGAGCCAGATCCGAAAGATTATGATACGAGAGTCGGAATTGGCTGGTGGGTGCCGAGGGGGCAGCGTACGCCCGATATAGACGCACCGAAACCGCCCGGGGGGATGTTTGTGCTGAAAGACAGCCGTGCGGTTCTCTCTTCAGGCGAGGGTTTTCTCTACAGCGAGCACCCGATGTCGCTTTACATGATAATAATGCGTGATCTTTGCCAGAAAGCGGCAGAGCGCAAGATTATGTCGGCTCTTCAGGGGCGCAAAGTTGATTTTAACAATCAGAAAGATGCTTATGATAGCACACTTCTGAGCGTGATGATGCCTTTGCATACGCTTCCGCAGTTCACCAAGGCATTTTCCTCGACGAAGAGCGAAAACAGAAGGAACCATGACAACCTCTTGAACGCCAGTGCAGACACGTTTACACGGGTTATCAACCGCATGGCAAACTATGAAGTCTTTTTACAAAAGAATTTCAAGACCAGCGAAGACAGAGAACGCTGGGTGAGAAAGCACAAACGCGAGATTTATCCTCTGGAACTCTTTAATGATAAGCAATGGGCCGAAAAACGCAAGCAATATCAGGCAGCAAAAAAAGGGAATGTATAATGAAAATCAGTGCAAATTACAACTTAGGATTGAATTACAGGGCGCAAACGAGGCAGACACAGGCATTCAAAGGCTTTGCGAATGAAAGAGAGCGCACTCATTTTATGGATGACTACGGCTGCAACACCGGACAAATCATTGAAAAGCTTTCTGATGCTTACGGGAAGGACTTGATTTATATCAAAAAAGACCCGCTCAAGTACAATGAAGACCTCCGCGGGGCGATGTATATCGTTCCGAAAGGGGAAACGGACCCGCTTGTTGAAGGCTCAAAGAAAATAGAGTATAATTATTACAGGCCCTCGGAAACGGAAAAGAAAGAATTCCTCAGAAAGCTTACGAGCGAAATCATCACGCTGCATGACGGGTCAAAGGGGAGCGTCTGGTCAGGGCTTGACGAAGCTAACCAGTTGAGAGAACGCTTCGGAGATGACTTTGACGGTGAGTATCTCTACAATTTGCTTGACAGATATCACAATGCCCAGGTGAAAAACGGTCGTTTCATTTACACAGGGCCTTACAACTCCAATGGCAAAAAGTAAAACGGAACTTTGCCCAAAAAAAATGATTGAAAATTTTTTTTGAAAATCGGAAAAAATGAAAATGTCCGATTTGTTTACCCAAAGATCATGAAGGCGGAACAGCGTTTTAAACAAAATTTTAAGGCGCTGTTTTTCTTTTTGAAAACGAAAATTCATGAACGGGAGCGCAGGCGGGTTTTTTACATAATTTTGATTATTGGTATATTTCGAATAGACATATTTCTGCCCCGGAAAGCATGCGGAGGCATGCTCTTGCGGGCGGTGATTTTGGGGAGTGAGGCTTCTGCGGGTAGGCATGGAGGCAAGATGCCGGCGCCACAGGCGTTAAAGGTGTTTGGGGGATGGGGCTTTTGTGGGGAGCACCCTCAAAGACTCTTCGCTTACGCTCAGAGTGACGGAGTGGCGGGCTTCCCCTGCATTCAAAATGCAGGCGGATAAAATCATTCACCCGATTACGAAATCGGAGTTTTTTTGTTGAAACTCTGTGGAGCATAGCGACTTTCAGAGTTTCAGAAGAAAAATTCCAGATTTCGTTTTGGCAGCGTTTTTTCTTTCTTTGGTTGCGTTTCTTTCTTTTTGGTCGCAGCAAAAAGAAAGAAATGAACAAAACAGATTCTTACGCAACGGGATATTTCGCTTCATTCAGAGCGAACGCAAACCCCCGCAGGGACGCCGCCTTCCTCGAAAAATTAAGTTTCGTTACAATTTAACGGCTTTTTTTTAAAAAAGGGGAATTTTTTTTCTTCAGCGACTTATAATAAACATACGGGCAAACCTTTGATTTTACCCCGAAGGCGCCACCCAAAAATAGCCCGGGTGGGGAATTGCCCAAATCCAACGCTGGGGTATTATATTATTATACCTCATGAAACCTTGGGCGACGGAGACCGTCAGCGTCGGACTTTTACCCGGTCCGACCGGCGAAAAGGGGCATAGACATAACACATATAACGTCTACTATTAAAAACCTAAACAACATAGACAACAGAAAAGAGAGTGAATTTAAAAACTCTTGGCGCAGATTTCGAATCTGCGTTTTTTTTATGCAATTTCAGGGCACCCGCACAGGACATTTTATGTCTTATTTTGCACCGGTCGCACGTCATAATACTTCCTGAAATAAAAGAATCAGCGACATAATGTGTCCTTTATTATGCAACGATAAGACATATTACTTCCGTTTTCAGGGAAATATACGCTGTTTCATGTCCTGTTTTGTGTCGTTTATAAGACATTACGCTTCGTAAGCGCGGCGGCATGTGTCATTTTATGTCCTAAAAAATAAAAACCCCGACGGGCGGGGTGTTAGGGAGGGAAATAGACAAAATGAACTGTCAACAAAAGCTCCTGAGCCGCTGCGGTCACAGCCTCAAGGAATTGTCTTCGGGCAGAGGCTCGCCAATACCGGCAAAACGTCCCATTTGCAGCGTGCTGAAGTTCGAATAACAGCGCCGCACCGTGCCGCAGTCGTTATAATGCAGGTAAAAACCGCTTCCAAATGCGGGTACGGACGGCATGCGGTATTCAAAATCAATCGCCGCCTCAAGCTTGCCAAAAAGCTTGCGCGCCTTCTCATTCGTCTTGCGAAACGAGCTGTAATTGTTATTATAATCAATCCTCCGCATATAAAGCACGCTATGGCCGCATATCGAGCACTCTTCAAGCCAATAAACCAATGCCAAACGATAGTTCTCGCCCGGTTTAAGATAGAAAAGCCTGCATTTTTGCATATGATTACAGCACATCAGCTGGGGCATACAACTCCCATCCTTCCTCTGCGGGCGTCTTGCCGTCTTGGGCGTGGAAACCCGCAAATCTCTTAGCAAACTCATTCTACCAACGCTGATATCCGCTGATAATCAGTATCCGCCTTATTAAAAAAAATTTTTATTAAAACCCTCCCTGCAATCCAATCCCCAAAAATCAGAAAACACAAGCAATACGGCAGTATTAACAGAAACCGCCTCCCGCCTGCCCCGGCAAAAAGCGCGCAACAATGCACAAACCCGAAGCTAACGCCCCCGCAAAATACAAAAATCAAGCATAAAAACAGCTTAACAAAACTTCATATTTTTGCCGCACCTTGCGGAAGACAAAGCCCCAAAACCTTGCTGCAACAGTGTTTCCCTTTTATGCCCGAAACCACCCTCCCGCAGCAAAAACGCAATTTTTCCCCTTCACAGGCTTTATAGAAGCATAGGAGCAGTTATGTTAAAACTTACATCACAGCGGCAAAGCTTTGGCAAACGCCACATCGCAGAAGTTCCGGTTCTGAAAATTACGGACAACGGCGGCTGCAAGCGGGAAAACGCCGACCTCTTTGAACTCAACCCCAAAGACAAACACGACAAAGAATATTTCAACGACCTGAAAACCTCATGGCAGGGCGAAAATTGTTTTCTCGGCGCAATTTCAAGCTTTTTCAATTTCTACAACAAACGAAATCCAAAAAAATTCTACACCCTCGAAACCCCTCAACAAGAAGCTATTTGAATTGCTCAGGTAGGCAAAACCGATGTGTTTTGCTCAAAACTCGATGGCATAAAATCGAAAAACCTCGCCACGCTTGATTATATCGAAACAAACCCGCAGGACAGGCACGAAAGCACCTCCCGCCGCTACAAACACGCAGGCGCCGCAATGCTTGCAGGGCTTATCGAAGAACTTCGCAGCGACGGAAAACAAGGGCTCTGGCTTGTTCCTGACGCAAAAGAATTTTTCGCCGACAGCGCATGTTTTACAAAATCCGACATCGACAACGCTATAATCATCAAAGAAGACCGTTTTCAAGACTTTATAGACTATGTGGACCGCAAAAACGCAGACAGCTCACTAACCTTCGGCAAGCAAGTCATTTCAACGCCAGAAATCCGCACCACAAGCGGAAAAAACGAAAGCGGCAGATTTGTTATCTACAACCAAAAAGACAAAACGGACGTCAACCACGTCAAAAACCTTGCCGCAAAATGGGCAACGGGATTTTCTGACAGCTACGCCGACGAATTTCAAAAAAACAGAGACCCGGAATCCGTCTTTTGCGCACTCGAAAATAAAAACGGGGAAACCCTTTCCATCGCCAAAATTTCAGATGTCTATAACCCCAAATTCAGACCCCGCAACTATATTGAGATAGAATACCTTGAAACAGCCCCCTCGGAACGCCACGGAAGCAAAATACGGCATTATAAAGGCTGCGGAGATATTTTGAGTCGTGAAATCGTGAAAAAAGCCGGCAGCGACGGAAAACAAGGAGTCGGGCTTTGCTCTCTCAACGACCAATTCTGGGAATCGAGCGGATTATTCAAACAGATTAGCGGCAGAAAGCTTAAAGACGCTGATTATTTGGACTTTTTCCTCGATAAAGAAGACTTTCAAGCTTACGTGGACCGCAAAACAAACATCGCTCCCGGAGAACAAACGCTTAAAACGTGCCCGAATAAGTGCCCCGACGCCATGTCAGCGCGGGAGCTCCATCAGATTAACTCCACGTGCAGCCCAATGCTCACAAACGTTTTGCACTTTCTGGCGGACAAAAGCGTTCCCCATTGAACTGCGCAAACCTTCGACAAACCTGCGGGCAACGCTTTCATCATTCCACGGTGTCTCCTCATCGCGCCTTAAATCAAGCTTTACAGGCTGATAGTCCACCCCTTTCGGCTGCTGCATAAAGCTCCTCGCCTGATACCCGTTTGATTTTTTTGCCCCTTCCATGTTCTTTTTTTGTTCATGCTTTTCTGTTTGTCCGTCAAATTGTCCGTTATTGCGCCCGTCAAAATGTCCGATGTCATCCGACATTTTGATTTCGGCAAAAAATTTTGCCGTGAAATAATAACAATTTACCTTTTTCGTTACGTATACAAGCAAATTGGCGTTTTTTAACTCTTTAATTGCCCTCTCGACAGACTTTAGGCTGATTCCAACCTGCTCTGATATAAACTTCTGCGACGGAAACATTCCGCTTTTTTCCGGATTATAATGGTTTGCGAGCGCAATAAGAACCAGTTTCGCACTCATAGACAGCTCAATACGGCTTAAAATCCCCGATGAGTAGATACGCTTTGAAATTTCAAATTGTGACATTCCGCTTCTGCTTGACGTCACTGCATTTGTTCCCCCATGGAACGCTCTCTTCGGCATTGTGTTCATAAAAATCTCCTTCAAAAAAAGTAGCATAAAACTTGCACTTTATCTGAAAAAGCTGTAAAATAATAACTAATGGTTTAAGTTTTTAAGTTTTGGTGCTTCTTTCAGAAGTGCTTTTTTTTGTCTTTTTGCTCTGTATGCGGTTTTTCTCCCCTTTTTCCTCCTTGCTTCCCTGATAGGGAAGGAAAATTAATAGAAATTTACAAAGAATATAATTGTCCCGAAAGCGTGCTATAATAAGCATGAACTTTTATATTCCGCTTTCGTAAGAGGAACTTTTTCCTCTTCAACATGAGGATTATAGAGTTTGTTTCCTCATAAGTCAAGATACGCTAAGAGGAACTAAGGGAAATTTGAATAAAGCAGGAAGGAACAAGAGGAACAAATGGAAAAACTAAGTGTAGCAGACGTTGCGAGATTAGCCGGAAAAACTCCGAGGCACATTCGGAACCTCTGTCAGGAAGGAAAACTTCCTTGCGAAAAACAAAAAATTTCCACCGGTGTTAAATATCTTATTTATCCCGATACGGAAGAGTTTCGCTCTCTTGTCGGCGAGGATTTTTCCATTGAATCGATGGAGGAAGTTCCTCTATATGAAGGAAATTTGGAAAACAGCGAGGAAGGAAATGAGGAAGGAATTTCCCGAGAACTCCGGGGTTTTGTCACCGAGCTTACGGAAAAGATGACGGATCGCCTTGTGGAAGTAGCAAAAGAGGCAGGGCGTGTTGAGCTGCTGACAAGCACAATTCTTGAAAAACAAAACGATGTTAAGTTTTATCAGGATGAATATTTCAGAACCTCCCATGCCCTTACGGAAACAAGAGCCCAGCTGGATGCTCTCAGGGCGGAGAATGAAAACTTGAAAAAAAGAGTTCAGGAACTTGAAACAGAACTTAATGAACGCTCAAAACCTTTGTGGCAGAAGGTTTTTAAATGAACGCCTTTTCTTAACATGTCTTAATTAATCCCCTGAAGTCCGAGAATCATTCCGAGTTCTTCCAATGCGCGGCGGTTTTTGAGAGAAATTTCTTTCTTACTCTCTTTAAATCGTGCTTTATTGCGATATATGAGATGAAGAACCTGCAGCGCTCTAAGTGTGCGCGGGTTTGAACGCCAGAATTCTTCCTCCGAAAATCCGAATAAAACCCTTGCAACGTAGTAATCACAGGTAAAAGAGTCATTATCTGAGAATGTCATTGGGCGTGCATCCTAGCGCTTTGCAAATTTTTCCGAGGTTTTCATACGTCGGGCAGGTTTTCCCCCAGGCCCAGGCATAGACTGTTTGCTGCGGCATGTCTATTTCGAGAGCGAGGCGGTACACGCTCCAGTTTCTGAATTTCCTTGCCGCTTCTTTGATATAAGCTTTCATGCTGCCTCCATTAGAAATATTGCAAGCTTTTTGATAATCTGTTCGGCTTTGATGTCAGGATATTAAGAGGTTTTGCCATATTGGTAACCCTCAAATAATTCGCCATCATCAGCGCATCAAATATATCCGGCGAGTGCCCGAGCCGTTTTTTAATGTCCTTTTTGGGGCTCAGGCGCAGGGTTTTGTCGTCATCAATCGAATAAGTAATTGAATTTATTTCGTTTTCAAGCCTTATATTTTGCAAAAGGCTTATGTTTCCTTTGCAAAAGCTTTCTCGAAGCAGCCATCCCGCCTCGGCCCGCAGATTTTTGAAACTGTAAAAGTCTAAAACTCTGCCCGGGGCTTCCCCGCCCACAAATGAGTTGACCGCTAAACCCTCTTCTCTCAATGTGTTGAGGCAGCCGGCGCCGATGCCGACCGAGTCAATAATTACGTTTGTTGGGGGGATAGAGTGTTCTTCCATGCGCAATTTCGCCAGATGTGCGGCTTTTACTTCGTTTAATGACGGGAAAACCTCAATGGATATGACGCATTCACCCCGCATAATGCATAAAACGGTGGAGTCTTTTCCCTCATCGGCGGGATCAATCCCGAGAACGGCATCGGCGCCGGCGTCGATTGTGAGCTCGCTCTTGACGCATCTGGCGTATGCCTCACGGGGTATGAGCTGTGAGGGGTTGGCGTCGTAATCCCATATATTCAGCAAAAAACGCTGCCTTTCGCTCTCGGGGAGCGCCTCGAGAGTTTGTATATACTCGTTGCTCAAGTGGGGATTGTCTTTTGGTATGCTCTCCTGCAGGTAAACATTTTCAGGCAGGCTCCCGGAGATATATTTGTCGTAAAATTCGCTTTTTACCCAACTCATATTCGGGTTGCAGTTTGCAAGAAGAAACGGCGGAAACTGGCTTTTCCAGCGTCCGACACGGGAAAGCGCCGTGTAGAAAAATTTGCGGTCAATCTGATTGACTTCTTCAAAGAGCGCCGCACTCAATTCAAGACCTTTGATATTGTTGCAATCCGGGTCTTTGGAGATGTCCGCCCATGAGAAGACAATTTCCGAGCCGCAGCGGTAGAGTGCGTGTTCGCCTTTCAAAGAAAGGCTTTTTGATGTTTTTGTGGAACTCAGGACTTTGCGAAACGACGGGATGGTCGTTGTTTTGAGGGTTGTGACGGATTTTCTGAAGACGCCGAAGCGTGAGCCGGGGAAGTCAAGAGCCATTTTATGGAGCAAAAGAAGGCAGGTAAAGGACTTTCCGCTTCCTGCCCCGCCGGCGAGAAGAAAAATGTTCTTTCCCCGTTCAAGGGCGGGGAAAAATGCGTTGAAAAACTCTCTCTGCTTTGGTGTGAGGCTCATTCTTCCATAAACCTTTGAAGCTTTTCGCAAAAGTCGGTATCTTGTTCAAGGCTTTTTGTCGAAAGTTCAAAAGCCTTGCGGGCGTTTTGTTCGAGGTTTGCGCCTGCCGATAGAAAGCGTATCATCTCCGAGTTTGTGAGGGTTGAGGGGTCGATGTCCCGAAATTTTTTGACCGCCATGTCCTGCAGCTCAAGAGCTTTCTCTATGTGGCGGCGGTACATGTCTTTGATGTCCGAGTTTTTGTGGGGAGATGCTATTTTGTCATAGTGTGCCGCCCGTTTTTCCCAGTCATATTTTTCGTACCAGCGTTTGATAATGGAGATGTTACGCCTGGTCATTTTGGATAAGTCACTTAACGAGCGGGTTTTTGGCATATTCAAATATTGGTTAAAGCCTCTATATGCGGCATCTGTTTCATCTTCACGCTTTTTTAATATTTCATCTTTTTCTTCCGCCAAAATAATTCCTTCCTTAATTCCTTCCTTGTCTGTATCATTTGATTTATACGGATATTGGGGTTCCTTCCTTTTGTTCCTTCCCCGCTTTTCGCCGCAGAAATGAAGCGGCGCTTTTTTTCAGAAATTTAAGCCTGTGGATGCGGTGTTTATCCTCTTTAAAGACGTGTATCAGATTTGTTTTATCGAGCATAACGGCGCAGTGCAGGAGTTTACCATATATTTTGAATATGACAAGGTCGCCTGCCGCGGCTTTGTGGCATGGTATTTCCTCGAAGTGCTCGAGAAGTCTTGAATACGTTGAGTCAAAAGAGATATTTTCTTTGTCTGCCTTATATCTTGGCAAGTCGTCATAGATAAAATACATTGGTTCGAAGCATCCGAGATATGTGCCGTCGTGGTGAAGCTCGCAGTAGGGCTTATTTTCGAGGGTTTTAAGTTCTGTGATTTTCATTTAATATCCTTTGACATGTATGTCGATGCGGGCTGTGACGGGTTGGTTCTGGTTATTAAAGACCTTTATTATGCAGGCTGCGGGGCTTTTCGCCGTGACCGAGCAATAGCCGCTGGTTCCGTCGCTTGTATTTGCGACCACTGCCGGTATTGAGCAAAAGGCGCGTTTTAGTTTGCTTTGCGTGTTTGTGGCGAAGTCGATGAGGACGCCTTCCTGGGCGTTTTCTACTATTATTCCTTTGTAATATTCGTCCCTGTCCTCGACATCGATTGTAAACACAAGGTTTTGGACGGTTAGTTTTGTCGTATCATTTGTTGTGAGGTCAATTTTGAATTGATAGAAGCGTAACTCCCTTTCTTCATTGCCGAAGAGCTTCCAGTCACTCCAGATTTCCCCGTCACCGGAGTATCTTATATAGACACGGACGCTTGATGTTTCCTGTGTTTCGTTGCTTTCGTATTCAAGCGAAAGATAGGATTTGATTGTCATGCCGAGGTCGTAGACCGCTGTTGTCATTGAGCCTGCGGCGACGGTTGCCCCTCCCCAGTTGCCGTCTATGGCGTAGTAGGCTGTTGTTTGCCAGTTGAGGGCGTCTTCCGTTTTCCAGACGCCTGCGGGGTTGAGTTTTAGGATTCCGTTGTAGATGTAGCATTCATCAAGTTCTTGAGGTGGCGAGGCGAGCAAATCTTCTTGCAGCACGATGTTTAGGCTCGGAATGTCCGTGATATTGATTGAATAGACCGCCGGAGATGCCGAAAAGATGCCGTAAGAGTTTTTGGCTTTGATAAAGAAGGTTTTCAGCCCCGTGCTTCTTATAATTGTGCTGAATGTGGCGGCTGTAATGTCTGTGCCAAGGGTGGTGGCGCTCTCCCAGTTTCCGCCGCTGCGTATTTCGTATGTGACGTTGTCCATGCCCACGGGCTGCCAGCTAAAGAGGTAGAGATTGTTGTTTTGGACGATGTTGAAGAACTCGACATCAGGCGGCGGGGCGAAGACGTCGATTGATGAGGTTTCTGTGACTGTCGGGGCAAGGGCGCCGGGGGTGTCGAGGTAGAGAGAGGGGTTGTATTCCCGCCAGTAGACGCCGAAAGTGCCGTCATTTTTGTCTATAAGGCGGGTTATTTTGACGGATTTTGCGTTATATTTCATCAAATTGTCGCTGAGGCTTATGACGTCGCCTATTTCGAGATCAAAGACTCTGTAATCCGTTTCAAAGTAACCGAAGACACGCTCGAGGTTGACCTTATTCAGGTAATACCACGCCAGACGGGTTGCCTGCCCGTGTTCGATGACGGAATAAATTTCGACGCTGTGTTCAATCGGGGGGACGTTGTCGAAGGCGTCTTTTTCGGCGCAGGTTTCGACGATTGCCCATTCGTGGGCTTTTGAGCGGTATTTGACGATGATGCGGTCGTAGTTTTCTTCTGTCGGCAGGGTGGTAACTTCCTCGCTGCCTGCGATTATGTCTGATGGAAATATGACTTTGCAGGGTGTGCTTGACTTATCTATTTTAAACTGAAGCTGTTTGCCTTTCATGACGAGGGCGCCGCGGCATGATTTCTTGAATTCTTCAATTATATCACGGCGTGACATGGTGGAGTCGAATATCATGTTAAAGCTGAAGCGGGGTTTCCCCTCGATTGTCTGGTCGCAGAATGAGGCAGCATCGATGAAAGAGTCTATGTCGATAAGTTCTTTTATAAGTGCGTCATCGCTTGAGCCGTCTTCTTTCAGCCCTATGCCGCATCCGTTGTAAGCTGTGAGGAAGTCGAGCAGGCACCAGGCGGGGTTTGAGCTGTATTTGACCGTGTAGACATTTGGCGTCGTGTATACTCTGACTTTGCGCCCTTTGACGATTGCTGTTGCGTTGAAGTTGGCGCTGACGTCGGAGGTAAATTTAACGTCAAAAAGCACGTAGGCAACGTTTTTGAGGCTCCCGACGGCTTTAATTTTATCGTTGAGGGTTGCTCCGGGGATAAAGTCGCTAATTTGCGCCGAGGAGGCGCCGAGATAGGGTTGAGCGCTTGATGAGGCAAGGTTTGCGACGGGGATGTCGTTTGCGCGGCAGTCTGAAATCGAGTCGACCGGCCCTTCTCCGAAGGCGACCAGTTTTCTGACCCGATCACGCTGGGGGGTGAGTTCTTGCCAGATAACATTGCCCGCGAGCTTGTTTTCGCCGTAGATAAGCGCAAGCGGAAGCTGGTTGTTGACCTGAGTTTGAAGCGTGCCGTTGTATGTGGGGCTTGAGGAAATGCCTGCTTTGCGGCTTGCGAGGCTTTTGCACACGGCGTAGCCTCCGTAGATAACTCCGAATATGATGCTGGCGCTTGAAGTTATCATTGCGGCACCGGTTGCGATTGCCGAGGCAGCGGCGCCGATGACGCCGAGAATGCCTGTTATAATGCCCATAAAACCTCTTTCTCCTGATCTTCGGGGGATATTAAAAAACATTAAGCAAATTTTGTATTTCGGGAGGTCCTTTCATGGCGGGTAAAGCCATGATAAAAGGACATATTAAGTCTTAATTAAATTCCTGAAAAGACGTTTAAAGTGAAAATAATAAAAAATTTTTGAACTTAAGTATTGACTTTTAATTTAGTTATTATGTATAATAAATTTATAAAAATCAAAACAAATTAAAATCACATGCTAATATTTATTCAACGAGGAACTTCGGTTCCATTTTTTTTGCGCTTTTTTCGGGGTTTTGCGCCTTTCCGCCGCTTTGGCACGGAGAAAGATTCCCGCTTCGGCTGCGGGAGGGTAACGGCAGACAGTTCGGGGTTGCCGCTTTGGTGCGGCGAAAGGCTTTTACGTCAGGGGATTTTGACCGTTTTAAGTCTTTATTCTTCCGTAGAGTGTGCAGGGGTTAAGCGGATTTGTTTTTGTTGCGGCCAAAAAGAAAGAAACGCAACCAAAGAAAGAAAAGCACAGTCAAAGCGAAATCGGTCGGGCTTTCCTGCCGCTTTGACGCGGCGAAAGATTCCCGCTTCTGCTGCAGGCGGGGGGAACGGCAGACAGTTCGGGGTTGTCGCTTTGGTGCGGCGAAAGTCTTTTACGGCAGGAGGCTTTTGGCTTTGCCCCAACGACAACGGTGGCGGGGGAGATTCTTGCCTCAGATGCAGGCGTAAGCCGTACATATGAGGACACCCTGAGGGTGCGCCCCACGGGCTTCCTCTTCGAGGACCCTGTTTGTTCCATTTCGGTTTTGCCTCAACGACAAACAGTTTGCAGAATGACGATATTTGAGAGCGTCATATTGAGCGTAAGCGAAATTCTTTGTAAGAAGCTTTTTCTTTGTTTTTGTTGCGGTCAAAAAGAAAGAAAGACGCTGCCATTTTCCTCCTGAAACTCTGAAAGTCGCTCTCCTCCGCAGAGTTTCAACAAAAAAACTCCGATTTCGTAATCGGGTGAATGATTTTTGCCGGTGATGCAGCTTTCCCGGGGGGTTCTCGGCGGTTCCGGAGGCTGTAATCTTGAGGCTCCGCAAAGCGGCGAAAACCAATAAAAATGCACGGTTTAAACACCGTGCAAAAAGTTACCCAAACACCCGAATTTCTTCGGTTTCGCCCGTTGCGGGCCAAATTTTTCCGCAATCTTTCGATTGAATGAGTTCATTATAGCGCATTGTTTTTAAAAAAGCAAACATTTTCTCAAAACGCTTATTTGATAACCTGTTGGGCGGGTATTGACGGGAAACCGCCGAAATTGGAAAGGTTTCCCAGCTCGCTGCAGCGTGTAAGCGTTTTGTCGCAGCTTGTTGCGCTTCCTGTGTAGGCGCAGCGAATGTCCTTGAACTTGCGCCACTGGCAGTTGACGCCGTAGGTCATATTGGGGCTGCGGTTTGAGTAGCCGCCGAGATATGTGTCGATGCTGAATTTGAGGAGCTCACGGCTTAGAGTGAGGTTGTTCGCCCGCCCGATAAACAGCGGAAAAGCACGGCTTGAAATGACTTTAAAGTCGTTGTCAAGGAAAACTTCTTCTATCATGCAGGCGCAGCCGGTTAAAACATCGCCATGCAGCCCGATGAGCGAGCTTATCGAGCCGGCGAGGTTCGAAACTTCCACCTGCACACGCTGCAAATCATTGTCATCGCTGCGCGAAATTTCGGAGATTTTCAGCGGCGCACCGAGGTAAGACTCACCGTTGATGGTGATTTCGTCGAAGTTCTCATTCTCAAGCACCCGCAGCGGCGGGATGTCGGCGTCATTAAATTCGATTGTCAAAAGCTTGCGGGAGATGAACTCCTGCGAAACTATCGTCTGGCTTATCTCTTCCGGTATGGTCATAAAACGTCCCGTTTCTGTCGTCTTTAAGACATTGTTATCATTTCATAGATTTTGTCTATTTTTTCTTTTATATAACCGAAATCGTCCCGGAGCTCGTTGTAGCTGTCTTTTGTGACAAAATGCTCGGAGACTTCGTTTATGATGCGGCGATGCTTTTCTTCAAGCTGGGCGGGAGTGACGACGATTTTTGCCTGCAAAAGGAAATAAACAAGCGCCACAATAAGGGGTGCAAAGGGAATTATTTCGGCGCTAAAGTTCATGTCAGCTTACCTCATCTCAAGTCGGTTCTCAATTTCGGGCGGTAAAAGCGGCTCAAAGAAGGCGGCATAAATGGATTCGAGGTTTTCTCGCAGCACGGCGCCGACGCGCGGAAGCTCCTTCAGCGTGCTAATGTCAAAATCCGCCTGATGCTTTAACAGCGCACAATAGAAGATTATCAAGAGCTCTTTGAGCGTGATGGTGTTATCAAAAATCCTGTCACGCAGGGCAAAAACCGACGCCCCCGCAAGCTCTTCAAGCAGTGCATAGGCTGAAAAGTCGTACTCAAGAAGATATTCCCGCCCGTTTATCTCAACGGAACGGGGGCGAATTCTCAAATCCTCAAAACTCATCTCGTCAATTTACGTCCTTAAATGTCCTGAAACAAAAAACGCCCGCACTCCAACCCCGTGATTTTTTGATACTCACGTGTTTGTTGCGGACATATTATGTCTTATTTATGAATTGATAATTTTCTTCAAACGCTGCGCAAACTCCTCAGAACGGGCTTTTATGGTGTAGAGAAGCTCCTTGCTCTCAAGCGCCCTCGGCTCAGGCTGTGTTGTCTGGTTAAAAAGCTCTGTGTCCTTTGGTTTTAAAGATTTGCTCCCGTAATTATATTTGCCGTATTGACCTAACGACGGTATATTCATTTAACGCCTCTTTATATTCCTTGTATATATTAATTAAAAAAATTTTATATATCCAATTCCGGAAAGCGGCGGAAAATTAACAAAACTTTACAAGTCCTCACGGACCTCCATGAGCGCCAATTGCGTGCGCCCGTAGCCTTGATAGCTGCGTGTTGCCTCGAGAGTGTCACTATCAAAGCGCACACGATAGGTTTCTCCGTCGCCGCCGTGTGACAACGGATAAGTCCAGTCGAACGACCTGAAACGTCCTTTACAGGTGTTGAAAAACTCTTCAAGGGCAAGGAATTCCGCGGCAGGCTTTTGAAAGGTGAGGACCCAGCGCCTGAGAGGTGCATCATAGCACGCTGCACGGTTATTATGTGAAGTAAGAAGGAGGTCTTTCACGGTGGAATAATGTATGGAGTGCGTGTGTTCCTCAAGCGCTGCGGCAGACAAGCCGACGGGGTCCTCAAAGTCCTTGATAAGAGAGATTTTTTCAATAACAGCGCTCGCCCCTGCGGGGAATGCGATTTTGAGATTTTCCCCCGAAGCCTCAAAAGCAATGCTGTTTTTACCGTTTTGAAGCCTGCGTTCCCCGGCGCCAAGGGCGCATACCGAGCTGTCGAGGCTTACATTGCCGCTTATCGTGGTCTGTATATCAAGGCGATATGAGCTTCCCGCCGTCATAACCCCGTTCTGGGCGAGGTATTTTGTTTCATTTGACGTGTTTGACACGCTCAAAGTGCCGTCCTCAAGAGTGCAGACGGCGGAGGTTTCCCAGTCTTCCATGTCCAAAAACTCGGCATTACGCAGGATATTCCCTCTTTCTATGCCGTAAAATTTTACGCTGCAAGAGGAATAACCCAGATATTTGATGTCCTCTTCAAGTTTGTCATCGGCAAAATAGCACCTGTAAACACGGTTATTCCCGCCGATGCCGCGGCTCCAGCGATAGAGAAATTCCCCGTGCTCGCCTTTGAGGAGGCAAAAGAGTTCTTCAAGTGCGCTGCGGCGTGCGGGCGACAGTTTCAGAGGGAGGATGAACGTCCTCAGCCCGTAAAATTGCGTGGGCTTGCGCTGTTCGTTGCCTTTAATGCGTTCGACGACGTTTGTTTTGAACTCAAGGGCGGTCGAATATTCGCCGCTGAAGGGGATATTGAATATTACTCGGCTCATATCAGGCTCCGTTTACGGCATTGCGCAGGTTGTTCTGGTTGCCCCGGATGCCCTCGGCAACCCATTGCTGTATCTGGCTTTTTTGCTGCTCGAGCATCCTCATGTTTGTGACGGGATCGAGCGATTGGAATGAGAAATACTGGTTAACGTTTATGGAGGCGGGCGCCGCGCCGAGTTTATCGTTGGGAATAATCGTGCCTGCCGAGTCAGGGACGAATAACTCCGGCCCCTGCTCACCCACAACGGAAATTTTGCCTGTCGGCGGGCGCCCGCCTTCCGCAAACAATCCGCCAATTGTCTTTGTCAGCACCTTGAAGATGCTTCCAAAGGGGCTGTCGTTGGTTTTGGCGTTGATGAGGTCCAAAACGGCGTTGGCGCTCTCTTCCCCGAGCTCTCTGAAAAAACGTTGCATAAAGCCTTTGAAGCCGTCTGCGCTAGAACGTGTGCGGGAGAAGGCGTTTGACCATTGCTCCGCAAAATTGTCCGCTATCTCGCCGCCTTCTGACGAGGTTTCGGCAATCATGTTCAAACAGCTTTCATAAGCCTGCTTTGCGTATTCCACATAGCTCGAGTAGCTTCCGGCGGCGCTGTTTAGCACGCTGTCACCCGCAGATAAGGCGCCGTCCTTGGATTGCGACATAGCATTTTCCCATTCGGCAATGAAAGATTGCGCCTCGCTTTTGCGGGCTGCCTGTGCCTTTTTGGAGCTTTCGAGCGTGCTCTTCAGGCTTTGTGCGTCGTATTTTGCGCGGGTTTCGTATTCTTTTTTGAAGGCATTTTCCGCACTGCTCAAGGAAAGTTCCCTTGCGGCGTCCAGTTCGGTTTGGAGCGCCCGGGCGTTTGCTCTTATGCTCTCAAGCTCCTGCGAAAAGCGTTTTGAAGAGTCGCTATATGCCATTTGTACCTCAAAAATAATCTAAACTTTTGCCGCAACAACCGCATCAGGCTGATAAACCACCGGCAGCGGGCAGCTTTCAGCGAGTAACCAGGCGGCTGAAGGGTCTTTTTCGTACCATAATTTGGAGAAAAACTCCATTCCGACGCGGGCATCGGCTTCCAAATCCTCGATAAGTCCGTATTCCTGAACAAATTTCGCCCCGCTTGCGGCAAGGATAAAGGCATTGTCAGGGATAAGCGGCTTGCTTGTCGAGCCGTCGAGGTATTGTTCGGCGCATTCATAGACGTCAATGCCGCAGAGGCGCCCGATATAAGCCGTATTGTCAAGCTGCAACTGCCCGACGGAAAGCCCCGTGTTATTTAACAAGGCGCGGATGTTCTCGTCAGCAAGGAGCTTTTCGACTGCCTCCGGGCCTGCAATGGCGATGTTGGCGCTCAACCCGCTGTCCTGTGCGATGAGTTTTTTCCAAGAACGAAGATTACCGAGGATATCGGCGGATGTACCGCCCCAAACATTGTTCTCGCTGAGAACAGGCTTGTGTGTCGAGCTGAAATCGTAATCTATGCTGAAAGAAAACTCGTTGTCGGCATACTCAATCCCACCCATAAGCGCATTTGCCGCCATCCACTCAATGCGTTTCGTGATGATTGCTTTGAGGTGGTTTTGTTCGCGGGCAATTTTGCCGTCTGTCGGGCTTTTCAGCGCGTCGCCGCCGACATAGACAGACTCGCCGATGTCACGTTGAGCAAGGATTTCCGTTGCGCTCAACTGCTTTTTGACACGAATGCGGGGGAATTTGACGGTTTTTGTGGAGAAGCCGACCTTTGAAATGACTTTCCCCTCTTGCGAAGAGCCCGTAAAAGGAGCCAACTTCTTGTAGTCCGCTGATTTTTCGATGTCAATCTCGAGAGTTGAGCTGTAGTTCTGGTTTTTGGCGGTGAATATTTTATCCAAAATCAACGATGGAGGGGTTGCAAGGGCGTTTATTGAGGTGGTAAGCGTTCTATAATCGTAAGTTGTCATTAGTAAACCTCCTTAAGCCATATGGCGTGTGCTTGTAAGTCAGCTTCCGCCGCTGTTGTATAACCTGTGAGAGCGTTTTTGTTGAAAACACCGTGGACATAAGCGTATGCTTTGATGTCAGACGATGCCTGCGGGGTATCATGTGCGAGAATTGCGCAGGCTGTCTGTGTTCCGTCGCTGCCGCCCGCTGCATAGGCTTTATATTTGCCGCTTGCGGTTACCTTCCCGAGGATAGTCCCTTCGGTCATTGCGTTTGCACCGGATGCGACGGTAATTGCTATCTCAACGGGCGGATGAGCGCCTGCGATGAGGTCTTTCGGCGAATAGTCGCCGGCGGAAGTGAGTCCGTAATCTTGAGTCATTTTAATCTCCTTTAAATTAGCTATTTATTGCTGCCGGAGCGGTTTCCGTTTCGTCGATAGAGATATCGAACAGAAGCGGCGCGGATATCCCGCTGCGGATAAACTTCTTTGACGTGAAAACAGCGGAACCCGAGAGTGAGTAGGTGGCAAAATCGTTTTCGACAGCTGAGAGAGGGGCGGCACTGATGCGGCATTTCATTATGTTGATGCGCAAAGAGCCTTCATCAATGTTTGTTACCTGCGCCGCAAGCTGGAAATAAGACGGCTTATCCCCGCTTTGCAGCGAGAAGACCTGTTTCCCCGATGGTGTTGACCCGCTTGAAACAAGCCTGCCGCCGAGTGCGGCCTTGAGGAGCTCGAGGCTGAGTTTTGCAAACCCGACATTAAAGGTCGCTTTTTTGATGTTTGAATAGACATCTAACACGATATTATCGCCTGTGAGGTCCTTTTCTTCGATTTCGAGGTCGATGCTCAAATTTTTTGCCCCGGGGACATCAATCGCATCGCCAACCGTATAGGCGGTTTCCGTGTCTTCAGTTATGGGATAAATCTTGATATCGTCGATGCCGAAGACTTTTGAGGTTGTTTTGACTGTCATATATACTCCTTTTAGTAACTTTTTGCTATGCGAAGCCCCGCTTCCGTTTCAGGGGAAAGAGGGCGCTTTGGCGCTTGTGTTGCAAGCTCTTTGAAGGTGCATCGGGGCGGAAGTGTCGAAAGAAACTCGCGCATAATGTTCGCGGGAGAGTCTTCACCGTCGCAGAATGCATTTGGCGGGGTATCATCGAGCATGCAGAGTGTAGATTGCAGAAACGGGGCATAAGCCTTGTTGATTTTGCCCTCATCGCAAAGCTTTGAGATAAACTGTTCCGCCTCAAGGCGCCGTGTCTGCGAGAGAAGAGCGTCATAATTACGCTGCAGCGCAGCAAATTCGGAAGCCGCAGGCTCGTCGTTATAGAGCGAGTAGTCCTCCGAGGAGCCGAACGAATAGTGTAATCCCTTGACAGCCGGAGGCGTTGCCCCGAGAAAGCCGACATGCCGCAGTGTTTTATCGTGGTTTATGGCGATTGAGATTTTGCGATAGAGCCCGGAGTCAACCCAGTTGATAAATTCCGGAGCGAGGTTCGCAAATTTCACGAGCAGGCGGTCATTTGCACGTTTAATCTTGTCCACCCACCCGAAGGCAGGGGCGTCTGTGGCGGGGTGCCCGATAACGACAGGCGCTTCATTATTGTCCTTATTGTAGTTGCGGACGATTGTGTCAAGGTCATCATTGCTCCATGTGCGTGTAATGCCTCTTGAGTCGGTGTGTGTCCCGCTGCGGAAGACCTCGACCCAATCAAGATACCATTTTTTCATAATATACCTCTTTTTATGTCATAATGCGGTTGCGGGGAGGCAGATTTCGAATTTTGCCTCGTAGTGCCAGAGTCCCTTGCGGCAGTTGACAAGACGGACGCTGAGCGGGGCAAGTTTATTTTTGAGAATGGTGCAGCCCGTGAGTGCTTCTTGTGCTTGCTGCAGGAGGGCATAGGCGCCGTCGTTGCCGTGGAGTTCTTTCTTATAGACGGAAACGGCGAATTGATATGCGATTTTTTGGGTTAAGTCGTTGTAGTTCAAGGGGGTGTAAAAATTTGCGCCCGTAAAATAGACGACAAGTGCGCCTTTAGGGTGGTTCGGCTTATAAGAAGACGGGTCGGAGCCGCCCTGTTCGACGGCAACGCCCGGGACACAGGCGGCAAGGCGCTCAAGGATGGCTGTTTCGATATTCCGGATAAGTTCCATGGCTTAGAGTCCTCCGAGAAAACGGCGGCTAAACAGTTTGTCGCAGGGTGTTTTATTGGTTAAAGTTTCGTTCTGGCGCTGTGTTTTCAAGTTTAGTTCGCCGTTCTGGAGCTTCACAAGGAGGTTAAGAGCCTCGGTATATGCCGTGGACACGGAGTCCGGTGCGTCATCGCCGCAGCTGTCGAGGTAGAGGCGGAATGTGGCGAGAGTCACCGCTATTCCCGTAAGCAGCGGGCTGTTAATGTTGATTGGCGTCGGATAAGAGCCTTCGAGGTGGGCATCGATGAGAGTTGAGGCAAATTCGATGGCTTTATTGACACGGGTAGTGTTGATTTCGGCGCCGTTTTCATCGGTTAGGCGGGCGAGAATGTCTTCCGTGAGGGCGTTTTTCAGGTCGTCAATTGTGCAATACATTGTAGTTCCTTTTGTTGTGTGTGCGGGGGAGGGTATCATATTGAGCGGAGCGAAATATCCCGTTGCGTAAGAATCTGTTTTGTTCATTTCTTTCTTTTTGCTGCGACCAAAAAGAAAGAAAAAACGCTGCCAAAACGAAATCTGGAATTTTTCTTCTGAAACTCT
>ERZ1643251.1968-NODE-1968-length-21737-cov-6.787750_pt1 | contig 21737 bp, 25 predicted proteins | sample MGYA00579261_ERZ1643251 | MGnify/ENA primary metagenome ERZ1643251 (study PRJEB29033, sample SAMEA4952267) | chicken gut metagenome | biome: Broiler Chicken; feature: Gastrointestinal Tract; material: Caecum | place: Ireland | collected 2018 | study: Broiler... | reverse complement strand
TTATCTGTGAAAATGTATATTTTTTGTTCACCAATACTTATCTCGGACAGAGACTAAAATAAAGAAGATTCTTGCCGCCGGACTGCACAGATTGTCCGGCGGCAGTTTTATACAACAGAGGAAAACCCGGATAAAACCGCCCAGGGTGGGAAATACTTTGCCTGTCGCTATTCCGGATGGAGTGGCAGAAAGGACAAGGGATGTACAATGCTGGGTAAGGTGGAGATCTGCGGCGTCAACACGTCGAAATTGAAAACGCTGAAAAACGAGGAGATGATGGAGCTGCTGCGCCGCAGCAAGCAGGGGGATGAGGACGCGCGCCAACGGCTGGTGGAGGGAAATCTCCGGCTGGTGCTGTCGGTGATTCAAAAATTCATTGGACGGGGAGAAAATCCGGACGATTTGTTTCAGGTGGGGTGTATTGGGCTGTTAAAGGCCATTAAAAACTTCGACGAGACGAAGCTGGTGCGGTTTTCCACTTACGGCGTCCCCATGATTGCCGGTGAAATCCGGCGGTACCTGCGGGACAACAGCACCATTCGCGTTAGTCGTTCCGTACGGGATACGGCGTATAAGGTGCTGCAATGCAAGGAGCAGATGATGGCCGAACAGAACCGGGAGCCGTCCATGGAGGAAATCGCCAAGCGGCTGGAATTGCCTCTGGAAGAGGTGACCTACGCCATGGATGCCATCTCGCTGCCGGTGTCCCTTTTTGAACCGGTGTATTCCGACGGCGGCGACCCGCTGACGGTGATGGACCAGGTTCGGGATGAAAAGAACACCGATGAGCGATGGGTGGAGCGAATCGCCCTGCGGGAGGCCATGGCCCGGCTCAATCCCCGGGAAAAGCACATTCTGGCCCTGCGGTTCTACGATGGTAAAACCCAGATGGAAGTGGCCGGGGAGGTGGGCATCAGTCAGGCTCAAGTGTCGCGGCTGGAGAAAAACGCCCTCAATGCCATCCGCCGGGCTATCACCTCATAACCGGCAGCCCCGGCGCATAGACTGGCCGTAGAATCGAAATCGGGGAGGGCTGAGTATGCAGCAGCGATTTACGGAACTGCGGTGCAAAGAGGTGGTCAACATCTGCGACGGCAGCCGGTTGGGCTACGTGTCGGATGTGGTGGTGGAGCTGCCCTGCGGCCGGCTGGTGGCCATCATTGTGCCGGGGCCCCGGCGGTTTTTCGGCCTGTTCTGCCGGGAATATGACTATTGTATTCCCTGGCAGGCCGTCAAGCAGATTGGTGATGACATCATTTTGGTGGAGGTGTGCCTGGAGCAGGTGCGGTCGCCGCTGGAGAATCGGAAAAAACTTTTTGAGATTTTTGAAAAAACCTGAAAAAAGACCTTGCACTTTTTGGCATAATCGTTTATACTTAGCAAGTATTGTGCGAAAAAGCGCAATGGAACCACACACACCCAGGGATCTTTCCGTTTCGTGCCCGGTTGGGTAGCGGAGAGAGATGAATGGGGTGGCGGTCAAAAAACGAATTTTAGGAGGAAAAACACTATGGCAGTCGTATCCATGAAGCAGCTGCTGGAGGCCGGTGTCCACTTCGGTCACCAGACCCGCCGCTGGAACCCCAAGATGGCAACCTACATCTACACGGAGAGAAATGGTATCTATATCATTGATCTGCAGAAGACCGTGAAGAAGCTGGAGGAGGCCTACAACTTCGTCCGCGACCTGGCCGCTAACGGTCAGTCCATCCTGTTCGTCGGCACCAAGAAGCAGGCGCAGGACGCCATCCGCGAAGAGGCTGAGAGAGTCGGCCAGTATTATGTCAATGCCCGCTGGCTGGGCGGCATGCTGACCAACTTCAAGACCATGCGTACCCGTATCGATCGTCTGGCTCAGCTGCGCAAGATGGAAGAGGACGGCACCTTTGCCATGCTGCCCAAGAAGGAAGTCATCAAGCACCAGGGCGAGATTGCCAAGCTGGAGAAGTACCTGGGCGGCGTCAAGGAGATGAAGAAGCTCCCCGGCGCTCTGTTCATTGTTGACCCCCGCAAGGAGCGCAACGCCATTGCTGAGGCCCGCAAGCTGGGTATCCCCGTTGTGGCCATTGTTGATACCAACTGCGATCCCGATGAGGTCGATTACGTCATTCCCGGCAACGATGACGCCATCCGCGCCATCCGCCTGATTGCCGCCACCATGGCCAACGCCGTGACCGAGGGCAAGCAGGGCGAGGAGACCGCTGCTGAGGCTGTCGAGGCCCCCGCTGCCGAGTAATCTCTATATCGCATGAAAATGCAGATGCCCGCTTGTTCATCCGTCCAGGCGGGCATCTTTTGGGATATCCTTATACACTAGAATTTACAGGAGGAACTGTATTATGGCTTTTACTGCTCAGGATGTTAAGAAGCTGCGCGAGATGACCAACGTCGGTATGATGGACTGCAAGAAGGCTCTGACCGCTTCCGACGGCGACATGGACAAGGCCGTGGAGTGGCTGCGTGAGAAGGGCCTGGCCGCTGCCGCCAAGAAGTCCGGCCGTATCGCCGCTGAGGGCGTTGTCAACGCTGTCGTGGAGAACGGCGTCGGCGCCATCGTTGAGATCAACGCCGAGACCGACTTCGCTTCCAAGTCCGACAAGTTCATGGAGTTCGTCAACGACGTGACCTCCGTCATCCTCAAGGACGCTCCCGCCGACTTGGATGCTCTGAAGGCCTGCAAGTACCCCGGCTCCGACCTGACCGTTGAGGCCACTCTGCCCGAGAAGATCCTGGTCATCGGTGAGAACATCCAGATTCGCCGCTTTGCCCGTTTCGACACCGGCGTGACCGTGGCCTACACCCACATGGGCGGCCGTATCGGCGTGCTGGTCAACATGGAGGTTGAGGGCATCGCTGCCGACGCCGTCACCGAGCTGGGCAAGGACATCTGCATGCAGATCGCTTCCATGAACCCCTCCTTCCGCGACAAGAGCGACGTGGCTCCCGAGGTCCTGGAGAAGGAGAAGGAGATCCAGCTGGCTGTGATGGCCAACGATCCCAAGATGGCCAACAAGCCCGAGAAGGTCCGCGAGGGCATCGTCATGGGCAAGCTGAACAAGTACTACGAGGAGAACTGCCTCCTGCAGCAGGCTTTCGTTAAGGAGAACAAGATCTCCGTGGAGAAGCACATCGAGGCTGTTGCCAAGGAGCTGGGCGGCTCCATCAAGCTGGTTGCGTTCGTCCGCTTTGAGAAGGGCGAGGGCATTGAGAAGAAGGTCGATGACTTCGCTGCCGAAGTCGCTGCCGCTGCAGGCCTGACCAAGTAATTTCGTTCGGGCAGGTTCCGGCATGGCCGGAGCCTGCTCGTTTTGCTCTTTTTTAAATATACGATAGGAGTGTAGTATTATGGCTACTCAGATCACAAAGGACACCATCATCGGCGATATCCTGGACATTGCCCCCCAGACAGCCCCTCTGTTCCTGTCCATCGGTATGCATTGCCTGGGCTGCCCCTCCTCCCGCGGCGAGACCGTTGAGGAGGCCTGCATGGTCCACGGCATCCAGGTGGAGCCCTTCCTGGAGCAGGTCAACCGCTTCATCGAGGCCAGCGAGGCTGCCGGTCTCAACAAGTAAACCACTGGAACCAAAGGGGCCATTCGGCCCCTTTTCTTTTGGAGGGAACCCATGAAATTACCCATTTCCAAACGGCTGCTGTGCTGTGCGTCGCTGGTACCGCAGGGGGCCAGAGTGGCCGATGTGGGCTGTGACCACGGATATCTGAGCATCCATCTGCTTCGGGAACATATCGCTGCCACAGCTGCCGCCATGGATTTGCGGCCGGAGCCCCTGGAGGCGGCCCGACGCAATGCCGCACGGTTCCAGACAGCGGACCGAATGGAATTTTTCCTCTGTGACGGCCTTTCGGCCCTGGGCCCCGGCGTTGTGGATACGGTGGTCTGCGCCGGAATGGGCGGCGACACCATGGTGAAAATTCTGTCTGAATGCTCCTGGGCCAATGACCCGGCGGTGACCTGGATTTTGCAGCCCCAATCCTCCGGCAATGATCTGCGCCGCTGGCTCAGCGAGCGGGGCTATCGGATTGAACGGGAAAAACTGGTCCAGGACGGCGGCTTCCTGTACGCCGTTATGGAGGTCCAATATGGGGGCGGAGTACCGCTGACGCCGGGGCAGCAGTATGTGTCGCCCCAACTGCTGGAGGAAGACCCGGCCCTGGTGCGGGCGTATATAGAGCGGGTAAAGAATGCCCTGATTCGGGCCGTAGACGGCCTGAGCCGGGCCAAGGAGGACGGTCTGGCGGAGCGGCGCGCCTACTATGAGACGGCTCTGCGCCAGGTACGGGAATTGGAGGAAGACTATGAGAACCGTCAAAGAATTGGAACAGGCGTTGTTTGAGCTGGCCCCGGCCTACATGAAAGAGGAATGGGATAACGTGGGCCTGCTGTGCGGGCATGAGGACGCGGCAGTGTCCCGTGTTTTGGTGGCCCTGGACCCCTTTCTTCCGGTGGCACGGGAGGCGGTGGAGAAGGATGCGCAGCTGTTGGTGACCCACCATCCTCTGATCTTTTTCCCGGCCAAGACCGTCAACGACCGGGACCCGGTGGGGCAGACCATCCTGTACCTGATAGAACACGGTGTGGCGGCTGTCAATATGCACACGAATCTGGATTCTGCTCCCGGTGGCGTCAATGGTGTGCTGGCTGAGGCCCTGGGACTGCAAGGCATAGGTGTTCTGGCCCCGGCAGGGGAGGACGAGCAGGGCCGCCCCTACGGCCTGGGCCGGTATGGCACCCTGGAGACAGAGTGCACGCTGTTGGACTTCCTGGAGCGCGTCAAGACGGCTCTGCATTGTGATGGTGTCCGTTATGCCGACGGTGGTAAGCCTGTGCATAAGGTGGCTGTGGGCGGCGGCGCTTGTGGGGAATTTATTAAAACGGCGCTGGCCCTGGGCTGTGACACCTTTGTGACGGCGGATTTGAAATACAACCAGTTTGCCGATGCCCGGGATTTGGGATTGAATCTTATTGACGCCGGTCACTATCCCACGGAAAACCTTGTCTGTGAGACCATGGCCCGGTATCTGGAAACGCGGTTCCCCGATTTGGAGATTCTGCGCTCCAGCGTCCATGAAGATGTGGTAAAATTCGGCTGACAGCTTGAGTTCGGCCGAAAGTTATGGTATAATTTAATGTAATTGCAACTGAAACGAAGGGAAGAAATACTGTATGTCCGGACATTCCAAATGGCATAACATTCAGAAGACCAAGGGTGCGCAGGACGCCAAGCGTGCCTCCATGTTCACCAAAATCTCCAAGGAGATGATTGTTGCGGTGAAGGAGGGCGGCAGCGCCGATCCTGCCAACAACTCTCGTCTGGCCACCGTTATCACCAAGGCCAAGGCCGCCAACATGCCCAATGATAACATCAAGCGCGTGCTGGACAAGGCTTCCGGCGCTGGTAATACCGATAACTATGAATCCATCACCTACGAAGGCTACGGCCCCAGCGGTGTGGCCGTCATCGTGGAGACCATGACCGACAGCCGCAACCGTACTGCCGCCAATATGCGCCACTATTTTGACAAATACGGCGGAAACCTGGGCGCTTCCGGCTGTGTGGCCTGGAGTTTCGACCGTAAGGGTGTGCTGGTCATCGACAACGAGGAAGAGGAGCTGGAAGAGGACACTGTCATGATGGATGCTCTGGACGCCGGTGCCGAGGACTTCTCCAATGAGGGGGAGTGCTTTGAGATCACCACCGATCCCGATGACTTCAACGCTGTGGCCGATGCCCTGACAGCCAAGGGCTACAGCTTCGTGTCCGCTCAGGTGGAGATGGTTCCCCAGAATTATCAGAAGCTTGAGAAGGAAGAGGACATCAAGAACATGGAGAAGCTGCTGGACATGATGGAGGACGATGACGACGTCCAGAACGTCTGGCACAACTGGGACAACGAGTAATGGAATTTGCCCAAACTGAATAGTATCTCACGGATTTATTTTTGATTCAATAACAACAGTAATCCCCAGATTGACAAGCCGGTCATTCTGGGGATTTTTCTATTATTCTGATATCTCAATATTTTTTAAAGCAAAATCAATACACATTTGGATTAATTCATTCCGTGTTCGGCCTGTCTGCTTTGCTACCTTATCCAGCTCTTCAATCATATCATCCGGCAATCTGGCTGATACAACCGAGGTTTTCCCGAAGGCGGGTTTGCGAGGGCGAACTACAAATTTATTTTCCATATATATCACCTGGTAATGATATTATCTGATAAAATGTAGTTTTAATACACTACAATATGTTTACATTCTGTGGTGTATATGATATAGTACATTTATAAAAAGAAAGGGTGAGAAGGATGAGAAGTGCGCAAGAATTGTATGATTATTGTTTTAGTAATGGATATACAGCAGCACAGCCGGAAAAATTAAAAATGTGTTGTGCTGGATTAGTTAAGAAATTAAACGACAATGAAAATGTTTTACTATGTTTTATGGGTATTCATAACTATATTTCTGCCACTGATTACGATGGATTTTATTTATATGCTATCACAGATCAGCGATTTATTATGATTACTTCAACTCTTTTTGGGTATAAGCAGCGTATTTTTGCCAATCATGATATAACCTCCATCGACTGTATAGCAGGAATGAACCTTGCTAAATTAAAAATTGGCATATCTGGAATAGGGCAGCTGAGTGTTGGCATGAATGAGATAATTGCTAAGGATATTGTGCGCAAACTACGGGAATTGCTTCCTACACTCCAATTTAGGCCCGCTTTTAAAAATCAAAAAACGGATATGGTTCAAAGATCTTCTGATAGTGCGGGGAAGGCGCCAAAAAAGAATCAAATATGGCGGATTGTATTGATAGTTTTTATACTGATCGGTGGGTTAACCGCCATCGGATTTGTGTTGTATCAACTGAAAGTACGAAGTGAGATACGGGAAATGTACCAAGAGGCGATCGAACACTATGAATCCGGTGATTATGAGTACGCTTCTTATTTGCTGTCTCAAGTACCAGAAGGGTTTAAAAATAGAGATGCAATCTATGATGAATTGGAGTTATATGATGAGACTTATTTATCTGCACTATCTCTGATGGAAGATGCTGACTATACAGGTGCAGTTAAAAAATTGAGCGAATTGCCTGATGGCTACAAGGATAGAAATGTGATTATTGATAATATAGGCATTATTGAAAAATTAGTTGAAAATACATGGTACGATGATCGACCTGACATAGGATGGTATGATGAATGTATGTTTAGTTTATCGGCTATTCTGGACGAATTGAAATTAGTTATTTCTGAGGATGAATATAGTGGGACGCAATATATGAATACATATATTGATAGCATCGATATAGCGGAATTGCTCGATGACGGAGAAGCCTATGTAGAATGCAATTACAGGGACAATTTCAACCTTAATATATCAGAAGTCGATTCTGGCAAGTACACGTTATCCACCGCTTATGTAACATCGACCTATTTTATACAAGAGCGCGATAATCCAATTTATGAAAGACCATATTGTATGGTTGCTGGTTGTTCTTATAAAGCGGAAACGACTATAATTGGATTATCCGGAGAACCGGAATATTATTGCGGCAAACATGCTGGATTTTGGTAATCTGTGGATATATAAGTTCTTTCTTGCGTTTTGGAACTTATTCTGCTATCATAAGTCTGTCCCAATCGATTGCAACAAATAGGAGAAGCTGCTGGACATGATGGAGGACGATGACGACGTCCAGAATGTCTGGCATAACTGGGACAACGAGTAAGACCAATGCCAAAGCCCGCCGGGACACTGGCGGGCTTTTTTGCTACGGGAGGAAGCCATGAAGAACAAACGGGGCAAGAACACCAAGCGAAAAATTGTCACAGCGGCCTGGAGGCTTTTTTATGAGCAGGGCTATGACCATACCACTGTGGACGAGATTATCGAACTGTCGGAGACTTCTAAAGGCTCCTTCTATCACTATGTTTGAGGGTAAGGACGCGCTGCTTAGTTCTCTGTCCATGCTGTTTGACGAGAAGTACGAGGAATTGATTCCCACACTGACCGACGATATGGACAGCTTTGAAAAACTGCTGTATCTCAACCAGGAACTATTCCAGCTCATTGAGAACTCTGTGTCTCTGGACCTGCTGGCCCGCCTGTACTCCACCCAGCTGACCACCAAGGGCGAAAAGCACCTGCTGGACCACAACCGCATCTACTATAAGCTGCTGCGGCAGATTGTTCAGGAGGGGCAGAGCAGGGGAGAACTGCGGACCGATCTCTCTGTTAACGAGATTACAAAACTGTATGCCCTGTGCGAACGGGCGCTGATGTATGACTGGTGCATCTGCAACGGTGATTACTCCCTGAAATCCTATGCCAAAACCGTGATGCCCATGCTGCTGCGGGAGATCCGAAAAAATTCTTGAAAATAGTCTGAAATCATTTCTGTTTTTGTACAGTTAAAATCCATTGATATTTGGACATTTTTTAGGAAACTCAAGGAAAAAGTCTGAACTGCGTTCTGTGTTGCAGTCTATTTTTGTTTATGGTAAGATACCTCCATTCTGCAATACCGTTTCCCACGGAAGGAAGAGAGGAATCCCTATGACGACTGCACATCTGTGCATCATGGTCACCATTGCGGTATACCTGTTGGGTATGCTCTATGTGGGCTATGTCTGCTCCAAGAAAAACAACGACACCGACGATTTTTATTTGGGCGGCCGCAAGCTGGGGCCCCTGGTGACGGCCATGAGCGCCGAAGCCTCCGACATGAGCAGCTGGCTTTTGATGGGCCTGCCCGGTGTGGCGTACTTAACCGGTGTGGCCGACGCAGGCTGGACGGCGCTGGGTCTGGTTTTGGGCACCTATATCAACTGGCTCATTGTGGCGAAACGCATCCGCTGCTATACCCACGCAACCGGCTCTATCACATTGCCGGACTTTTTTTCCAACCGCTACGGCGATAAGAAAAATCTGCTGTGCGGTATCGCCGCTGTGTTCATTCTGATTTTCTTTATTCCGTACACGGCATCCGGCTTTGCCGCCTGCGGTAAGCTGTTCTCCAGCATCTTCGGCGTCAACTATGTGACGGCCATGCTTATCAGCGCCGCCGTTATCGTCCTGTATTGCACTATGGGCGGCTTCCTGGCGGCCTCTACCACTGATTTTATCCAGTCCATCATTATGACGATTGCCTTGTTTGCCGTACTGCTGTTCGGCGTCCATGTGGCCGGCGGTTTTGATAATGTCCTGGACAATGCCAGAGCGCTGCCTGGTTACCTGGGACTGAGCGCCACCCATGACGTAGCCACTGGTACCGCCAAGCCCTACGGTTTTCTGACAGTGGTTTCCACGCTGGCCTGGGGACTGGGGTACTTCGGAATGCCGCATATCCTTTTGCGGTTTATGGCCATTGAGGATGCGGAGAAGTTGAAGCTGTCCCGGCGTGTAGCTACCGGATGGGTAATTATCGCCATGTTTGTGGCGCTGGCTATCGGTATCGTGGGCAACGCCGCCACCAAGGCGGGTGCCATTCCCGTTCTGACGGGCAGCGATTCCGAAACGGTCATTGTCCGGTTTTCCGACCTGCTGAGCAGCCATGGCGTTTTGGCGGCCTGTGTGGCTGGTCTTGTATTGGCGGGCATTCTGGCCTCCACCATGTCCACCGCCGATTCCCAATTGCTGGCGGCGGCCTCCAGCGTCTCCCAAAATCTGATGCAGGACTTTTTGAAAATCAAGATGTCCAGAAAGACCACCATGCTGGTGGCACGTACCACGGTTGTTCTCATTGCACTCATCGGTGTGTATCTGGCAAGGGACCCCGACAGCTCTGTGTTTGCCATTGTTTCCTTTGCCTGGGCGGGCTTCGGCGCGGTGTTCGGCCCTGTGGTCCTGGCGGCATTGTTCTGGAAACGCTCTAATCAATATGGCGCTCTGGCCGGTATGGTGGTGGGCGGCGTCATGGTCTTTGTATGGAAATACGCTGTCCGGCCTCTGGGCGGCGCATGGGATCTCTACGAGCTGCTTCCAGCGTTCCTGCTGGCCTGTGCTGCCATTGTGGTGGTGAGCCTGCTGACGCCTGCGCCTTCCAAAGCGGTCTGTGACCAGTTTGATCAAGTCAAATCTATGCAAGTTTGAACGGTGCGCCGCATAGAGACGGCGCACCGTTTTTGGGAGGTGTTTTATGATGTATCTTGCAAACATTCCGTCACCATTGGGCATGCTGACGGCTTTGGCAGATGACGAAGCCCTGACGGGATTGTGGATGGAAGGGCAGCGCAAGTTTGGCCGCAAATACGATCTGGACCATGTACAAATGGAGCTGTCTCCGGTGTTGGAGCAGCTGCGGAATTGGCTGACTCGGTATTTTGCGGGACAGCTGGAACCGTTTCCCGGACTGGTCCGGCCACAGGGCAGCGCCTTTGACCAACAGGTGTGGGCACTGCTGCGGGAAATTCCGGCAGGGGAGAGCCGGACTTATGGCCAGCTGGCGGCGGTGCTGCACTCGTCTCCCCGAGCGGTAGGCGGCGCGGTGGGACGGAACCCGATCTCCATCGTTATCCCTTGCCATCGGGTGCTGGCCGCCGATGGCCGCTTGGGCGGGTACGCCGGTGGCCTGGAACGGAAGCGGCTTCTGCTGGACCTGGAACATATTGCATACCGTCCATAAAAAACGCCGCACCGGTGGAAGATGACCGGTGCGGCGTTTTGTGTGCCGTTTAGGAAACCGTGCCGTGACGGGCGGGACGCTGCTGGGGCAGCATCACTCTCGACAGGGCGCGCTCTGTGCGTTTGTAGAGGGCAAAGGTGACAACGGACACCACAGCACCCTTGAGGAGATTGAAGGGGACAACCGCCAGCAGAACCAGCATGGTTACACTGTTGATGGCGGGATTGACGGCCTGACCCATGCCGACAATGGCGTCCAGGGGCATACCGTAGAGGACGGAGAAGGTGGGCAGCAGATACAGGGCGTTGAACAGGCTGCCGCAAATGGCCATGATGATGGTACCGGCCACCATGCCGACAACAGCCATCTTTCTCGTCTTGCGGATATGATAGAAGATGGTAGCGGGCAGAATGAAGGTGCAGCCCACAACAAAATTGGCGAAGTCACCGACGAATGCCGTGGAAGTGCCCTTGATAAACAGCTTGATAACCACTTTCAGAAATTCTGTGATGACGCCGGCCACAGGGCCCAGATAGAAGGAGCAGATCAGGACGGGGATTTCACTCAAATCCAGCTGATAGAAAGAGGGGGCGAAGAACAGAGGAATCTCAAAGTACATGAGAATGCCGCCCAAAGCAGCGGACATGGCAACAAAAGCAATGTAACGGGATTGGGTAGGGCGGTGCAGGTCAGCATGGACCAGCCGTTCGGAGAGCTTGGCCACGGCCACCAGAGCGGCGAAGACCAGCAGGCTCACCAGCAGAAAGGAGACGTTTTCGGATGCGGTTTGCAGGAGTTCTTTCATAGGGATCACCTCGTCTAAAAAATAGAAAACACCTGAAAGACTTGTCTTCCAGGTGACGACGGACCCTTTTGGGGGAATACGTCATATCTTCTTCCATCCAGACTATACTGTCGGTACCGGAATTGCACCGGTTCATGCGTTGCCGCTAGCGGACTGTCACCGCCGATCGGGAATTTCACCCTGCCCCGAAGACATGCTATTCAGTTGCTACACCCGTATTATACCATGGTGTGATGGAATTGCAACCCTTTTTTTGCAGAGCGAAGTATGGTATACTATTCGACAAATACTGAACAAATACTGGTGGAGCAACTGTTGCGAGGTGAACAATATGGAAGTATGGGACGCCTATGATGCACAGCTCAATCGAGTGGAGGGCGTGACGCTGATTCGTGGATAGGCCATTCCGGCCGGACTGTTCCATCTGGTTTGTGATATCATCGTAAAGCACACAGACGGTACCTATTTGCTAATGCTCCGGGACGGGCGTAAGCGGTTTGGCGGTATGTGGGAAGCGACGGCAGGCGGGTCCGCGCTGCAAGGAGAACGTCCTGCGGAATGTGCGGCACGGGAGCTTTTAGAGGAAACCGGAATTGCTGCGGAACAATTAACCGAGGTGGGACGCGTGGTATCGGAGACCAACCGCTCTATTTATGTGGAATTTTTATGCGTCACAAGCTGTGAGAAAGACAGTGTGCGTTTGCGGGAGGGCGAAACCACAGATTATCAATGGGTGAGCCGGGATGCGCTGCTCCGGATGACACAACAGGAATTGGTAACCAAAAGAATGCAGCAGTTTTTGCAGAAACTACAAGGTTGAAAAACCGCAGCCCTCCCCAGCGCCCACGGCTTTGCCCAGGGACATGGAGACGATGAAGCGGAAAACCAACACACTTTTTTATCATTTTGGGAAACGGGAAGGAGGTTACTTCCTTGATTTGTGCATTTACGGGACACCGGCCCGGGCGGCTGCCCTGGGGCGAGCACGAGGAGGACCCCCGCTGCGATTTGTTGAAAGATTGCCTGCTGGAGACGGTTCGCCATCTCAGCGATAAGGGCGTGAACGTGTTTCTCTGCGGCATGGCCAGAGGCAGTGACACCCTGTTTGCCGAAGCGGTGCTGCGGTTGCAGGAAGAACGCCCACAGACAGAGCTGTGGGCGGTTTTGCCATGCCGCGGCCAGGCGGATCAATGGACGGCGGCAGACCGGCGGCGGTATCGCCGTCTGTGCGGTGCCTGCCGCCATGTGATTTTGATACAGGAAGCATACACACCCCAGTGCATGATGCGGCGAAACCAGTGGATGCTGGAGCGGTGCGATGTGGTGGTCAGCTTTTACGACGGCGGTAAGGGCGGCACCGGTTGGATGGTCCGTCAGGCGCAATTGGCCCGAATTCCCGTGATTTCTCTATGGGAAATCGTCAATGACCCGTCGGAAACTGTAGACCCTGCATGAGTCCGTCCTGGCTAGCTGAGGTCACATCACCGCCGATGACCGTGTCCTCGTAGATCAGCAGTGTGGCGAAAAACCGTTCAGCGCTGTTGGGGTAGTTGAGGACTTCGTAGACAAAGCGGGAGACGGTCTTTCCGGTGTAGCGGGTCAGATCAAAGTTCTGGCTTTTCTGCAATTCGTTATATTGTACCAGAACGTCCGGCAGCTCTGCCGGAATGCGGACTTCCTGGGATTCCACCGGCTCCTCGGTGACCTCCCAGCCCAGGGATTGTAGATACGCCACACGCTCCTCATTGTTGGAGACCGTCAGGGCCGATTCTGCGGCGGCGTCGGCTTCCTGGTCGGCCTTGGACCCCAGCGTGACCAGCAGACCCACGATGACCGCAAGGATCAGCAGAATGGCGACCAGTTTTCCCTTGGATACTTTTGTGGTGACAACTACCATGTTGTTTTCCCCCAATCTGAAATTTACCATTGGTGCTATAGCGTATTCGTCCTGTGGGACAAATATGACAAGCCGAAACCCATAACAGGAGGGACCGTATGCAGCGGTTGGACAAAGTGCTGTCGGAGGCCGGTGTGGCCTCCCGTCGAGAGTTAAAAGGAATCATCCGGGCCGGACGGGTCACCGTCAACGGTCAGGCAGTCCGCACGCCGGAGCAGAAGGTGGACGCCGCCGCCGATACCATATTGGTGGACGGGCAGCCCATTGCCCGCCCCGGCGTTGTGGTGCTGATGCTCCATAAACCGGCCGGCTATGTGACATCCACAGAGGACCCGCGGGACCCCACGGTGATGGAGCTGCTTCCGGAGCCGTACCGCTCCATGGAGCTGTCGCCAGTGGGACGGCTGGATAAAGAGACGGAGGGGTTGCTGCTGCTGACCAATGACGGCGCGCTGCTGCACCGGCTGATTTCACCCAAGCACCGGGTACCCAAGATTTATGAAGCGGAGCACGACGGAGAGAGCACTGCCGCTGATGTGGAAGCCTTCCAACAGGGCATTGTGCTGCGGGACGGGGACGTTTGTCTGCCTGCGGAGCTGACGCCCCTGGGACCGGGCAAAAGCCGCATTGTGCTCCATGAGGGCAAATATCATCAGGTCCGCCGGATGATGGCCTCCCGTGGTTTGCATGTCCGCTATCTCAAGCGGGTGGCGGAAGGACCGCTGGAATTGGGAGACCTTCCCAAAGGAGCGTGCCGCGTTCTGGAACAGGAAGAAATTTTACAACTGCAAGCTTAGTCATTATGCACAACGATTTTTCGGGAAAAGACCGCGGTTTTCCTGAAAAAACGGTACGTTTCCGGTGGCATATAGCAAAAAGAAACAAATATCGGCGACCATTTTGAAATAAAATGTCAAATACCTCTTGAAATATGGACAAAAGCAGTGTAGAATCTATGTGAATATTTGTGTATTCCGTTGTTATGCGTTATTTTGAAGGGGAGGGCATCGTATGTCCAGTCGGGTGTTTCAGAGCGTCATCGTCCAGATGAAGGATGCCACCGATCGCATGATCGGCGTCATCGACTCTGATGGTAATGTGATTTCGTGCAGTGATACTGCCATGATCGGGGAGAAATGGTCGGACGCAGTCATCAAGCTCAACAGTGCGCCGGATTCCATTGTCATCGTAGATAAGAAGACGTTCAAACCGCTGTCCAGCTGGAGTTCTTATTTTGATTATGCCGTGTTTACCGACGGCGACGACGAGTCGGCCAGAAGCCTGTGTATTATGGCCTATGTAGCGCTCAACGGCGCCAAGACCTATTATGAGGAAAAACACGACAAGGGCACCTTTGTCAAGAACATCATCACCGACAATATTTTGCCGGGTGATATTTACATCCGGGCCAAGGAACTGCATTTCGCCACCGATGTGCAGCGTGCCGTATTTCTGATTCGTCAGATCGGCCGGGCCGATGTGGCGGCGGTGGATGTGCTGCAAAACATGTTCACTGACAAGCAGCAGGACTTTGTGCTCAGCATCAATGAGACGGACATTGCCATTGTCAAGCAGGTCCCGGCCAATGTGGAGAGTGCGGAGCTGTTCAAGATTGCCCAGTCAGTGGAGGATACTCTCAAGGCGGAGCTGTTTATCAAAACGGCCATTGGCATCGGCACCATAGCCAACCATCTGCGGGAGCTGGCCGACGCCTATAAGGAGGCCCAGGTGGCCATTGAGGTGGGTAAGGTCTTCGACACGGAAAAGAGCATTCTCAGCTATGAGAATCTGGGCATCGGCCGCCTGATCTACCAGCTGCCCACCACTCTATGTGAGATTTTCCTGTCTGAGGTCTTCAAGAAAAACTCCATTGATTCTCTCGACCAGGAGACGCTGTTTACCATCAACAAGTTCTTTGAGAACAATCTGAACGTTTCGGAGACATCCCGCAAGCTCTTCGTCCACCGCAACACCCTGGTGTATCGCTTGGAGAAGATCAAGAAGCTGACGGGCCTGGATCTGCGGGAGTTTGACCACGCCATCATCTTCAAGGTGGCCCTGATGGTCAAAAAGTACCTGGTATCCAGGGAAAACCGTCTGATCTGAGTATACTTTCTGGAGTGATGACATGATTGAGTTTCAGAACGTAAAGAAAACCTATGACAACGGCACCAAGGCGCTGCGGGGTGTGAATCTCCGCATCGACGATGGAGAATTCGTCTTTCTGGTGGGCCCGTCCGGCTCCGGCAAGTCCACCCTCATCAAGCTGATGACGGCGGAGCTGCGGCCCACCTCCGGATCGGTGCAGGTCAACGGTTTTAAAGTGGAATCCATCAAGCAGAGTTCCATTCCGTTTATGCGCCGGACCCTGGGTGTGGTGTTCCAGGACTTCCGGCTCATTGAAAATAAGACGGTCTATGAAAACGTTGCATTTGCCATCCGTGTGGTGGGCGCCAAGGAAAAGGTCATCCACAAGCGGGTGTCCTATGTGCTGGGATTGGTCGGTCTGGACAAGAAGGGCCACCGGTTGCCCAACGAGCTGTCCGGCGGCGAGCAGCAGCGTGTGGCCATTGCCAGAGCGCTGGTCAACAATCCTTCCATCATCATCGCCGACGAGCCCACGGGTAATCTGGACCCGGCCCGCTCTCTGGAGATCATGATGCTGCTGGAGCACATCAACGCCCTGGGTACCACCGTCCTGGTGGTTACCCACGAACGGGATCTGGTCAACCGCTTTACCAAGCGTGTGGTGGCCATCGACGAAGGCAAAATCATCAGCGACGGAATGGACGGGTACTATACGTATGAAGAGGAATAAATTTGGTTATCTGATCCGCGAAGGCGTCCGAGGGATTTTCCTCCACGGCTTCATGTCCTTCGCGGCGGTCTGCGTCACCGTTGCCTGTTTGATCATCATGGGCAGCTTCAGCCTGATTCTGTACAACCTCAGTGTGATGGTGACGGAGCTGGAACAGGAAAATGAAATGATCGTCTATATCGACGAGACCTATACGGAGGATCAGGCCAAAAGCGTCGGGTCCCAAATCAATATGATCGGAAACGTTCATAACGCCCAGTTTGTTTCCAGGGAAGAGGCCCTGCAAAACTTTGTAGAGGAACAGAACGATCCCGAAGCCTTTGCCGGACTGCAATCCGACACCCTGCGGGACCGCTTTGTGATCACCCTGGAAGACAACACCCTCATGCGGCAGACGGAAAACGAGCTGCGGCAGATTCAGGGTGTGGCCGATGTGTCGGCCCACTATGAGATCTCCGAAGGTTTCACTACGCTGCAGCATGTGCTGCGGATTGCCTCGGTGGCGATCATCGCTGTGCTGCTGGTGGTGTCTCTGCTGATTATCTCCAACACCGTCAAGCTGGCCATGTATGACCGCAAGGATGAGATTGCCGTCATGCGCATGGTGGGCGCCACCAATGGATTCATTCGGATGCCCTATGTGGTGGAAGGATTCCTCCTGGGTATGTTCGGCGCCGCTGTGGCTTTCTTCCTGGAGTGGGGTCTGTACAAGCTGGTGGCGGAGCGGATTGCTTCGGTAGATACGCTGCAGCTGTTCACCGTGGTACCCTTCTCCGAGGTGCTGTATCTGATGATTGCCGCCTATGCCATCACCGGTTTTATGGTGGGTGTCTTCGGCAGTCTTCTCTCCATCCGTAAGTTCCTGAACGTCTGATCATTTGGGAGGCATACCATGAAACAACGCAAATTACTCGTTTCCATTGTGGCCATTGTTCTGTCGGTGCTGATGCTTGGCGGTGTGTTCCTCAGCGTGCTGCCGGTTCCCGTATCGGCGGCCTCGTCGTCAGAGCTGAAAAACAAGATCAATGACTTGCAGAGCAAGGCCGACGAGATTGCCGCACAGGCGGCGGACCTGCAGCAGCAGATTGCCGACAATCAATCGGAAACTCAGTCCATCGTGGATAAGAAGGCCAACATCGATCAGCAGATTGAGTTGACCCGCCAGCAGGTGGAAAACCTGAACCAGCAGATTCAGCAGTACAACCTGCTGATTGCCGCCAAGCAGGAGGAGCTGGATCAGGCACTCGAGAACGAGACGAAGCTCAACGAGCAGTACAAGCTGCGCCTGCGGGCCATGGAGGAGACGGGCAACGTGTCCTATTGGTCGGTTCTGTTCAATGCCAGCAGCTTCACCGACTTGCTGGACCGCATTGATATGATCCATGAGATCAGCGAAGCCGACCAGATTATGCTGCAACAGCTGCGGGACGTGGCCGACCAGATTTCCGCCGCCAAGGCGGAAGTGGAGGCGGGCCGTGCCGAGTTGGAGGCTGCCAAGGCTGAACAGGACGTGCTGGAACAGCAGTTGTCCGAGCAGCGGGCCGAAGCGGATGCCATGATCACCGAGCTGATGAGCAAGCAGGACGAACTGAAAGCCGCCAGCGAGACGTATGACGCCATGGAGGAGGAAGTCCGCCAGCAGATTTTGGAGACCCAGAAGGCCTATGAGGATGCCCTGGCCGATGAAGAGGCCCAGCGGCAGATTGAAGCCGCCCGTCAGGAAGCCGCCAGCGGCAATATCAGCCGTCCCAGCGGCGGCGCCAACAGCAGTGGATTTGTGTCTCCGCTGCCGGCTGGCAGCAGCTATGTGTCCTGTGCCTACGGTTACCGGGAGCATCCCATCTACGGCTATTATTCCATGCACTATGGCGTGGACCTGGCTGCCGGTGCCGGTACGCCCATCTATGCCGTCAAGAGCGGCACGGTGACCACGGCGACCTATAGCAGCGTCAACGGCTACTATGTTTCCATCAGCCATAACGACGGTTTCGGCAGTCTGTATGCCCATATGACCAACTATGTGGTCTCCGTGGGCGACTATGTCAACCAGGGCGACATCATCGGCTACGTGGGCAGCACCGGTTGGAGCACCGGCGCACACCTGCACTTTGAGGTGTTCTACGGCGGCGCCAATGTCAACCCCATGGACTACATCTCTATCTAAACCGAAGCTTCCAAAGCCCCACAGTGTGCCCGGAGAGGGGACACTGTGGGTGTCCTTGATTTTATGGCAGAAGGGAGTCATACCTTGAAAAAATTCTGGAAAGTGGCCATGGTTCTGGGATTGATGGCCGCCAGTGCGGCGGTGACATTCTGCATCACCTACCAGGAGTTGGGCAGTGCTTTGCTGTCCACGCCGTGGACGGCCAAGACTGAGGAGATCAGCTGGTATCTGGATGCGTACTTTGTTGATGAATACGACCCGGAGCAGCTGGCCGACGGTGCAGCCGCCGGTATGATTGCCGCCACCGGCGACGAGTGGAGCTACTATATTTCCGCTGACGATTACGATGCCTATTTGGAGCAGATGAATAACGCCTATGTGGGCATCGGCGTCACGATTCAAGCCGAGGATGGCCTGGATGGATTCCGCGTTATGGAAGTGACTGCCGGCGGACCGGCTGACCAGGGCGGCGTCCAGGTGAACGACGTGCTGACCCATGTGGAAGGGGAATCGGTGACGGAGCTGGGACAGGAGGAAACCGTGAACCGGGTCCGGGGCGAAGAGGGGACAGAGGTACAGCTGACCATGACCCGCGATGGGGAACCCTATGATGTGACGCTGAAGCGGAGCAATGTTCAGCAGGCAGTGGCCACCTACACCATGACTGAGGATAAAATTGCGATTATCACCATTGCCAACTTTGACGCCGATTGTGCCCGCCAGAGCATTGCCGCTGTGGAGCAGGCTCAGACAGAAGGGGCGAAAGCCATTGTTTTCGATGTCCGCAACAACCCCGGTGGTATGAAAACAGAGCTGGTGGAGCTGCTGGATTATCTGCTGCCGGAGGGCGTGCTCTTCCGCAGCGTGGACTATGCCGGTGAGGAGGAAATCGACGAATCCGACGCCGCCTGTGTAGAGCTGCCCATGGCGGTGCTGGTCAATAACGAATCCTATTCCGCGGCGGAGTTCTTTGCAGCGGCATTGCAGGAGTATGATGCGGCGGAGATTGTCGGCACTCAGACGTATGGCAAGGGCAATTTCCAGAGTACCTTCCCCTTGTCCGACGGTTCCGCCATTGCCATTTCCATCGGCAAATACTATACGCCCAAGGGCGTCAGCCTCACCGGTGTGGGTATTACCCCTGACGTGGTGGTGGAACTCAGCGACGAAGAGGCCGCCAAGCTGTATTACAACCAGCTGCCCATGGAAGAGGACCCGCAGATGCAGGCGGCTCTGGCATTGTTCCAAGAATCTACTTGACGAAGGAACCGGAATCTTCTATAATCAACAGGATAACGCATCAGACAAATCTTTGTCTGTACAATAAATGATAAAATTTGGAAGGATCGTATCTATGGCTAAGGAATACAAGATCAGCAGCGCCCGCCTGAAGCAGCTGGAGGACGAGCTCCACTATCTGAAGACCACCCGGGAAAAAGAGGTGGCAGAGCATCTGAAAGAGGCCCGCAGTTTTGGCGACCTCTCTGAGAACAGTGAATATGACGAGGCCAAGAACGAACAGGCCAAGCTCTACGGCCGTATTGCCGAGGTGGAGAATATTCTGGCCCATGCCGTCATCATCGACGACGCCAGCGAGGAAAACAGCGGCCGCATTGGCCTGGGCTGTGTTGTCACCGTCCTGGACCTGGATGTGGACGAGACGGAGACCTATACCATCGTCGGCTCCCAGGAGGCCAACCCCATGGAGGGCTGCATCTCCGATGACTCTCCCTTTGGCCGCGCCATGGTGGGTAAGACCGAGGGCGATACGGTGGAAGTGGAGGCCCCGGTGGGCATGCTGAAGTTCAAGATTGTCTCTGTGGAGAAGAAGGCCTGATACGGCAAAGGAGGTACCCCAGTGTCTGAAGAAAAGAGAAATGAACAGCCCGAGGTGTCGTACAGCGACCAGGTGCGCATCCGCCGGGAGAAGCTGAGCCAGCTGCAGGAGAGCGGCAACGATCCCTTCCAGCTGACAAAATTTACGGTAACCAGTGACAGCGCCACCATCAAGGCCAACTTTGATGCCATGGAGAACCAGCCGGTGTCTGTTGCCGGCCGCCTTATGAGCAAGCGCGGCATGGGCAAGGTTAGCTTCTGCGATTTGCAGGACAAGACCGGCCGCATTCAGCTTTATGTCCGGAAGGACGAAGTGGGCGAGGAATGCTATAATTTCTTCAAGAAGTATGATATTGGCGACATTGTCGGCATCGACGGTACGGTGTTCCGCACCCAGCGGGGCGAAATGAGTGTCCGGGCTGAAAAAGTGACGCTGCTGAGCAAGGCCCTGCTGCCGCTGCCTGAGAAGTTCCACGGTCTGACCGATAAGGAGACCCGGTATCGTCAGCGCTATGTGGATTTGATTGTCAATCCCGAGGTCCGGAAGAACTTCGAGATCCGCTCCAAGTTCATCAAGCATGTCCGTGACTTTATGGATAACCGTGGTTATATGGAAGTGGAGACGCCGGTTCTGAACACCATTTCCGGCGGCGCTACGGCCCGGCCCTTTATCACGCACCACAATACGCTGGACATTGATATGTATATGCGGATTGCCACTGAGCTGCCCTTGAAGCGGCTGATTGTCGGCGGCATGGACCGTGTGTATGAAATTGGCCGTATCTTCCGCAATGAGGGTATGGACCCCAAGCACAACCCGGAGTTTACCACCATTGAGCTCTACCAGGCGTATGCGGATTTCAATGATATGATGGACCTCTTTGAGGACCTGCTGACTTCTGCCGCTCAAAAGCTGCTGGGCACCTATGAGGTGGAGTGGCAGGGCGAGAAGATCAATCTGGCGCCTGGCTGGCCCCGTATGCCCATGCACGAAGCTGTCAAGAAGTATTGCGGCATCGATTTCATGGCTATTGACAGCGACGAGGAAGCCGTGGCCGCTGCTGCTGCCATCGGTGTGGAGCTGCCGGAGACGGCGGATAAGACCTGGGGCAATGCCCTGTATGAGTGCTTCGACCAGCGGGTGGAAAAGCAGCTGATTCAGCCGACCTTTATTACCATGCACCCGGTGGACGTGTCCCCGTTGGCTAAGCGGTCCCCCAAGGACCCCCGTCTGACAGAGCGTTTCGAGCTGTTCATCTGCCACAGTGAAATGGGCAACGCATTTTCCGAGCTGAACGACCCCATTGATCAGCGCGGCCGCTTCCAGAAGCAGGTGGAGCTGCGGGATAAGGGCGACGACGAGGCCGGTATGATGGACGAGGATTTCCTGACCGCGTTGGAGTACGGTATGCCTCCCACGGGCGGCCTGGGTATCGGCATTGACCGTTGCGTGATGCTGCTGACCGGCGCGGACTCCATCCGGGATGTGATTCTGTTCCCCACCATGAAGCCACTGGATTAAAGACCCGTTGCGGCGCAAGGGTTTGCGGGTTTTTCAC